>Ga0334895_1002283_pt1 | contig 16728 bp, 16 predicted proteins | sample GraSluR3_MG_7_FD_207229 | JGI IMG/M metagenome (GOLD analysis project Ga0334895, IMG submission 207229) | Sludge microbial communities from methane-producing bioreactor in Wageningen University, Netherlands - Granular Sludge_31_05-R3 | ecosystem: Engineered > Bioreactor > Anaerobic >... | reverse complement strand
ATAAGCTTGTGCAACCTTTACTTTAAAGTCGCCCGTGTAGTTCTGATTTTTACGCATGAAAAAGCTCCTTGATAAAATGATTGAAATAGTTTTTTTATTTCATGTCCATTTTACCAGGAGCTGTTCAAAATGTAAGACATTGTAAAAATTAACAATGAAATAAAAAAACTTCACAGATTTGTAAAATGTTGAGATAGGTGATTATTAGGTAGACGATGCTTGGCAAAACAAATTTTATCATAGTCATAGACCTCGAGTTATATGTCTAGTGATTCTTGTTATTTTATATCTATAAAAACCTCATGATATTATTTGAAAACCACTATTTCCTAATTTAATATGAGCAAGGCAATAATTCGTGAAGTGCATGATTAAATTAGTTAGATTACTCTGGTAGTGAAGATGAAAATAGATATAAAATTAATCGTTAGATAATTAATGAAAAAAATTGTAAAATTATGTGTTTTTTTTAAAATCTTTATGGTATAATTTAAGCAATATCATAATTCAGATAATATTATAATTTATTGATTTAATTCATACATCTAGAGTTGTGAGAAAAAATTAGGATTTAAATTACAGGGGTAGTAATGGAAGAAGTCGTTAGTTTACAAGAAATAACATTAGTATTAAAAAAAAGGATGTTACTCATATTTTCAATGATGATTTTAGGAGTCGTCGCATTAGCGGGCGTGACATTCTTTTTAATCACACCTAAATATGAAACTGATACACAGCTAGTCGTTCAATCCAATCAACAAACTTTAACGAATGCTAATTTACAAAGTGACTTAACTGGTAATGTGATGATGGTGAATACCTATAAAGATTTAATTAAATCTGATGTTGTTCTGGATCAAGTATCATTACAATTGGCAAAAGAGAATGGTATTCAATACACGTCTAATGAGCTAAATAAAATGATTAGTGTGACCCAAAGTCAAAATTCGCAAATGTTTTCAATTAGGGTCATCTCTATAAATGCAAAAGAAGCAATGGAAATTGCCAATAAAACGGCTATGATTTTTAAAGAGAAAGCCGTTGAAATTTTAAAAGTTGATAAAGTTTCAATTATAAGCCCAGCTAAATTGAAAACGACACCCGTTTCACCCAATAAACAATTAAATCTGTTAATTGGTGCAGTTATCGGATTGATATTGGGAGTTATGATTGTTTTCCTTCTAGAGTTCTTAGATAAAACCGTTAAAGATACGAAATTTATCGAAAATGAGTTAGAGTTGCCGATTTTAGGGGAAATTTCAGTTTTATCTAACAAGGAACTACAAAGTTCGATATTTTTGAATGTTTTGCAAAAACAGGGTGAGTCGTTTGAGTTTGAAAGCAGTTCAGAACCTAGGATAACCAAAGAAAATGAAGCAGCAGAAAAATTTAATCCAATTGTAGAAAAACAAATTGAACTGAAGACAGAAGATGTTGAAAAAGTTGCCAATAAGAGACGACTGCGTCCTAGACTTTAGTCGTGAGTTTGAGAAAGGGGGAAGATGTAATGGGAATTTTTCATAAAGGCAAAAAAGATGATAAACCGAATCCAGTTTCTTTGATTACCATGTTCAATAAAAGAAGTGTTATTTCTGAACAGTGCAGGACGATTCGATCGAATATTCGGTTTTCAATGGTCGATAAAGATTTAAAGTCCTTGGTCATCACAAGTGCTGGCTTTAATGAAGGAAAATCAACAGTCGCTAATAATTTGGCAGTTGTCTTCGCAGATGCAGGTTTAAAGACTTTATTAGTCGATGCGGATTTGCGTAAACCGACCGCTGATTTGACTTGGGCGCTTTCGAGAGATGAAGGCTTGTCAAATTTATTGGTAGACAAAACGTCAAATTACGAGAATTACGTTAGCAAAACTAAGGTCGAGGGCTTATTTGTTTTAACAAGTGGTCATGTGCCACCAAATCCTTCCGAACTATTGGGGACTGAGCGCATGCAAGAAATTTTGCAGACATTGACTCAGAACTTTGATCTTGTCATTTTTGATACACCACCATTAACCGCTGTGACAGATGCGCAAATCTTAGCAAGCCGAACTGATGGGACGATTTTAGTCGTTCGTGAGCGGCAAAGGGATAAACGAGAAATCATGTTATCTAAACAATTATTAGATATGGCACAAGCCAATATCTTAGGTGTTGTTTTCAATGGGACTAAGGCTTCTAGGGATGACTATTATTATTATGGTAGTAAATCCTAGAATTCTGTGCGATTTTAGCGTGATTGCGTGTTGTTAATGATGGAGATAGTAGATGATTGATTTACATTGTCATATTTTGCCAGGAATAGATGATGGTGCACATAATTTAAGTGACAGCATTAAAATGGCAAAAAAAGCAGTTAGTCAGGGGATTACGCATATTTTATGCACCCCGCATCATAATTCTTCGTATGAGAATCCCAAAAGTAAGGTATTGCTTCAAGTAGCGGACTTACAAGTAGAATTGACGAAAAGAAATATCCCTTTGATCCTTTATGAGGCACAAGAAGTCAGGATATTCGAGCATCTGATGAGCGAAATTGATCAGGATGACATTTTATTTGCTGACGTGTCGGATCGTTATCTGATGCTGGAATTCCCAACGGAGAGTATTCCAGATTATACGAATCAACTGGTTAGGCAATTAATAAATCGGGGGATTACACCGATAATTGTGCATCCTGAAAGATATAAGTTGTTTCAATCGGATCCTGCCTTATTGGAAAATTATTTAAGGATGGGCTGTCTTGCACAGTTGACGGCACCCTCAATTGTCGGTGCCTATGGTAAAAAGATTCAGAAGCTTTCCCACTATTTTGTTAAAAATAGTATGATCCAAATGCTAGGGAGTGACGCCCATAATGTTGACAGTCGAAACTTTTATCTAGCAGAAGCCTATGAAATCATTAAAAAAGAATACGGTGAAGGTAAAATTGACTACTATGACCGTGTTGCAAAAGATATTATTAATGGTGATAATATTAGCTTAAGGCGTTTTAGAGGGTAATACAACTACTGTTGGCTAAAATCAAACAGCTAACAACAAATTTATGTCAAATGTAGTTGGTTTTGAAGATAACTAAAAAGGGATAAAATAACATGAAAACAAAAGCGAGCTTACTTACAATTGTTGCAGGACTAACATTAGTGACGGGGACAACTGCATTTGCAGCAGAGAATAGCGTTATAACTGCTGGAGAACAACGCGTGATTGCAGCCGCAGAAAAAGCTGCAGGCAGTCATTTAACACCTAAACATATTATTCAAGCCAATAATTACATGAAAACAGTAGATATTTCTGATGAAAATGCTAATACCATTGTCAATAATATTGATGAAATTGTTAGTTTAGTTAAGGCAACAGGTGTGAAAACTGGAAATGTAACGTCCTTAGATGGGTTATTGAAACTTTTACCAGTTGATGTTGCTGAAAAAGTAGCTGCCTTAGCTGCTGAAATTGATAAATTAACGCCAGGATTTACACTTGAGCAACTAACATCTGAAGCGTGGTTGACAGATACAACCAATAAGACTATTTTAGCTAATACGGGTGCCAATTATACCTCAAGTCTGGTTGCACTATCAAGCTTATTAATTGTTGCAGCAGGTGCAGCAATTGTAATGAGTAGAAATAAAAAGCAAGCTTGAAAAAATGGCGAAGATTTGGTGCATATTTTTATGTGCCTTTAATTTTTATGGTATTAGGCTATGTCATGATTTATATTGTCGGAAAACCTGTGATTAATTTTGCGACATCGGCTACTTCTTTACTCTTATTAAATGACGAACCTAAGTTTAAACAACAATCTCTTGATTTAACGGCTAAAAGTGATGTGACAAATCAAAAAGTAGCAGACGGTAAGCTATTAGCTTCCTCTATGACTTATCCTGAAAAGGGATCACGTTATGGTGATGTCATTGTCAATCAAGTCGATATCAATATCCCTTTATATTACGGAGATTCTAGTGACATATTAGCACTGGGTGCGGGGATGTATGGTAACAGTAAATTTCCAGGTGAAAAAGGGACAACCATTATCGGTGGACACAATCGACCGATTTTTGGGAAAATCTCTTATTTGAATGTTGGCGAAAAATTTGACATCAAAACATCATATGGCGAGTTTACTTATGAGGTTACCTCAACTCAGATTATTCAAGCGGATGATCCCATGGTAATGACAGAGCTAGCGCAAAATCAAGAGTCCCGTGCATTTTTGTATACTTGTTACCCACTGGATGCGATTGGTTTTTCGCCACAACGATTTGTCGTCATTGGCAAACAGGTGACAGGACCGGTTATTGATGAAAACAACTAAAGGAGACAAGGAAAATGTCTAAACGCAATAGACCCGTTCAGACGATGGCACGGTTGATCATATCGTTCGTTATGGCGATTTTCTTGTTCGCATTTCTAATTCTTTTGAGCATTAGGCTTACTTTATTTAGTGAGAAACACATGGAAAAGATTGCTAAAAAGACGGATTATTATCAAAAATTAACCACTAGCATTAACAAAGATATTAGTGGTTATAGTCTTGGCAGCAATGTGCCAAAAGAAGTTTTGGGAAATGTCGTTTCTGTACAAGTCGTTGAAGATAATGTGAACAATTATTTTAAAGCGATCTATAAGCCAGGGATCACCTATCAGTTTTCAGGAGCAGATGAGTTGAAAACGGCTATGATTGATAAAATAATGGCTCATGCTAATGAAAAGCAAGTTCCAATTCATTCTAAGGAGTCTGTGGCAGCGTTAGCTGATAAGGGCGTTGATATTTTTACGGGTTATGTTAAATTGCCGTATTTGGTGCAATTTGGTCAGAAATTGATGAATTATAAGGCAATGCTAACAGGTTCGATTTTCCTGACAGGATTAATAAGTGCCTTAATTGCAGTATTTTTGTTAGTAACATTACGTGGCTATAGACATCGGTTACTCCGCTTTCTATCTTATAGCTTCATTGCAGGTGGCTTAATGGGAATAGTTATTCCTGCTTACTTACTAGTCAAAGATATCTTTCATTATATTAACATTAGAAATCAAGCGATGTATGAGTTCTTAACCACATACATTCGTAGTTTTCTATGGATGTTTATTTATATCGGTGTCGGCTTGCTGATTTTGGGGATACTATCAGCAATGTTTTCGGAGAGAAGTCGGTTGGAATTGACACGTTAGTGTGTTTTAGGATGTCGTTGGGGAACGACAAGTAGGGGGGAATGGGATGTCACTAGTTAAAGAGGAAATTTCAGATGTCATGACTTGTCCAGAGCTAACAAGTCATAAGCCAAAAATTATTTATGGCTTGATTAAGCGGATTGGTGATATTTTGGCTAGTTCTATTGGTTTAATTATTTTGATGCCGTTATTTTTGATAGTTGCTTTGATCATGAAATGCTCTGAACCAACAGCACCTATATTTTTCTCACATACTAGAAATGGTAAAAAGGGCAAAAAGTTCAAAATGTATAAATTTAGGACCATGTGTCAGGACGCAGAATCGATTTTGATGAAGGATACAGCACTTTTTGAAAAATTTAAGGCAAATGGTTATAAACTTGAAACGCATGAAGATCCTAGAATTACAAAAATTGGTGGCATATTAAGGAAAACAAGTCTTGATGAATTGCCACAACTGATTAATGTTTGTTTAGGACAAATGTCCTTAGTTGGCCCACGTCCACTACCAGACAGAGAAATCATTGAATACGGTGAAAACCAAGAAAAATTTTTAAGCGTTAAACCAGGTATGACAGGGTGGTGGCAAGTTTCAGGGAGAAGTACGATTGGTTACCCTGAGCGGTGTCATCTTGAACTTCATTATGTAGAAAAGAGTTGTTTGACTTTCGATGTTCTTATATTACTTAAGACAATTGGGATTGTTTTGAAGAGAGTTGGAGCACATTAGTGATATGCCTGATTAAAGAGGTATTAAATTAACTAGACCATAGTATTGATAAGTGTTTGTAATTCAGAAATCGCATTATATAACGTAACTAGTTATTTAGATATGGAAATCAGAATGAAGAAAGTACTAGATAAAAAACGTATATTGGTATTTGCCCCTTCTTTTTTTGGATATGAAAAAAAGATTGTTGACAAGTTAAGTGAACTTGGAGCAGATGTCAATTTTTTTGATGAGCGTCCATCTAATAGCACTTTTGGAAAGACAATTGTTCGATTGAAAAAAAAGATTGCTGCTTATATGATAGATAATTATTATAAAAAAATAAAACAGGAGCTGAATGGAAAAAAATATGACTCGATTTTATTCTTTCAAGCAGAGGCAACACCCCGTTGGTTTTTAACCTATATTTTTGAGACATATCAGTATTCAAGAAAGATTTTATATCTTTGGGATCCAGTTACGGATATGCCAGATAATATTTCTAATACATCTAATGTAGATTTATTTGATGAAGTTTTCACGTTTGATCCGCATGATGCGCAAAAATATTCTTTGCGTTTCAGACCATTATTTTATGATGATTCTTACTTGAAAGATGTTGATAGACATAAAAGCATTCAGTATGATTTTTCATTTATTGGTACTGTACGAAGAGACAGATATGATATCATGCAAAGATTGAAGAAAAGTGCACAAGAAATAGGACAGAGATATTTTGTTTTTTACTATCTACAATCAAAGTTGATGTTTTATTACTTCAAGTATCTAAAAAAAGATTTTGTAAATGGCAGAATAGCTGATTTTTCCTTTAAGTCATTGACTCATGAGCAAATTCAAGATGTCATTGAGCAATCAAAGATAATCGTGGATATCCAAAAACCACATCAAATTGGCTTGACAATTCGGACAATTGAATTATTGGCTGCAAGACAGAAGTTTGTGACAACGAATACTGAAATTCTCAAATATGATTTTTACAACAAAAATAATATTGATTTACTTAATCGGGAAGAACCGCTGATTCGTAAAGAATTTGTTGATTCAGAAACTGTAAGTGTTTCGGATGATATTATGACACGATATTCTATTGGTTATTTTTTATTAGAGTTACTTGGTTATGAAAATTATAATGATTATTACGATTTTGGTGATTGAAGGCGAGGAAAGTGAAAGTATTACAAATTAATCAATATTGTGGTTTTGGAAGTACTGGAAAAATTGTACTAGATATAGCTGATTTAGTCATTGCAAATGGTGATGAGTGTCGGATTGCTTATAGTCGATATGAAGCACCAGAAAGCTATGAAACGTACAAGATAGGTGGCAAGTTCAATAATTATGAACATGTGCTAGAGACACGATTGCTTGATAATCATGGTTTTGCATCCAGATATGCGACGCGTAAGCTAGTCAAGTATATCAAAACCTATAATCCTGATGTTATCCATTTGCACTGCCTTCATGGCTACTATTTGAATATTAAAATTCTTTTTGACTATTTGAAAGTATCGGATAAGAAAATTGTATGGACTTTTCATGATTGTTGGGCATTTTCTGATCATGCAGCCTACATTGATTATGATGAAAATGGCAACTTACCAAAGCAATATGCGAAAGAAGATTTGACAGAGTATCCTACAGCAAAGTTTTCGCCTTTTCACAATTATAAACGGAAGAAAGAAATATTTAGTCATGTACCAAACTTGACGATTGTCACGCCGTCTAAGTGGTTGAAAGAAATGACAGAGCAGTCGTTTTTTAGTCAATATCCTGTCGAAGTCATCCATAATGGGATTGATCTGACAAAATTTTATCCCGATAAAAATGATAACTTACTTGTTAACTATGGGATTTCTTTGAAAAAGAAAATTATTCTTGGTGTTGCAAGTGTTTGGGACAAACGAAAAGGGTTTATTTACATGAATCAGCTTGCAGAGTCATTGCCGATAGATGACTATCAAGTTGTTGTCATTGGAAAACTTGCCGGAGATTATGAAATCTCCGACAAATTAGTGCATATTGCACAAACTGAAGATGTGAATGAGATGCGCCAATGGTATTCCAATGCTGCGGTGTTTGTGAATCCAACTCTGTTTGATAATTTTCCAACGACTAATCTTGAATCGCTCGCGTGTGGAACACCGGTTGTGACTTTTGATACTGGGGGTAGCCCGGAAGCATTGACTGAAAAAGTTGGACTCGTTGTACAACAACAAGATGTAAAATCAATAGTGAATGAGTTGGAAAATCTTGTTTCTCTTGGTCTAAATGATATTCTAACTCAGGGAGTTGGATTTGAAAAAGGTGCAAAATTTGCACAATATATTAAATTGTATGAGGGATTATCACGTGAAAATAGTACATATTCAGCAAAATTTTAACCGCGATTTTGGTTATCAGGAAAATATATTTCCAGCCTATCAAAAGAAAATCGGTGAAGATGTTGTCCTTTTTACAGCTGATTATGATGATGGTTTTGATGGAAAAGATAGGTATAAGGGAACAGATATATTTGTAGAAAATGGTTTTACAGTAGAGAGAATTCCGACTTATTATGCCTGGCAAGGCAAACATGTTCATTTTAAAAATTTAACGAAGTACATTGAACGAGAAAAACCAGACTATATTTTTCACCACGGTCCTGCCTCTCCCTCATTAGTAACTGTCGCTAACTATAAAAAAAGACATCCTGAAGTTTTTCTTGCAGTTGACAGTCATTTTGATTTAAATATCACTGGACAAATAAAGTGGTGGAAGTTTCTTTACTATAATCTACTCTGGAAAATGATTATTAAGTTTTGTGATAAACAGATAGACATTTATTTTGGTGTCACACCAGCACGTTGTTTGTTTCTGAATGAGGAGTTAGGTGTTTCAAAAGAAAAAATAAGACTTTTGCCAATTGGCGCAGATACTGATGCTATTTCAGAGATTAATAAAGACAGGTACACTTTTTCGGCGAAATACAACCTTATTCCCGATGCGATTTATTTTGTTCATGGTGGGAAAATGACTCGCAAAAAGAAAGTTCTTGACTTGATAAACGCTTTTAAACACATTTCTTCAGAAGTAAATGTGCAACTTTTATTATTTGGAAGTTTCGAAGATAAGGTACTGCAAGAAGAATGCTTGTCAGATGAAAGAATTAAATACTTGGGTTGGCAAGATAGGAAAAGTACGCTCGAAATTTTGAAAAATTGTGATTTAGGGATTTGGAATACGCAACATACTACGTTATTAGAAGATGCAATTGGTTGTGAATTGCCAATGGTATTGAAATATTACGGCAGCACCTCGCATCTGATTGATGGGAATGGGATGTTTATTTATGAAGCTAGAGTAAATGAGCTGTTAGAAAAAATGAATCTATTTACTTCTGATTATGACTTACGAAATAGTTTGGTAAGAAACGCCAAAAGAATGGCGAAGGAACTCTCATATTATGAAGTAGCCAAGGAATCAATTGCCTATACTTCGGACCCTTTGTTGCCACAAGCATTGGACGAAAAATTTATGTCATCAAAATTTTCAGATTTTAATTATAAAGGATTTCGTAAATTTCAAAATTAAGCGAAACGAGATTTCTAAGGAGAGAAAATGGATTACTTTAATAAATATAGCACCATTCTTTTAACATTTTCGCTAGGAGTTTTGTTTAGTTTTGGTTTGGAACTTGTGTTTTTAGATGGTGCTGGAAATTTAACACTAATTCTTACTGTTATTTCAATTTGTATTGTATTATTTTTGATATTCAAAGAAATTAAATTTATCTCTTTAAATAAAACAGATATTGCTTTGTTGTTTTACGTTGTTATTATTTTAATTGGATCAATTTTTAGTGACAGTGTAGAGGGAGCAATTACTTATTTTGCGTATTCTGTAGTTTTTTATTTTATTGGTAGATTTGTTTTTTTAAGATCAAATAAATCATCTATTATACTCATAACACTCTTTTCTCTACCGATTATTTATGAATTATTAGTGCGTTACAATACATTACTTGAAACAAATGTTTTACGAGTTTCTTTAGCTGATGGCACAAGTCCTATTGGAATTGGAGAGATGCTCTCTTTCTTTATCATTAGTTCTTATTATGTGGTGAGATTTGTTGAAGAACATAAAATCACAAAATTATTTTTTATTGCGGGAATATTGATAGGTTTATTTGAACAAATAGCAGTGCTAAGTTCAAGAGGTGCAACAATTTCAGTTATTATTACGATTGTGGTAACTGAATTTATTTTTGGAAATAAAAAGTTTGTGGGACTTATTGTAGTGGTAAGCGCAGGAGCTTATTACTTGTTTAATATTTTTATTGATAGCATTGCCGTAATTTTACCAATTGCGAACAGGTTTTCTTTTCAGTCTATTATGAACGACCCGTCTGTTATAGGGAGTAGTCTTTATGTTGGACGTGCACAATTAGTTACTTATGCATTGGAAAAAATAGGCTTGCATCCATTCTTTGGAAATGGCTTCGGCTCCGTATATCCACACAATATATTAATTGAGATATTTGCATCAGCAGGAATCTTAGGTTTACTGTTATTCTTGGTATTTCTTCTTAGTATTTTTTGGAATTTAAACAAAAAAAATACTAACTATCTTTATTTTATGTTATTCTTAGTAGCTTTGATTAATAGGATGACAAGTTTTGAATATTCAATGCAAAAACCTCTATTTTTATTTGCTGGTATTATGGTTAGTCAAATACATCTACGTAATAAAATGAAATTTGAATTTAGAACTTAGTAAATCTTTTCTCTATTGCTTAATAAAAAGAAAGAATATTTAAGATGAAAAAAATTGTAATTGTAATACTTCATTATAATCTACTGGATGATACTATTGCATGTATTGAGACTATAAAAAAAAGATCTAGTGAAGTCAATATTATTATTGTTGACAACTTCTCGCCTAACGGAAGCGGAAAGACACTAGATAAGAAGTACATAGATGATGAGAAGGTTCAAGTTATTTTATCAAATGAAAACTTAGGATTTGCAAGGGGGAATAACCTTGGTTTCTCATATGCAGTTAAAAATATGAATCCAGATTTTATTATATTGTCAAATAATGACGTACTTATTGAACAGGATGACTTTTTTTCGAAAATGATTAATATTTTTGAACAGACTCAATTTGCAGTATGTGGTCCGGATATTCTTGTCCCGTATTCAGGGGTTCATCAAAATCCTCCATCAAATATGGAGAATTATACTATTGATGATTTAAATAATCAAATTTTAAGGTGTGAGAAAGAGCTGGAATTTTATCGTGGAATTTCTAGTTCAAAATTTAAGAGATTTTTCTATGATTTTTATAAATCAATTCGAGTTTCGCTTAAAAAATATCGTGGAAAATTTCCAGTAGGTGATTTTAAATCAGGTAAGGTAGATATTAAGATTCATGGCGCTTTTATGATATTTTCAAAGAAATACTTTGATGTATTTTCTGCAGGGTTATATCCTAACACTTTCATGTATGGTGAGGAATCGATTTTATATTATCTATGTTTGAAAGCTAAGTTAAAGATTATTTACTCACCTCAGATTCAGATCCTCCATATGGAGGGGAAGTCAACTAGACAATCAATGGGAAATTCGAATTTCCTTGAAAAAAATATATTTTATTTATCGAATCGTCTAGATTCATTAAATAGCTTTAAAAATTTGGTAGTTGAATGTGGGGAAATCGATTTTACTAAAATAAAGTAGATTATTCTGAATAGTCTATAATAATCAATTTAAGTCTTAATACATTAGGAGAGATTTTGAATAACGATAACAATTCATTGGTAAAAAAAACACTTATTTATCTTGCTGGGAATTTTTCCAGTAAAATTTTTGGTGTGATTATTATACCGATTTATGCCACATATTTGACTGCGAGTCAATTAGGAAAGTTCGATTATCAGCAAACCATTGCAGGATTATTAAATCCAATTATTGTCCTTGCATTGTGGGAAGGAGTGCTGAGGTTTGGACTTAAGGCACAAGGCAATGAATTAAAAAGAGTTTTGTCTACAGCAGCTATTATAGCATCAGGCACACTATCTCTTTTTTTAGTTATTCTTACTGTTACATATACTCAATTATATGGCATATCACTCACTACATTACTGTATGTCACTATGATTATTTTCCTCCCTATAATCCAATTGTTAGGATATATGGTTAGAGCAATCCATAAAACTAAGGTTTTTGCTTTTTCTGGAATGATATCATCAGGCCTGAATTTGTTTGGAATCTTAATATTTGTAGTATTTCTTCACCAAGGTTTGAAAGGATTACTAGTATCAGCTGTTCTTGCAAATTTATTTAATTCTATATATCTATTTTTGGGAGGAGGGTTACAAAAGTATATCTCTATTCGATATTATTCGAAAGATGAGGGAAGAAGGTTGCTGAGTTACTCTATTCCATTAATCTTTAATTTGGTATTTGTCTGGTTTACATACGGTTTTTCTAGGTTCTATATTAATCTATCTATTGGCTCAACCGCAAATGGTATTTATGCTTTCGCTAACAAGTTCGCAATATTATTACTTCAAGTTGCTCAAATCATCAATATGACCATGATTGAAGATGCTGTTTTGACTAATGGGACAGCAGATTGGACTAAAAGATTTGAGGAAAATATAGAGAAAGTTGTTAATGTTTTCTTTCAGGTAAGCTTGTTGTTTATTCCTGTTGTAGGAATTTATTACCAAACTGTTTCGAATCAAAAATTTCAAAGTTCGTTGATATATGTACCGTTTATGATATTTTCAGTGCTTTTATCCAACATATCTGTTTTGTTGGGAAATATTTTTTCAGTCTTTAATCAAACTTCAAAAATTTTTATCTCAACAGCAATTTCAGGTTTTGTTAACATGGTTGGAGCTGTATTGTTAGGTCACTTTTGGGGGATTTTAGGGGTTGTATTGGCACAAATTTTAGGAGGTATGGTTTTAATAATTATTCGATATATTCATGGTAATAAAATTGAAAAATATTCATTTAATTTCAAAGTCCTCATCATAAATACACTTTTTTTTGGTGCTGTTTCGCTAGTTGTCCTTTCTAGAAAAATATCACTCCAAATAGTTGTACTTCTTTTAGTTTCAATCATTATAGGCTATCTATATCGAAAGTTTATTGCTGATACACTGCTTAATTTAAAAAATAAATTAAGCAAGTAAGTGGTTGAAGTCGTAACTTTAATATTAAAGTAATCATTTTAAAAAGGAGTATAGGTCAAATGAAAATACTAGTAACTGGAGCAAACGGTTTCCTCGGACGAGGTATTATAACCGAGCTCATCAAACAAGGAAATGAGGTCATTGCAACTGATTTTGAAACAAGTCTTGTCAGTGAGAGGGCATTTCGAATTGATAGCAATACATTTGAAGTTGAGGATCCCTATGTGTTTTATGGCAAACCAGATCAAGTTTTGCATCTAGCTTGGAGAGATGGCTTTATTCATAACTCTTTTGCCCATATTGAAGATTTGTCTAAACACATTACTTTTTTAAATAAAATGGTACTAGCTGGCGTGAAAATTTCAGTTATGGGAACGATGCATGAAATTGGCTTTTATGAGGGAAGCATTGATGAACATACACCGTGCTACCCTGCAAACTACTATGGAATTGCTAAAGATGCCTTGCGAAATTTTGTCGTCAATATGACAGAAGATGCTGGTCTACAATATCAATGGTTACGTGCTTTTTATATTGTAGATAATACATCATATGGTAGTTCAATTTTCTCAAAAATTGTTGCAGCTGAGAAAGATGACAAGACATTCTTTCCATTTACAACGGGTAAGAACCAGTTCGACTTTTTAGATTACCCAGAGTTTTGTTATCAAGTGGCAGCTACTGTGAGTCAAGATAAAGTTAATGGCATTATCAACATCTGTTCAGGTAATCCTATGAAACTCTCTGAGCGTGTGGAAAACTTTATTTCAGAAAATGGATTCAAGATACAACTAGAGTATGGCGCATTTCCTGATCGTAAATATGATTCCAAAGCTGTCTGGGGGAATAATAAAAAAATTGAACAAATATTAGCTGAGAAGTGAGTTGACAATAAGTTGTTAAAAATGAAGGGAATATGATGACTAAAATTTCAATATTCGGATTAGGCTACGTCGGTTTAGCAAATGCCTTATTACTGGGTCAACATGAGGAAGTTATGGCCTATGACATTGTAGATGAAAAAATAGAGCTGTTAAACAAGCAAATCTCACCATTGGAGGACAAAGAAATCATTGATTTCTTGTCGAATCGCAAATCAAAAGTTGAGTTTACGACTGATTTTGAAAAAGCGGTTAATCATGCAGATTATTTGATCATTGCGACGCCGACTGACTATGATGAAAAGAAAAATTTCTTTGATGTTTCGACAGTTGAGAATGTTATTGAACGTGCCTTGACGGTTAAACCTAGTGCAACCTTTATTATTAAATCAACAATTCCAGTTGGCTATACTGATTCAGTCAAGAAGAAATTTGGAATAGAAAATATCATTTTTTCTCCTGAATTTTTGCGAGAAGGCAAAGCTTTATATGACAACTTACATCCATCTCGAATCATTGTAGGGGAAGATTCAGTTCGTGGGCAAGCAATTGCGGATTTGTTTTTGCGGGGTGCGCTTGATGAGCAAGTGCCAGTTTTGCTGACAAATGCGACTGAGGCAGAGTCTATCAAGCTTTTTAGTAATACATATTTAGCATTACGTGTAGCTTACTTCAATGAACTGGATACTTATGCGGCCTCTCGCGGCTTGAACAGTCGCCAAATCATTGAGGGCGTTGGTTTGGATCCGCGGATTGGTTCGCATTATAATAATCCTTCTTTCGGTTACGGTGGTTATTGCCTACCGAAAGATACCAAGCAATTGCGAGCGAATTTTGATGAAGTCCCAGAAAATCTGATTTCAGCAATTGTTGACGCGAATACAACACGCAAAGATTTCATTGCGGATCAGATTTTAGCACGTCATCCGAAAGTGGTAGGCATTCATCGCCTAACAATGAAAGCAAACTCAGACAATTTCAGGCACAGTTCGATTCAAGGGATTATGAAACGCTTGAAAGCTAAAGGGGTTGAGGTCATCATTTATGAGCCTAGCTTTAATGAAACGAACTTTTTTAACTCACGTCTTGTGACCGATTTGGTGGAATTTAAATCTTTAAGCGATATCATTGTCACTAACCGTATGGAAGAAGTTATAGCTGATGTTAAGGAGAAAGTCTATACACGTGATTTATTTCATGATAATTGATAGATGATAGGTATGAAGAAATTTTGTTTAAATTAAAACGGCTAGATCTTCTAGCCGTTTTAATTGACATAAAATTTGATTAATTGTATCTATTTTTTGAAGAAATGACTTACTAGATTATTACTTCAAACTCAACCGCCTCTTAATCTCCCAACAACAATAATACCCAATCAAACAACCCAAAAAATTCAAGATAATATCACTAATGGCAAATGTGCCCAAATAAAAGATAAACTGAATGGTTTCAATTCCTAAAAGTGTGACCAAACTGACAATGACAAACTGTTTGAAATCAGTATTGATACCATAAAGGCCACCTAAAGGAATAAAGTAGAGAATATTTAACACCGCCTCCTGGATCGTTCTGGTATCCGTTTTGATAAAATCAAAAGGGTTCAGTGATATCGCTTGAAAATCCGATGTTTTAGTAAAGAGCACCATGAATAGCAGTAATGCATACACACTGAAGGCCAGATAGAGATAAATAACTGAAAATCGTTTGAGGTGATACTGGATGCCAAACAACCAGACGATCAGCGTTAATAAGAGTATTAAAGTTAATGCGGTATGGTCAAAATGGTCAATGACCTTAAGCAGATTTGGATAGCGAGTGAGAACGGGCATGATCAGCCAAGTTATCGTCGCATAACTCAGGCTAAATGTGACCAATAAACTGCCGAGGTAGATCATATATTTTCGCAACTGTTTCTAACTCCTTTTCTTGATGAGATTAACCCTATTTTAACATATTTTAAAACTGTCATGTTTTTATGAATTTAAAATAAAGGGCACCTCTAAAAACGTATGAAAAGAGGTATAATAGATTAAAAATAAGCTAACGAGGTATTGAAGATGAATTTATTTGGAGATAGCGACTATCTTGAAAAATTAAGTTTAAAAGGAGACCCTCTTGAGCGGCTAGAAAAAGTGGTTGATTTCGAGTGTTTTCGCCCAACTCTTAACCGGATTTTTAAGTATGATTTAAAAAACAAATCTCATGGTGGTAGACCGCCCTATGACCTTGTTTTAATGTTGAAAATTCTAATTTTACAACGCTTATACAATCTATCTGATGATGCAATGGAATATCAAATGATTGACCGGATTTCGTTTAGAAGATTCCTTAAGATTGATGACAAGGTACCAGACGCAAAGACTATCTGGAACTTTAGAAATCAGCTATCAAAATCTAATAGAGGAAACTGGCTTTTTTCTGCCTTTCAAGAAAAACTTGAATCACAAGGGATGATCGCTCATAAAGGACAGATTGTTGATGCAACCTTCATAGAGGCGCCTAAACAACGTAATCCAAAAGACGAAAATGAATTGATTAAAGCAAATAGGGTACCAGTGAATTGGACGAAGAACAAAAGAGCACAGAAGGATACAGCTGCTCGCTGGACAATTAAAGGTAATGAGAGACACTATGGCTACAAAAATCATATTGCTATAGATACCAAATCAAAATTCGTAAAGAATTATCAAACAACGCCTGCAAATGTGCATGATTCTCAAGTAATAGGCGTTCTTGTTGATCCCGATGAGATCACCT
>Ga0334895_1002282_pt1 | contig 16732 bp, 13 predicted proteins | sample GraSluR3_MG_7_FD_207229 | JGI IMG/M metagenome (GOLD analysis project Ga0334895, IMG submission 207229) | Sludge microbial communities from methane-producing bioreactor in Wageningen University, Netherlands - Granular Sludge_31_05-R3 | ecosystem: Engineered > Bioreactor > Anaerobic >... | reverse complement strand
GCTTTACTTGCCATTCAAATCTTTGTGATTGTGTGGCTGATTCTCAACTTTATGGCAATTAGCACGATATACATCCCCACTGTGTATACACTTGCTTTTATCAGCGTATTTGTAATTGTGAGCCGAGACGAGAACCCTGTGTTTAAAATATCCTGGATTCTGGTGATTCTGGTAGCCCCAGTCTTTGGGGTTCCCTTCTATATTCTTTTTGGAAATAAACGTGTAGGCAAGCGTGTAGCTCGTCAAATGGCGAAGTATCAGGAACATTACGAGAAGGAGATGCGAGCCATTCTTCCCGAACCCGATGCTGAGGTACGATCTTCATTGACCGCATATTCTGGAAATTATGCCCGTCAGTCCGACTACATATTCAATCTGACAGGAGCTCCTGCCTGGGAACATACCGAAGTCACCTTCTTCTCACTAGGAGAGACGGCTTTTAGTCGAATTCTCGAAGAGGTTGAAAAGGCAAAACGATTTATTCTTTTTGAATACTTTATTGTAGAAGACGGTGAGATGTGGTCTGCCATGCTTTCATTATTGAGACGTAAACTCGAAGAAGGGGTGGTGATACGTCTCATGTACGATGATCTGGGAAGTATTCAGACACTTCCTGGACGGTATGATAGAACCCTGAAAGAGATGGGATTTCAAGTAGGGGTCTTTAATCGGATTAAACCGCACCTCAATGCAAAATTAAATTATCGTGATCACCGGAAAATTCTCATTATCGATGGTGATGTTGGATTTACGGGAGGAATAAATTTTGCCGATGAATATATCAACCGAAAAATCCGATTTGGTCATTGGAAAGATTGTAAGGTAATGTTACGCGGCGATGCAGTCTGGAATCTTACACTTATGTTTTTTCAACAGTGGATATTTACCACAGAAGAAGATATTGATCTTACTGCCTATATTCCACAGACGCACTATCCGACCGATGGATTTGTACAACCGTTCGGAGACAGCCCGCTTGATGACGAAAATATTTCTGAAAACGCCTATATACAGATTATTAATCATGCCCAGAAATATGTGTGGATGACCACTCCATATCTTATAATAGACACTCAGATGACATCTGCTCTCACAATTGCCGCACAAAGTGGCGTAGATGTTCGAATCATTACTCCACACCGTCCGGACAAATGGTATGTCCACCCTGTAACTCGTTCTCACTATAGACCTCTGCTGGATGCTGGGGTGAAGATTTACGAATATACCCCAGGATTTATGCATGCAAAAATGTTTGTAGCTGACGATGAGGTCTCAATTGTAGGTACTACAAATATGGATTATAGAAGTTTTTATATGCACTTCGAGTGCGGTGTTATTTTTTTCCGTTCCTCATTAGCTGCTCATGTGAGAAACGATATTTCCAGAACACTTGAACTGTGTACAGAAATTTCGCTCGTTGATGAGGAAAATCGCTCTTTTCCCATCAGATTTGGCAGAAATGTGTTGAAGTTATTCAGTCCGCTCATGTAGCGGCTAATTGCTCCAGAATCCCTTGAGCTGATCTCATACCACTTGCCCAAGCAGCAGTAATACCTCTGCTGGTTCCCGCACCGTCTCCAGCAAGATATACTGCATTGGTTACTCTGAAAAATGAGTCGATGAACACCGGTTTATTTGCGTAGAGTTTAATTTCTGGGTAGTACATGATAGTCGACGGATGAAGCACTCCAGGGACGATGGTATCGAGGTTCTTCATAGCTTTCCAGATTACACGTAGAATTTTTGCAGGAACCGCCAGCGAAATATCTCCAGGACAGCAGTCTTTTAGACTAGGTAGAAAGTCATACAAGTCGCTATTAAAACTATTTTCCTTGCTTCGTGAACCCAATCGGAAATCGCCGACCCGCTGCATAAGAGGTCGTCCACCACCCATCAGGGCTGCCTGCATACCAAGGTTTTCAGCGTAAGCTTGTCCACTTGCTAATGGAGCTGTGAACTTGACAGTTTTCAATATGGCAAAATTCACTAATCCATTGGCCTCATGTGTTGCTGCCGAATAGGCATGACCATTCACCGAAAACCAGGTATCGCCTCGTGCACTTGTATATTTCTCCTTTACCACATGAGCATCACCGCTATTGGTGCAGAAGGTTCTGACTTTTTCGGGAAAGTAGAATTTTGGATCATAGTAATCTTTTACGATTGGGTAGTGCTCAATACGCGTTTCAACGCGAACACCAATATCAACAATATTGTCGATAAAGGGAACTCCCAGACTTTGCATCATCATCTGCAGAAAATGGAACCCGCGTCTTCCCGGTGCGATGAGTAAAGTTCGGTAGCCAATATCTCGATTGTCGGTTGCAATGTATTTCTTTTGATCATCCACCGACAGCATGGTTTCGCCTAATGCTAGATGAATTCCAAGTGAATGTAATTCTGCGAGCAATTGCTTTATGAGGAGCAGACCTCCATCGGTGCCGAGGTGCGACTGTTGAATCTCCAGCAGCCTGCAACCGAGCCGCTGAGCACGTTTCTGGTATATTGCAATATTACTTTTATCTAAAATATCGGGCTTGAGAAATTTCTTAACCCCTTCCATGTATGTTTTAGCTTGATCTTTCGTCCAGTACTCTTCAGGGAATCCGATAGGGAAGGTGAAATTCATCTTACAATCATTTCTCATGCCGCCGGTTGAAAATTTTTCCTGGTCTATCATGAGTACTGAGAGGTCTGGGCGTTTTTCAGCAATTTCGAATGCAGCTCCCATACCGGCAGGTCCAGAACCAACAATGATAACATCATATATATCCACGATGACTCTCCTTCCAGACGACAGTATACACAAATGGTGTTATATAATGAACCGGATAGCATGAAGTCTTCTCAAATCAAATCGAAAAGCATAGAATGAAGCATGCATGTTTCATTGCTCTTTTCAGGGGGGTTTATAGTTGATGGTTCAGGGAATTCCCGTTACCAGGGAGTAGTTGCGGTCAAAGACGATACTATCGTATATTGCGGTTCCGAAAGAGGTGATATTACCGCAGATGTAACAATCGATTGTACTGGAAAGATTATCACTCCAGGGTTTATTGATATGCATGGGCACAGCGAATTGCATGTGCTGAGTGACTCGCATATGTCGGAAAAAATTTTACAGGGAATTACTACTGAAGTATTCGGAAACTGTGGGCTCGGAATCTTTCCCATTGCATCAACTTCTTGTGGGCGTTCACTACTAGAACAAATGACTTCAAATGTGCTGGGGACAGGTCCACCATCATGGTCGTGGAATGACTTAAGTTCGTATGCTGATTATGTACAAAACCATGGATCTTACACACATCTTTCAGGGCTTCAGGCACATGCTCCACTTCGAATTGCCCATGTATCTGGAAATCCCAATCGCGCGGCAACAACAAAAGAAATCAATGCTATGTGCACATCTCTTAACCTTGCCTATGATCAAGGTGCTTGTGGGTTTTCAACGGGACTCTATTATGCTCCCTGTTTCTTTGCTCATCATGATGAACTGTCAGCATTATTAGAGGTTACAGCAAATCGGAATCGTTTGTTTTCTGTACATCATCGTTGTGAAGGAGATTTTATCCTGGATTCTCTTCGGGAAGTGCTTGAGTTGGCGATACAGGTGGGAGTAAGGACCGAAATTTCACATCTTAAGGTCATAGGTGAGCGTAATCAACACCTCGTACCAGAGGTGCTCGCACTTATTGAATCATACGAGGCTAAAGGATTGGATGTAGGTTTTGATCAGTATCCGTATACCTTTGGCTCCACTTCACTCTACAGTCTGTTGCCTCCGTCATACCTGCAGCTTTCAAAGCAGGATCTACAAGCAGCTCTTCAAGATTCCGATGCACGATCACATATGAAAGAGGAGATGATTAACCCAAAAGGGTGGGATAGTGTGGTATCCCTGTGTGGTTGGGATGCAATTTCGGTGATGCATATCGACGGTAAACCGGAGTTGCAGGGAACGACTTTTGCTCAGCTGGCAGAACGAGCTGGGACCGATGCATTTACCTTCTTATTCAATCTGCTTGCAGAACTTCCTGAAACAGCAGTAATGGCCGATGTAACACAATCTGAACAGTCGCTTTGCACGATACTACGTCATCGTCTGGGTTGTTTCGGAACAGACGCTCTCTACAGCGGAAGTGTTATACATCAGCGATCATACGAGGCTGTTCCACACTTACTCACTCATTACTCCAGTGAGCTGCAGGTAATGAGTCTTGAGAAGTTGATTGCCCGTATGACTTCAGTACCCGCACATCGATTGCGTATACCGGATAGAGGCCTTCTCAAACCGGGACACAAAGCCGATATTGTGATTCTGAATGGTGATACGGTTGAGTCGGTAATTACAGATGGAGTAATGATTTGTAATCAGGGGGAACTTATCATGCCAGCAAGCTGTGGGGTAATCAGGTCCCAAAGCGACTGAGAAACCTTTTGGTTCGCTCGTTCTGCGTGTTGGAGAAAACTTCGTCTGGAGCTCCCTGTTCAACAATGAGACCTTCGTCCATAAAGATTACTCTGTTGGAAATGTCTCGTGCAAATGCCATTTCGTGTGTTACCACCATCATGGTCATATGTTCTGAGGCAAGTTCTTTAATGACGGCAAGAATCTCTCCGGTAAGTTCAGGGTCGAGAGCACTGGTAGGTTCATCGAAACAGAGCACTTGCGGGCGTAATGCTAATGCCCGAGCAATGGAAACACGTTGCTGCTGTCCACCGGAGAGTTGGTATGGGTATGCTTTAGCTTTATCGGAGAGTCCCATTTTACTCAGTAAGGCGTGAGCTTGTTCTGCAGCATCATCTTTTGGAGTATGCAGTACATGCACTTGAGCTTCGGTGATGTTTTTCAGAACTGAGAAGTGAGGGAATAGATTAAAATTTTGAAATACGAGCCCTACACGAAGTCGTATGCGGGAAATGGTTTCTTTATCGGCATATAGAGTTTTACCATCATCGTCGGTTGAAACCAGTGTGTCTCCGCCTACTGCTATGAGACCGCTATCGATAGTCTCAAGGTTGGTAATACATCTGAGTAGAGTGGATTTTCCGGATCCTGAAGGGCCGATAATAGAGAGAACTTCACCAGATTCGAGTGAAAACGAGATATCACGCAATACTTCGAGGGTAGAGAAGGATTTTCTTACATGTTCAACAGTTATGACGGACATTATGGTGCTCCCTTCTACCTGTAGTAGTCAAGCTTACGTTCGATGAAATCGAAGCTCTTAGATACAACAGCATTCATGACGAAATAAAATACACCCGCTATAAAAATCGGCATGGTGGAGAACTCTCTCGCTGCTGCATTTTGTGCGACTCGGAATAATTCGGCAACGCCAATGGTCTGAGCAAGTGCAGTGTCTTTTACGAGTGTAATTACCTCATTTCCCATAGCTGGCATGATTCGTTTGACCACCTGCGGCATAACGATATGCGAAAAGGTATGCACCTTTGAAAAACCCAAGACCGAAGCTGCTTCCAGCTGGCCTTGGGGAATGCTTTGAATACCACCCCGATATATCTCAGCAAAGTAGGCTGCATAGTTTATTGCATAAGCAATAATTACTGCAGTAAAACGGTCTGAGGAAGCTCCGAGCACATAATAAGGAGCAAAATAAACGAATATGAGTTGCAGAATGAGAGGAGTCCCTCTCATAACCATGATATATCCGTTTACCACGGAACTGATGATGCGATGCTTGCTCATTCTCCCTTTCGCTACCAGCAATCCCAGCGGAAGTGCGAATAGCAGTGTGAGGAAGAATATGCGTAGTGAGGTAAGCGTACCCCCAAGCATCAGCATCAACAGTTTTTGCATTTTTTAAACTCTCTTATCTACTTGCCTACAACGGTAATATCACCTGCAAACCAATCGGTTGAAATCTTTGCAAGGGTACCGTCTGCAGCCATTTCGTTCAAATGTTTCTGTACTTCATCGCGGAGTGCCTGGTCATTCTTTCTGAATCCGATTCCATACTCTTCAAACGAGAGTTGTTCTTCAAGAATTTTAAAATCCTTTCCACTGCGCTGAATATTATCGTTAGCTACGAACAGATCGAGAACTACGGCATCAACTCCACCGATTTCAAGATCCATGAGGGCTGTAAGGTTATCACGAACTTCAACAATCTGGTCTAAAGATTCGGCAAACTCGGCATTCCCATACACTGCATCTGAAGCACTTGAACCAGCTTGGAGTCCGACCTTCTTTCCTGCTAGGTCAGCAAGTGATCGTATGGGACTGTCGGCTTTTACCACTGCAACCTGGGCATTGTTCACATAGGGATCTGAGAAGTTGATAACCTCTTTTCTCTCTGGGGTAATAGTAAACCCGTTCCAGATACAATCGATATTTCCGGTATTCAATTCTTGTTCTTTTGCATTCCAGTCGATAGGCTGAAGTTTGAGTTCAACACCCATGCGCTTAGTTACTTCCCGTGCCAAATCGATATCAAAACCAACTATTTCGTTGTCGTCATTTCGATACCCCATGGGAGGGAATGAGTCGTCAAGTCCCAGTACGAAGACACCTTTGTCCTGCACTTTTTCTAAAGAACGATCCACAGCGTCTACTTCGCGAGATCCAGCTGCACCAAGTATCGAAAGTGCAATACACGTCACAGCAATCATCACAAACAGTTTCTTCATTTATTCACCTCTTTGATTCGGATGGGGAGCAATCCCAACACGATGTTTTTGGCATGATAGGATGTTTTTATATTTTTGGAAAGTCTCATATGTATAGAAAAGGAATAAATATACGGAATTGTTGTATGTTCTGTAACGTTGACCGGCATTGACTGCTAGTGATATAGTCAGACAGCACTCCAAGGAGGAGATATCCATGGATTTTCTATTACTGGGCCTCTCTGCCACTACATGGCAGCAACTGGTCATGTATGTAATCGGCGCAATGCTTATCTTTCTCGCGATATCTAAAAAACTTGAACCGGCTCTTTTATTGCCCATGGGCTTTGGTGCAATTTTAGTGAACATTCCATTTTCAGGTGCTCTTAATACTACCATGAGCGGTATCGGGGAAGTTGCAGGTATCTTAGAGTGGATGTTTGAAGTAGGTATAGAAGCCTCAGAAGCAATGCCCCTGCTGTTATTCATCGGCATAGGTGCCATGATCGATTTCGGCCCCTTGCTAAGTAACCCGAAACTTATATTGTTTGGAGCAGCTGCCCAGTTTGGTATTTTTGCTACAGTTTCCATTGCTGTTTTGCTTGGGTTCCCTCTTAAGGATGCTGCCTCCATTGGAATCATTGGAGCTGCAGATGGACCAACTTCAATCTTAGTTTCGCAGGTCCTGAAAAGTGAATATGTCGGGGCGATAGCAGTTGCGGCCTACTCGTATATGGCTTTGGTTCCAATAATTCAACCGTTCGCAATTAAATTGGTGACTACAAAAAAGGAACGGGCTATTCGTATGCCGTATAATCCGAAGTCGGTCTCTCGAATGGCACGACTGTTATTTCCCATAGTAGTTACGTTATTCGCAGGGTATGTGGCTCCTGCCTCAGTCAGTCTCGTCGGGTTGCTGATGTTCGGTAATCTCATTAGGGAGTCGGGAGTGTTGGGGAGTCTTTCTGAGACGGCACAACATGTACTTGCAAATCTTATAACATTGCTCTTGGGGATTACCATATCGGCCTCTATGCAGGCTGACAAGTTTGTACGCTACGAAACCATGCTTATCATGGTGCTGGGGTTGCTTGCTTTTATTTTTGACTCAATTGCCGGTGTCTTGTTTGCGAAACTCCTGAATCTTTTTTCCAAGAACAAGGTAAATCCGATGATAGGAGCTGCTGGGATATCTGCATTTCCCATGTCAGCTCGCGTAGTGCAGCGTATGGGACAAGAGGCCGATTCTCAGAATCATTTGCTCATGCATGCAGTAGGAGCGAATGTTGCGGGACAAATTGCTTCAGTCATCGCCGGGGGTGTTATTCTAGGACTCGTGCCTGGCATGCTGGTGTAATAGGAGAGCTTGATTATGATGGATGTATTTATGCAGTCGCTTACCCTTATGTGGCAGGGAATGCTGGCAATATTTGTGGTTATTTTTCTCATTTTTCTTGTACTGCTTCTATTTCCTAAAATATTTAAGAATCGGAAATGAGAGCGGATATACTGAGTCATTGCGAGTGCTTTTTATGCGTGATACAATGGTTTACGTGTGAACGGAGGAATGGATGCGAGAATCGGGTGAAGATTATCTAGAAGCTGTATTAGAGCTTGAGCAAGAGCGAGGTACGGTGCGACTTACCGATGTTGCCCATAAAATCGGTGTGACCAAGCCGAGTGTAAGTCGTGCTATGAAGATATTACAGTCCAATGGGTATATTCATCAGGAAACATATGGAACCATAGAACTAACTGCCAAAGGCCGGTTGAAAGCTTCACAGATTTATGGTCGGCACAAGACGCTTACGACCTTTTTAGGTGATGTACTGGGGCTGGATCCTGAAACTGCAGAGGCAGATGCGTGTCGTATGGAGCACATTGTGAGTGCTGAAACGATGGAACGGTTGACTGCATTTGTGGCAGAACATAAAAGCAAGAAAAACCAATAAGATCACATGAACATAGCTTATTGCCCTTGATTTATCTGGATTAATTAATCTTTTTTAGTATGCATGAGAGCTGTTTTTCATATGATTTCCTGCAAGTTTTCATAAAATTGCATAAATTATGTATATTTATTTACAAAGATGTTTAACTTGGAGTTGACATTTTTTTCTGAGGCGTATACAACAAGAAGCAATCTATTTGTTCGAGGTGCGAGTCATGAGAACGGCTAAGAAGCCACACAGCTCCAAAACACATGCGACGTATTGGCCTCATACGGAATTGTCCGTGTGCCAATCCAGTCAATCTGCATTTTTTTCACCCCTCATAGTTTCTTCCTACCTCCTACCTATCGTAATCCTATCTGTAATTATTATTCTCGTAAGCCTTATTATTCTATAAACCCACGGCAAACCGGTTTTGGTGCACCCGTGGAGAACCCTTCACGGTGAATCGGTGTAGCCTTTTTAGCACTAGCTATCCACAAGGATAGTTGGATTTACAGCACACACATTCCAAAGGGGGATTGAGACATGGAACGGTATACATTAGGAATCTTGGTCAATAACCATCCAGGCGTACTGAGCCGAGTTGTCGGATTGTTCAGTAGAAGAGGGTATAACATTGACAGCCTCTCGGTCGGAGAAACCGAGAATCCCGAAATCAGCCGGATTACCATTGTGGTATCAGGTGATCGATCGATTGTTGAACAAATCGAAAAACAAGTGGAAAAACTAATTGATGTCATTACCGTAGTTGAGCTTACTCTCCAAGGGAGTATTCAGTGTGAACTTGTGCTCGTTAAGGTGCAGACAACAGCCGCCACAAGAGCCGCTGTAGTTGAACTCTCTGAGATCTTCAAATCAAAAATAGTGGACGTTACCGAAGAGACAATCACCATGCAGATTACCGGAAATACCGATAAAGTTGCATCGTTCCTTCATTTGTTGAGACCCTATGGAATAACTGAACTAGTACGTACTGGAATGACAGCAATGGAACGGGGTAGCCAAGCTATGGTGAACCATAGCAATCGAAATAATGATTAATGAATGACAGAGCCTAGAGGGCAAAAGGAGAATAATTATGAGTACCATGTATTATGAAAAAGATGCCGACATGTCGGTTTTAGAAGGTAAGACGGTTGCAATCATTGGATACGGAAGTCAGGGACATGCACATGCACTCAATCTACATGAGTCGGGAATCAACGTTGTAGTAGGACTCTACAAAGGAAGTCCTTCATGGGAGAAAGCTGAAGAGGCTGGTTTACGAGTTATGACCGCTGCCGATGCTGCAAAGGAAGCACAGGTCATCATGATGCTTGTAAACGATGAGAAGCAATCAAAAATCTTTTCTGAAAGTATTGAACCTGGTCTCACAGCAGGAAAGTACCTCGCTTTTGCTCATGGTTTTAATATCCATTTTGGACAGATTGCTCCAGCTAAGGATGTCAATGTAATCATGATTGCACCCAAGGGTCCTGGACATACAGTCCGTTCCCAATTCCAGGAAGGAAAGGGTGTACCTTCACTGATTGCTGTGCATCAAGACCCCTCCGGTAACTCAAAGGATGTTGCTCTTGCCTATGCAGTCGGTTTGGGAGCAGGACGTGCGGGTGTTTTCGAAACATCATTCAAAGAGGAGACCGAGACCGATCTGTTTGGTGAACAGGCTGTTCTGTGCGGTGGAGTTTCAGCATTGATCAAGGCTGGTTTTGACACATTGGTTGCTGCTGGGTATCAGCCGGAGATGGCTTATTTTGAGTGCTGTCATGAAATGAAGCTCATCGTAGACCTGATTAACCAGGGTGGACTTTCCTACATGCGATATTCAATCAGTGATACGGCAGAGTATGGTGATTATGTAACAGGGAACCGAATCATTACCGATGAAACGAAAAAAGAGATGGGGAAAGTCCTGACCGAAATTCAGGATGGAACCTTTGCCCGAAATTGGTTGGTCGAAAATCAGGTAAAACGTCCTTTCTTTAATGCTAAACGCCGTATGGAATCTGAAAGTCTCCTTGAATCAACCGGAAAAAAACTGCGATCTCTTATGAGCTGGTTGAAGAAGTAGTGACTGCAATGCGTTGCATTGTCCGAATACAATCGGCGAAAGCCGTATAGTAGTGAGGGAAGAATATGGCCGAACAGATTAGAATTTTTGATACAACACTCCGTGATGGTGAACAAGCTCCTGGGTATAGTATGAATCTCGAAGAAAAACTTCGATTCGCCCGTCAGCTGGAAACGCTCGGTGTGGATGTGATTGAAGCTGGGTTTGCAATTGCTTCACCTGGAGATTTTACCTCTGTTCAGGCCATCGCCGATGCGGTTAAGAATTGTACGGTAGCGTCACTTTCACGTGCACTTGAAAAAGATATAGATTGTGCATGGGATGCTGTAAAGGGTGCTGCTCAGCCATTGATCCATACGTTCATTGCGACGAGCGATCTTCACTTGCAGTATAAACTGAAAATGACACGTGAGCGTGCCTTGGAACAAGCTGTAGCTATGGTTCGGCATGCTCGAAATTTGTGCCCAGCTGTAGAGTTCTCGGCAGAGGATGCTGCACGAACCGATCGTGAGTATCTCAGTAAAGTTGTTGAAGCTGTAATCAAGGCAGGAGCGACAGTCGTGAATATTCCAGACACGGTGGGCTACAGCATTCCCAATGAATTTGGAGATCTTATTTCATATCTGATGAACCACGTACCAAACATCGACAAGGCTATACTCTCCGTTCATTGTCATAATGATCTTGGTCTTGCTGTGGCAAATTCTCTTGCCGGAATAGAGGCAGGAGCCCGTCAGGCGGAATGTACCGTCTGTGGTATAGGCGAACGTGCAGGAAACGCTGCAGTTGAAGAGTTTGTTATGGCAATTCGAACACGCAGAGATCTCTTCGATTATTCCTATAACCTCAAAACAGAAGAATTGTATAAAACAAGCAGATTGTTATCGAGTATTACCGGAGTGGCAATAGCTCCAAACAAATCAATCGTTGGGGCGAATGCCTTTGCACATGAGTCAGGAATACATCAACATGGAATGATGGCTCATGCTCAAACATATGAAATTATGACACCCGAATCTATTGGTTTGAAAAAGACGACCATGGTACTGGGAAAACATTCTGGGCAACATGCATTTGTCAAGCGGATGGAAGATCTCGGTTATACGCTCGATGCTGAAATGGCGACAAAATTGTTTACAGACTTCAAAAATGTTGCCGACAAGAAAAAAGAGATTACCGATCGTGATCTGATTGCACTCATGGAGAGTGGTACTCACGCTGCTCCACATATTTATGAGCTTGATAATTTTGTAGTGAATACTGGAAATACCATGACCACCACTGCTTGCGTAACTCTCAGACGTGGAGAGAGAAAATTACAGGCCGTTGAGATGGCAACAGGTCCAGTGTATGCGTGTTATAAAGCTGTTGAACGTATTATTAAACACTCCTATTCACTTGAAGATTATCAACTCAGAGCGGTAACTGAACACAGAGATGCACTTGGAGAAGTTTTAGTAAAGATTAGTGATGATAATGGGGTCTATCGAGGACGCGGTGTCAGTACTGATATCTTGGAAGCCAGCATGCAGAGTCTGCTCTCTGCAGTGAACAGAATGATTTCGGTAGCCGAAAGTAAGTCGAATACAGTTGGAGAAACTGATCATTCGGCAGGACGAAAAGCTAAGGAGTGGGTGCCGCTTTCAGAAGAGGCCCGCTCGCGTGATATGAAGGTTTCCGGAACGGTCGATGAAGATATCACAAAGGAGCTTTACCATGTCTAAAACGGAGAATCGTGTAGCTCTATTTGATTCTACACTGCGCGACGGAGCCCAGGCGGAGGGAATTTCCTTTTCTGTTCTCGATAAATTAAAAATTGTCAGATTGCTTGATGATCTTGGGATTACCTATGTTGAAGCGGGAAATCCCGGCAGTAATCCGAAGGATCTTGAATTCTTTCAGCAAGTAAGTTCTATGGAGTTACAGCATGTTCGACTTGTAGCATTCGGATCTACTCGGCGTCGTGACTCTGCAGTGGAGCATGATGCCAACATTGCATCATTACTGTCTGCACAGACTTCGGTGGTTTCAATCTTTGGGAAAAGCTGGGATTTCCAGGTGACCGATATCATCCGAACTAATCTTACAGAAAATCTTGCTATGATTCGGGATACGGTAAAGTATCTTGTCTCTCATGGGAAAGAAGTCGTTTTTGATGCTGAGCATTTCTTTGACGGGTATGATGAGAATCGGGAATATGCCATGGAAACTGTTCGGGTGGCTGCCGAAGCCGGAGCCTCCTCTATTGTTCTCTGTGATACTCGCGGTGGAGCTATTCCGTCCTTTATTGGTAAGGCAACAGAGGATGTAGTAGCGGAGTTGGCCAAAAGTCATCCGAGTATAGTGGTGGGAATACATACCCATAATGATGCTTCATGTGCCGATGCTAATTCAATTGTTGCTGTTGAAGCCGGAGCACGGCAGGTGCAGGGGACGTTGGTTGGTTTTGGTGAGCGATGCGGGAATGCGTGTCTTGCAACAATAATTCCAACACTGCAATTAAAATTAGGGTATCAAGTTTTGGATGAAGATGCATTGTCACATCTCACCCTCACAGCTCATTCAGTTGCAGAAATTTCCAATGTTTCAATTCCGCATGGTACGCCATATATTGGAAGAAGTGCATTTACTCATAAGGGCGGTATGCATATTGATGGCATAGCTAAGAATCCCCGCTCATTTGAACACATAGATCCTGAACTCGTTGGAAATGAACGTCGAATGCTCATGAGTGAAGTAGCTGGACGGGCGACCATTCTCAAACGGATACAGAAATTTGCACCAAACCTTGGGAAAGACGCTCCGGAGACAAAACAGATTATTGACACATTAAAGCAAATGGAAATGTCTGGATATCAGTTTGAAGGTGCAGAGAGCTCGTTTGAACTCGTAATTGCAAAACATCTGGGGAAATACACCCCCTATTTCGTGCTCGATCATTATAAAACTCTCGGAGAGCGCCCGTTGATGGGTGATCCCGATATGAGTCATACTGCAGTAGTGAAAGTTGCGGTAGACAGTGAAATAGCTATAGCTGTGGCACAGGGGGATGGCCCTGTGCACGCTCTCGATAAAGCATTGCGTAAAGTTCTGGAAGAATTCTATCCATTGCTCGCTACGGTGCACCTTACCGATTATAAGGTTCGTGTTCTCGATTCAAAGGATGCTTCGGCTGCAAAGGTACGGGTTCTCATTGAGACGTCGGATGGCGAGTATTCCTGGTCAACTGTCGGTGTCTCTACCGATATTATCGAGGCAAGTTGGATGGCATTAGTAGATTCAATAGAATATAAATTGATGAAGGAGGGCATACAGGCTCCCTCTAGTCATTTGCAAGGAGATAATTCATGAGTATGACCATGTCGCAAAAAATCCTCGCTGCACATGCGCAGGTGGATGAAGTTCGTTCCGGCCAGCTGATTATGGCTGATTTGGATCTTGTGCTGGGGAACGATATTACTGCCCCAGTTGCAATAAAAGAGTTCGCTAAGTTTGGGGTTGACAGTGTCTTCGATCCTTCCAAGGTTGCACTGGTCCCCGACCATTTCACACCCAATAAAGATATCAAAGCTGCACAACAGTGTAAGATGATGCGTGAATTTGCTGCCGAAAAAGAGATTGAGAATTATTTTGAAATAGGTCAGATGGGTATTGAACATGCACTACTCCCTGAGCAGGGGTTGGTAAATTCGGGTGATCTTATCATTGGTGCCGATAGTCACACCTGTACGTATGGAGCTCTTGGGGCTTTTTCTACAGGAGTAGGGAGTACCGATATGGCTGCAGGCATGGCAACTGGCAAAGCCTGGTTTAAGGTCCCTTCAGCATTACGATTTCACCTTACCGGTAAGTTTTCTCCTTGGGTTTCCGGTAAAGACCTCATCCTTCACATTATTGGGATGATTGGTGTAGATGGTGCTTTGTATAAGTCTATGGAGTTTACTGGGCCAGGGGTGAGTTCACTCTCTATTGATGACCGGTTTACCGTGTGCAATATGGCTATTGAAGCTGGTGCAAAGAATGGTATTTTCCCCGTGGATGATACTGCCCTTGCCTATTTGGCAGAACACTGCAAACGGACACCTATCGTACAGAAAGCCGATGATGACGCTATGTATGATGCTACCTATGAAATTGATTTAAGCACTATTCGGCCAACGGTTTCATTTCCCCACCTACCTGACAATACCAGAACAATCGATGAGGTTGGAGAGGTAAAGATTGACCAGGTTGTCATTGGATCGTGTACCAACGGACGTATAAGCGACCTGCGTGTCGCAGCAAAGATTCTTGATGGGAAGAAGGTGAATCCGCAGGTGCGAACAATCGTCTTTCCTGCAACGCAAGAAATCTATCTGCAAGCTATGGAAGAAGGTTTGTTGAAAATTTTTGTGAAGGCAGGGGCTGTAGTCAGCACTCCTACCTGTGGACCTTGCCTCGGGGGACATATGGGTATTCTCGCTGAAGGTGAACGGGCAGTTGCTACAACCAATAGAAACTTTGTTGGGCGAATGGGACATGTAGGAAGTGAAGTGTATCTTGCAAGTCCGGCAGTAGCAGCAGCATCGGCACTGACCGGTTTCATTACTAACCCCGAGACTATTGAGGAGAAATAAGATATGAAAGCTCAAGGAACAGCATTTCGCTATGGAGACAATGTAGATACCGATGTAATTATTCCTGCTCGATACTTGAATACGAGTGATCCGAAGGAACTTGCAAATCACTGTATGGAAGATATTGATGCGACCTTTATTCAAAAGGTAAAACAGGGCGACATCATGGTTGCAGATAAAAACTTCGGTTGCGGATCATCGCGTGAACATGCTCCACTGGCTATAAAGACTGCGGGAATAAGTTGTGTGATTGCGGCCTCATTTGCACGAATTTTCTATAGGAACTCAATTAATATTGGACTTCCTATTCTTGAATGTCCCGAGGCTGCTGCAGGAATTTCAGCGGGAGATACCATAAGTGTAGAATTTTCTACAGGCATAATAACGAACGAAACGACAAAAAAGAGCTGGTCAGCAGAACCTTTCCCTCCATTCATTCAGAAAATGATACATGCAGATGGACTTATTAACTACCTCAAAAAGGAGGTGTTAGCATGAAAATGCGGATAGCATTGGTCCCCGGTGACGGTATAGGTCCAGATATTGTGGCAGAAGCATTGAAAGTAATGGGAGTTATTGGAACCAAGTTTGGCCATAAATTTGATTATTCGTTCTATCTCGGCGGCGGTGTTGCCATAGACAGCGTCGGCACCCCACTTCCCGAATCAACATTATTAGGTTGCAAAGATGCTGAAGCGGTTCTTCTTGGAGCCGTTGGAGGTCCTAAATGGGATCATCTTGGAGGCGAACAGAGACCTGAAAAAGCGTTACTGGGCCTGAGAAGCGGACTTGGACTTTTCTGTAATCTTCGTCCTGCCATTCTCTATGAACAGCTTGCAGGGGCATGTCCTCTCAAGGAAGACCTGATTGCCGGTGGTCTCGATATCATGGTGGTGCGAGAACTTACAGGAGGAATCTACTTCGGGAAACGCGGTCGTAATGAAGAGGGTAATGCCGCATACGATACGATGGCATATACTGAAGCAGAAATCGATAGAATTGTGAGAAAAGCATTTGAGATTGCCATGAAACGTAACAAGAGACTCATGAGTGTTGATAAAGCAAATATCCTCGAAACCTCTCGTCTCTGGCGTTCGGTGGTGAATACTATTGCGAAAGAATACCCCGAAGTTTCCGTAGATCATATGTATGTAGACAACGCGGCTATGCAGTTAGTCCGTGCACCAAAGCAGTTCGATGTCATTGTTACAGAAAATATGTTTGGTGATATTTTGAGTGATGAAGCGAGTATGGTAACCGGTTCTATCGGCATGCTCCCATCAGCTAGCCTCCGTTCCGATGCATTTGGTATGTACGAGCCGATTCACGGTTCTGCTCCAGATATTGCAGGCCAGGATAAAGCAAATCCGATTGCAACGATTCTTTCGGTTGCCATGATGCTTCGCTATACATTCTCGTTAGAAGAAGAAGCATGTGCACTTGAGACTGCAGTTGGT
>Ga0334895_1002280_pt1 | contig 16744 bp, 11 predicted proteins | sample GraSluR3_MG_7_FD_207229 | JGI IMG/M metagenome (GOLD analysis project Ga0334895, IMG submission 207229) | Sludge microbial communities from methane-producing bioreactor in Wageningen University, Netherlands - Granular Sludge_31_05-R3 | ecosystem: Engineered > Bioreactor > Anaerobic >... | reverse complement strand
GGTTAACCGCTTCTTCAATGGCCTTGTTGCCTTCTTCGGCTCTTTCCAGGATACGGGCATTGGTTTCAGCCATCACCTGGGAACTGCTGCTTAAGTTCTCGGCATTGCTGGCAAATTCATTGGTCGAAGCTGATATCTCTTCCAGGGAAGAGCTCATCTCTTCCGAAGCGGCCGAAACCGATTCGCTGCCGCTGTTAACCCCGGTCGACATCTCCACTGTCTCGGCGATCAGACCACGCAGGCTCTCGCTCATCGAGTTAAAAGCCTGGGCCAGTTTACCGATCTCATCCTTGCGTTTAACCTTGGTTTCAACGGTAAAGTCTCCCGCCGCTATTTTGCCGGCAACTTTTGCCACTTCCTGCACAGGATTGGCGATTGTGTTGGCAATGAAAAAGCCGATGATGATTATCGCAATGATGCTGGCAGCAATGATCCCAAACATAAAGTTACGCATATTATTCACACCGGCAAATACTTCTGCCTGGTCAACCTGGACAACAAAACCGACTGGTTCGCTGCCAAGCCTGGTAACATTTATTGCGCCGATAACCGGGTTGCCAAGGTAATTTGTATAGGTTCTCACCTCGGAAAAATCCATGTTGCCGGCCTGGACCGGCCCTACCAGCGGTTCTGTTGCCTCGCTTTGCATTTTTTCCGCCAGGGCTGCCCCGGTGGAAAGATCTCCAAACCGCATGTTGCTGAGCATGGTGAAATCAGAATCAACCAAGTAGGCATCAGCGGTCATACCGATGGCATCCAGCCCTTCGTGGACTATACCGGCAATTACAGCATCCGAAAACAAGATATTGAAGGTGCCGACCTGGATACCGTGGCCTCCCTCACTGTATACCGGGGTTGAAACCACCAGGCAATTTTCATTGATTACATCGGAAAAAAACAGTTCAGACCAGGTTACGCGCCCGGTTAAAACGCTCTGGATATAATCTCTGCCGGAAAGGTCGGCATTGAGCACCTGCTGGGCTGAATCTGTAGTAAATACACAGCGCCCATCCATATCGGTAACAAAAATAAAACCGTAACCGTACTCGCTGTGGGCTGTCCGCAGCAGGTCGTTCATAATGCCAAGCCGCTCCTGCCACTCCTCGGCCGAGGTGTCCCATTCTGCTTCGCGCAAAATATTCAAGCTCTGGTAAACATCCCTGGTTGTAGCCAACACCTTACCGTCCGCCGCCCTCTCCACGAAATAATCTTCCAAAGCATCATCAGCTATGGAAGAATACATGGCTACCTTGTCAGACACCTCTTCTTCAACATTAGTGCTGGCAATGCTGTAACTGAGCAGACCGACCACGGCCACCGGGATCAAACCGACAGCAAGAAATAGCAATATCAGCTTAATTTTAAGACTCATTAATATCCCTCCTGATTTCTTTTAAATAATTGTTTATATTACGGGCGAAATCATCCTTACCGATAACCCCGCTAATACAGCCTTTTTCTGTTTGTGCAACCCTGTTTGAAGGATCACTGTATAAAGTTAACATGATCACTTTTAAAGAAGGAAATATCTCCGCCAGTTTACAAAAAGTAGCGGCAAGGAGTTCACTCTTACGCAACATACTGTCAGAGACAAGAACCAGGGTAGGTTTAAAAACCTCAAGTGTAGCCAGGGCCTGGTCAACGTTTGATGCCGTTTCGACCGCTCTCAGTTCACTCCTGCGTGATAAGAAACGCCTGGCCGTTTCACTGAAATGTCTATTTTGATCTATGATCAGCAGCCGCTCAGCTTCCACAATTATTCCTCCTGCAAAAACTATAATGCATTGTTAATTATATTTTTAGATCGACCGCAGTTATATGGGGGAACTCCCCATTCAAGGTTATTGAGTTCCCCATTTAACTTATAATCATTCCCCAAAATTACTAAACCCCTGCCAAATCAGGCCAGGGGCATAAGTTATTAAAGCAGCTTAGCTACTTCGGCAGGTAGATGTAAAAAACAGCACCCTTTCCCGGGGCGCCCTCAGCCCATATTTCACCTCCGTGCCGCTTGATAATACGAGATACAATACTTAAACCAACCCCCGTTCCAGGAAAATCTTTCTCAGAATGTAGTCGCTGAAACGGTTTAAATAGTTTCTCAGCATAGCTGCTGTCAAAACCGGCCCCGTTATCCCTGATAAAAAAAAGTGGAAGGCCTTCTTTAACGGTTGAGCTAAATTCAATTAATGCCTGTTCTTTTTGTGATGTAAATTTCCAGGCATTATCAAGCAGGTTTTCAACAGCTATGCGCAACAAGGCTGTGTCGCCTTTCACATAAAGGTCGGGTTTAATGCGGATATCCGCTTTACGCTGTGGATCTCGTTCCTGAAGCATTTTGGCATATATCCTGACTAGTACGCTCAGTTCAATCGGTTCGAGGCTCAGATCCTGGCGGGTTACCCGGGAAAGCTTGAGGAGATCTTCAATTAAATCGTCGAGACGCAGAGAGGAATAACGTATCCTGTTTATATAATCAAACCCTGCTGTGTCAAGTTTATCCCCGTATTCATCAAGCAATAACCTGCTGAAACCGTCAATCCTTCTCAGGGGAGATCGCAAGTCATGAGAAACCGAATAAATAAAAGCATCGAGTTCATTGTTAAGTTTTTCAAGAGCCGTAGTCCTATCATGAACCCTTTGCTCCAGTTCAGTATTCAGCTGCTGGAGTTGCCTTTCCGCCTGTATTTGTTCCGTAACATTTTCAAGTGCAGTATAAACCCTGTAATCTCCGTCGGCCTTTTCTCCGCTGAGAGGCACTGCTGTTATCTTAATCCAAAGCCTATACCCAGCTTCGGGATTCAAAATGCCCACTAGTTCTTGAGTAATCGTTTCTCCACTGCGCAGGGCTATCATGGTAGGGTATTCTTCCAAGGCCAGTATTTTACCGTCCGGTCCTGAAACCTCCCAGCCCTGGTCAAGTCTTTCCAGCTTTTTCATTTCTTCCAGTGACAGGTTAAGTATTTTTTCCGCGGCAGGGTTGGCAGAGATAATCCGGCCATCGCAATCATGAAAAAGCACACCAAGGGGCATAGTCTGAAATAGGGCAGCTAAATTCTCCAAGACACTTCCTCTTTCTCTAAGCGTTAAGTATATTTTCGCGTTCCGCTTTTACTTAACTATAATATGTCGGTTAAACCATAATCCCTGGCAAAATCACAAAGTTCGTCTTCATGCTTCAATTGCAGTTTCAATTTAATATTCTCACGATGCCGGTCAACAGTTTTTACCGAAATCATTAATATATCAGCAATCTGCGTACGGCTTTTTTTCTCTGCCAGTAATTGGAGCACTTCCCTTTCACGAGAGGTAAGTATGTCCAATTTATTATCTGTATCTTCATTCTCTTTTATATTCAGGTAACCGTTTACCAAAACCTGTGATACAGCCGGGCTTAAAAATACTTCATTTTTAGAGACTGACTTCATTGCCAGTTCGAGGTCGTCAAATGCGGAACCCTTGTATACATAACCGGAAGCCCCTGACCGCAGGGCCCTGGTAACATAGTTTTCTTCAACGTGCATTGATAGAATAATTACTTTCGGAGCGCTTTCCAGCATTTTCAGCTGCAGCAGGGCTTCAAGACCGTTTAAGCCAGGCATGGCAATATCCATAATCACCAGGTCAGGAGACAGTTCAGCAGCCAGTTTCACCGCCTCCCTGCCTTCCGAAGCCTCGGCAATAACTTTAACCTTCGCCTTGTTCTCCAGCAGAGAGCGTAGTCCCTGGCGAACTATAGCATGATCATCAACTAGTAATACTTTCATCGTTATAGCTCCCGTTACGTTTTTTCATGTGAGGCACTGTAATTTCTATTGAAGTTCCGCACCCCGGTTTTGATTCTATACTAAACTCTCCACCCAGCAACTTCACCCTCTCTCTCATGCCGGTTAGCCCGATATGATCGGTTGATATGGCGAGTGAATCCTGGTTAAAACCGACTCCGTCGTCGATTACCTTAACCAGCAAATCACCACCTGCTGAAGTACTGATTACAATATCAGTTTTTTTAGCCCTTGCATGCCTGGCAATATTCGTTAGCGACTCCTGGACACAGCGGTAAAGAGCCGTTTCAACAGGACCGGGATAACGATCGGAATTATTTTCGTATATAAAATTTACCTCCATACCGGTTCTTCTTTTGAAACCGCCAATCATGTCATTAAGCGCGGCAAAAAGACCCATATCATCAAGCTGGGGAGGTCTCAAAGAAATCGACTGGCGGCGAACGAGGTTAATTGTATGATCAACCAGGGCAATACTCTGTTTAAATAATTGCAATTGAGTTTCATCAGGGTTTAACTCTTCACCAAGCAGTTGCAAATCGAGCTTCACAGCTGTAAGCGCCTGACCTAATTCATCGTGAAGTTCACGCGCCAGGCGGGCCCTTTCTTCCTCCATGGCATTTAAAATTCCGTTTGACAAAGCCTGAACCTGATTATAGCTTTCGCGCAGCTGTTCATCCCTGTGAATTCGTTCCGATACGTCACGGGCAATTCCTTCCAGGGCAACCATTTTTTTATCATCGTCATAAACAGGAGTGTTACTGATCTCAATCCAAACCAATTGGCCATTTTTATGAACCCACTTAAATAATAAAGGCTGATCATCCTGAATGAAGCCTTTTAAAGCATCCTGCAGCTGTTGGCTTTCCTCGGGATGGATGAGCTTGTTAATTAACTGCGGGTTATTATAAAACTCTTCAGGCTCATAACCTAGAACTTCTTTAACGGCAGGACTTATAAATTCAAAATGCAGAAAAGGTTTAACATCGATCCTGTAGATTATATCTCTTACGTTATCAGCAATACGCCGAAAACGAGCTTCGCTTTCCGTTAGAGCTTCCCTCGTTTTCTTACGTTCTTTCCTTACTACTGCATCCTGCAGGGCTCTATCGATTACAGGAACAAGTCTGGTGAGGTTTTTTTTCATGATATAATCGTGAGCCCCGGCTTTCATGGCCGCTACAGCTACATCTTCGCCGATAACACTGGAAACGATGATGAACGGGAGATCCCTGCCGCTGCGGTTGAGCAATTCCAAGGCTTCCGGTGCGCTAAACGCCGGCAGGCCGTGATCGGATATAACCAGTTGACACTGTTTTTCTTCAAGGGCAGCTTGGAAATCTTCTGCAGTTTCAACCTGGATATACTCAGGCTCGAAACCTCCTCTTTTTAACTCTTGCATCAACAGGAATACGTCATCATCGGAATCCTCAACTATGATCAGGTGAAGAGGTTTCATAAAAATCCCTTTCTTTGAGAAACAGTCTGTGCTTTATGTTTATAATATCGGCATAAAGAGTAATATATTTATATGTGGGTGGAAAAGGATTAATTATTTGAACCAGAGCAGGCGTCTTTGCTGAATTTATGTCGATACATTAAATCATCAGCTTCTTTAAGCGTTTTACTTAAATCGTTCTCTTGGGCAGCAGCAGTGGCAAACCCAATTGAAATGCTTAAGGGAGTTGAAGTTTTAAGGTGGTTTAATGTCTCAATATGCATACTTATGCGCTTAACAATTTCTGAGCATGTAGTATAATCAGTCCCGGGCAGTATTGCTACAAATTCATCCCCTCCGTGCCTGGCCAGGAGATCGGAATTACGGAGTGAATTTTTCACAGCACCTGCACAGGCTTTTAAAAGTTCATCCCCGGCAGCATGACCGCTGCTATCATTAACAACCTTTAAATCATCAACGTCGATTGCAATAATACTGATCGGGTATTCACGACTGTTGTTCAGCCGGGCCAGTTCATTCTCAAAATACAGCCGGTTATACAAACCTGTTAATTGATCATGAAAACTTAAATATCTTAACTGCTTTTCATAAAGAACCCTTTCGGTAATATCCCGGCCCAACCCCCTGAAGCCGATTATTCTTCCATCCTTATCACGGGTCAGGGAAAGAGAAAGCTCAACACAAAGAAGTTCGCCGTTCTTGTGGTACATATCAGCAGAAATACTGAACTGAGCTTCACCGGTTTTAAAAGCCTCATTGAACTTTTTGAATAAGTAACCGGAATCCTTGCATAAAGTTATATAACTTATGCCGATCAGCTGATCTGTCTCGTAACCAAGCATACGGGCTGCCGCCCTGTTACATGCCGTAATTTTTCCATTTAAATCTACTTCGTAATAGCCATCTTCAATTGTTGCCAGAACTTCCCGGTACTTTTCCTCACTCTCTTTTAATTCTTTTTCTGCCTTGATCCGCTCACTGATGTCCTCTGCCAGCCCCACACCTCCTGTAACCTCGTTGTTTTCATCAAACAATGGGGCAAACAGCACCCTGACAGGTATTTTTTTACCGGAAGTAACTGAAAGGTACTCGCCCTTGTAGTCTGTTAATAAACCTTTTAAGGTTCCCTTTACAGCCTCCACAATCCCCTGATCAGGTAATTCAAGCATGTTGAGCCCTTTAAGCAGCTCTTCTCTGGATCCAAGTAATTTTACAAAAGCTTTATTAAATGTTTTTATTACTCCTTTATCATCATAATGAAATACACCAAGGGGAGAATATTCCATGATCAAACGGTATCTCTCTTCGCTTTCCCTGAGTTGCTTGATTATCCTGTCTTTTTCAGTCTCTTTTTTTCTGCCACCAACCATGCTCTTAATAAATTTCATAATAGTACTCCCCGGTATTTAGCTGTTGCTGGTAATTATTTAGCATTTTAATGTTTATATACCACTTTTCCGGTGAAATTCCTGCCTGCGCTCGCTTTATGTTCGCTTAAGGTTACATGCAGCAACGGCAAACTTGCAGTTGTTGTGCAGCTTCTAATTCAGGTGTAGTTATGTTTCAAATATCGATTCAGTTGAACCAGATGTATGCAAAATTACTGTTCACCTGGCGCGAACATAGAGAGAGTAGCAAAAAGGGCAGCTGAAACAAGGTTTGGAGCAGGCCGGCCGACACGGAGGTCGGCCGCCGTCGCAAGCTCCGGATGAGCTTATCGTAAGGGTAGCCTGAGCGGAGACCTGCAGTTGAAGCGTTGCCCTTTTGCACGCAACGATCGTGAGCAAAGGTGACAGTAATTAAATTAGAAAGAACTCTATCCCACCCATTGCGAGGTTGCCCAGGCGCAGGCTTGCAGTTGAAGCGCTGCAATCAGGCGCGCAACGATCATGAGTGAAGTTCTCAGTATGGGGCTGGGTTGCTGCAGTAACCTGCGCTCACGGATCGCTCTGCGCGCCATTGCAGCGGTTCAGTTTCAACCCTTCGCTTGGACTTTCTTCGTGATTCGCCATCCGTGGCTCAGCACTCAGCGGCCGACCTCCGTGTCGGCCGGTCTGCTCACGGCCTCACTTCACCGGCACCTGCCGGCGCTCGCTTTATGTTCGCTTAGGGTTACATGCAGCAACGGCAAACTGATTTAGTACTCAATTACTGAAACCAGTATCAAAGAAAAAATGATTATTCCGTTGAACAAACTTTTGTATAAATTACTGCTCACCTGGCGCGAACATAGAGAGAGTAGCTAAAAGGGCAGCTGAAACAAGGGTTGGAGCAGGCCGGCCGACACGGAGGTCGGCCGCCGTCGCAAGCTCCGGATGAGCTTATCGTAAGGGTAGCCTGAGCGGAGACCCGCAGTTGAAGCGTGCCCTTTTGCACGCAACGATCGTGAGCAAAGGTGGCAGTAATTAAATACTATGAAGCGCTCGCTTTATGTTCGCTTAAGGTTACCGGCAGCAACGAGAGACAAATGGAGTGAATATAAAAGGCAAGTGTGAGCAAAGGTGACAGTAATATTAAAGTGTGCTCACGCACAGATTTGTGCAGTAGAGTAGTGGTTAATATAATTAATCAACAGTGAAGTGAATCACCCGGTTATCAATAAAAAGTTCCTTAAAAGAAAAGAAATCCTTAATCCAGTGTAAAGCTTTTTCATGATAGAAAAAAAGATGAGTAGGATCATTTTTATAATGCCAGGTGGCAAAGTTGATTTTATCATTGAACAGTTCGGTCATGCAGAAAAGGGAACCTTTCGGTTTTATGAGTGAGCGCAGTAAAACAAATTCTCTCCGGGGATCACGAAAATGCTCTATGACTTCCGAACAAAAAATGAAATCATAGGTTTTGGATAAAACTTTCCTGTCATTATGATAATAAATATCAAACAGTAAGGGCCAGTAACCGCTTTCCTTCAGCATTTCGGTTATTACCGGGCCGTGCCCAGCTCCATAATCTAGTGCGGATGATTCTGGCTTGTAATGCTTGGTAATTCGCTCGACCAGCGGTTTTACAAAGTTTCTGTAGCCTGGATCATAAACATCATTATGATGTTGATCATACCTGGCTTTTTCGTGTTCTGGATCAGGGTAGAAAAAAGGATGCATCATTACCGAACAACAATAAGAACAGCGGTAGTAGTCAATACCCCTGAATTGAAAATATTCATCAGTTATTGCTCCGCAAAGCATGCAATTAAAATATTGGCCCAAGTTTTTATCTCCCGTATATTGATAACTACAATAGCTAAATATTTCTCTACTAATATCCATACACCGCAAGAAAAGGACAAAAACCAGCCTACTTTAAAGCAGGCTGGTTTTATTAAACTAACACGGCGTTATAGACCTTACTCCTTCCAGGCGATGAAGCGGGCCCAGCAGGAAGCAAGCTCCATTCCTTTCTGCATGAAACAGCCAATAAAATAACGCCCGGCTGAAAGATTGTTTAATTCATTTCCAAGGTTTTCAGCATGGACCAGTCCGAACGGAAAGAGGTTCAAATGCATATCCTGGTAGTATTTATCCAGCGGATACATCTCATCCCAATCCTTACCAAACTGATCGATCAACTTCTGGTTTGCTTCTTCAAAGGTCTTCGGATGCAGCTGACGCTGTATAGTATTCATCGGGTGCTCCATTGCCACACAGTCAACACCGAGCCACTTGATCTTCTTCTTCAGGCACCATTCAGCAAAGTCAGGCGAGGGACCAGGGTGCCGAATCATATACTTGAACTCATTTGAGTCCTCCTCGGCCCAGCCAAACTTACCATAGCCCGTTTTAACAATAAGGATATCTCCTTCTTTTACATCAACCACTTTTTCGATCATCTCGGGAGTATAAACACTGGCATCGCTGACAAACTCTGATATATCAGCGATTGCTGCCGGTCCAACCCAGAAATCCAGTGGTGTCTGGCCAATAGTTTTTCCATTAATGTAAAAATGCGGTTCTCCGTCCATATGTGTAGCAATGTGGAAACTGCACTTACAATGAGCATTATTACGGCCAAGACCAAAGAAGTTACTTTGAACCCTCTTGGTGTAATGAACAATCAGCGGAATGTAATTGGCCCACTGTGGTGTCTGGACACTGAAGGGAACCGAAAGATCGTACATTTTGGACTCTTTCATCTTAGTAAAGAATTCGTCTTCACCCATCCCTTCAGGCGCCTGCAAGGCACAAACCCTTGCCCATGCTGATTCAACTTCCATGAAAGGCAGCGCCCCGACAATAATCCAAGCCCGCTGGTTGTTTAATTCATTGATTTGTCCGCCCAGTGATTCGGTCAAGAGCAGGCCTGCTTTTGGCATTGTGATATGGGTCAGTTCATAATATTTATCGGGAGGAAACATTTCATCCCATGTTTTACCGTGAGTTTCTTTCAGCTTGGCTTTGGCTTTCTCAAACTCGGTGGGATGTATATACCGGATATTGGTATTCATCGGGTGTTCTGCACAACCGCAGTCAACACCAATCATTTTCAGTTTATTCTCCAGGGCCCACTCAAAGAATCCGGGCGCCGGCCCGGGATGACGAACCAGGTAGGAAAACTCTTTACTGTCAATTCCAGCCTGTGCCTTCGGGTTTTTAACATCAGGCTGATCATAGGTATACTTGTGGTAACCGGTATTGATAATTAAAATGTCGCCTTCTTTTACCTTAACTCTTTTCTCGATCATTTCAGGGGTATAAAAACCATAATCCGAAACCTCATCTGAAATATCAACAACTACCCCTTCACCGGTGACATCTTCCAGAGGGATGTCAGAAATGGGCTTCATTCCGGAATGAAACGCACGAGGCCCTACCAGGTGAGTACCTGTATTGTTGGACCACTCAATTAACTGCCCGTTTGCTCCCGGTCCCCCGACAAACGATCCGGTAACACGCTTAAAAAATTGAATCTGTAGCGGCATTTCATTTGGAAACGGGGGAGTAAAAATGCTGAGAGGCTGAGTCAGGTCGTACCAACTTGCTTTCGTTAACAACTCCGTTACCTTGTTACTCATGGCAACCTCCTGTAAATAAATTTGTTCAAGCTATAAAAATCGTTAACAAACGATTTTATACCGTACTTAATCTTATCAGACTATCAGAAAAATGCCAAAGCCCGGAACATGATGTTTTTCATTTCGCCATGTCCGGTTAATTGGATTCACATAGACAACTACTGCAAATTCTAATATATATTAATTGTTAAACTTTTTATGCAAATATCCTTTAGAAAGTTATTTTAAAAAAGTAGGGGCTTTTTTGTTAAACTATAACAACCACCAATGAAGAAAGGCTGAACAGGGCAACCTGAACAGCCTCTTCGTAATTAAGCGTAAAAGCCTTGACTTAAACCTGAAGGATATTAAGACAAATTACTTATATATCGATCCAGTTCATTTTCAATCTTTTCATCAAGCTTTGGCGCTTTATAGTTTTCGATTACATTTCTGTAGTAATCATTGGCTCTTTTGGGAGTATCAACCAGCTCTTTCACCCCTGCATAGTTTACCCGTGCGCTAACCATAGGCAGGCGCGTATCCTTCATGTGGGTGAAGGTATGTTCATGGGCAATAAAATTACCGCCACTGCCAACACTTAACAGGGGATCCACAGCCAGGGTTTCATCATCAACCTGGAAACCCTGCATGTAGGATTTGACCATACCGAGCATTTCATCGTCGCAAATAAACTTCTCAAACGACATGGTCATGTAATTTTCCAGCAAGCCGGCAGAGTGCAGAATAAAATGGGTTCCCGAAAGGACGGTATTCATTAACACCATCATTGACTCAAAGCCACTCTGGTTGTCAATAAGGATCGCGTCGGTAAGCGCTCCTCCTCCACGTGAAGGTATGTCATAAAACCGAGCCATTTGGGCAATTACAGAAAACATTTGTACTGCTTCCGGACTGCCGATAGCCAGGTTACCCGTTCGCAGATCTACAATGCTAGATGCCGAACCAAATACTACCGGGGTCCCCGGGTTAACCATCTGGGCAAATACGATACCTGATAATATTTCTGCACACTGCTGAACCAGCGAGCCAGCAAGGGTAACCGGCGAGGTGGTTCCAGTCATGGCCAGGGCTGCAATGATCACAGGCTGCTTATTGCGGGCATAAACCATTAGAGCGTCAAGCATCCTGGCATCAAACTCCAACGGGCTGTTTGTGTTAATCAGTGATATTAGAACAGGTTTATCACGAATTTTATCAATGCCGCCGTATACTATCGAAGCCATTTCTACCGTTTCCCTGGCCTTTTTTTCACCCATCGCGCTACCCATCAGGCATTTATCCGTATAAGTTACCGCAGCCTGGAGCATTTTAGCATGTCTCAGTTTATCCTCTACATTATTGGGCTCAACTAGAACACCTCCGACCACGTCAATATTGTCGCTGTGGCCGGCCAGTTTAGTGAAAGTGATGTAATCGTCATAGGTGGCATTACGGCGGGTGTTGCTTTCATAATCCATAACATAGGGTGAGCCGTATCCGGGAGCGGTGACTGTACAGTCACCGCCAATAGTCAGATCATTATTCGGATTCCTGGCATGAAGTGTAAATTGTGATGGAGCCAGGGCAAGCTGTTCCATTACAAGTTGGGGAGGGAAAAATACTTTTTCTCCTTCCACCCTGGCTCCACCTTTTTTTAATATGTCTCTCGCTTCTGCCGAGAAAAATTCTATACCGTTTTTTTCAAGTATCCCCAGGCTTGCCTGGTGGATTTTTTCCAAGTCGTTCCGGCTAAGGTAATCAATCGCTTCAAGTTTACGTTTTATCACTTAAAACATCCTTCCTGAAGACGTGATTTTTTGCTGGTTTTTAGACCAGCTTACCGGCGCGCATTGCTTTCAGGTAGTTCATAGCATAGGGATCAAGGTTTAGAATAACTTCAGCCGCTAAAACAAGACTCATTTTCTTTTTGTCAAGCGGGTCTACAATGGCTGAATCCATTCCTTTACCCATGGCCAAAACAATAAAAGCCTGGTTTAAAAGGGCCCTGTTCGGCAGCCCAAAAGATATGTTGCTTAAACCACTGGTTATGTGGGCTCCAGAGTCAAGCTTCCTGATCATTTCAATTGCATCAAGAGCCTGCGGACCATATTCCCCGTTTACGCTAACCGGTTTAATAAGAGGATCCAAGAATACTTTGGTTAAATCAACTCCGTCTTTATCCAGCTTGTCCAAAAGGGTTTTGGCAAGTTCGAATCTGTCTTCTGCCGATTCGGGCATACCCTCGTCGCTCATGCAAAGAGCCACTACCTGGGAACCTGACTCTTTAACCAGCGGCACCAGTTGATCATATCGTTCCTTTTCAAGAGAGATTGAATTGATCATGGGTACACCCTGGTGAACTTTCAACGCCGCATCAAGAACCTTGGGGTCAGGACTGTCAAGGGCCAGGGGTTTTGTTACAACAGCCTGAACATTTTCTACCAGCCAGACAAGATGCTTAGCTTCATCATGCACATAGGCACCTGCATTTACATCAATGTAATCTGCACCTGCCTCTTCCTGTTTTTTAGCAAGATCCTGGATGTAAGCTACATCCTGCTCATCAATTGCTTTCTTGATCGCCTTGCGGGTTGAGTTAATTAATTCTCCGATGATAATCATAGTTTTTTTGCCGGGTTAAAAACCGGCAACCAAACCTCCTTCATAATAAATGTAATCCTATCATATACAATTATTTTGATTATGTCATTAGCTCCAGGGCCTGCCAACAGCAGATATTTCAATCACACTCTCAATAAAAATTCTCTGACTGTCATTGTTATTACCGGTTGAACCGACGAGACTGCTGTAATGATCCTGCCTTTCAACCAGGGTTTTAATGTTAACCGCACCACCTTCTGCAGCCTGTTCATAAACATATCTTTCACCTTCTCTGCAGGCATAGTCAACGGCTTGATCAAAGATCATGAAATATTCCCGCCTGGTCGGAGTATGGACAAGAAAGCCTCCTCCTTCTCCTGGCTTGATTAATATAGTTGCTCTTTCAACCGCTTTTCCGCTGACTGTACCTATTGCATTGGCAACTTCAGCATGCTGTGGCAGGTAAAGCTCAGCCCGGAGCCTGTTGGAGAGCTCCGGGAAATATGCTTCAACAGGAGCGCCAACGGCTACCATCGGATTTTGTAACTCTACAGAAAACGAAACTTGCCTGTTCATTTTTTCATCACTTCTGTTTAGCGCTTTTTTCAGAATGATTTTGCCGCTTTCTTCCCTGGAAAAAGCAACAGCAATTCCTTCTTCGGTTAAAAGGCGATCTATTGTTAAAGCAGTAAGTTTATAAAGAATCTCTTCCATTATTACTTCAACAAATTCCTTTGTTTCCACTCCATACCGTGAGGCCATCATGGCGCTGCCCAGTTCGGCAGCTCTTGTATCCCACAGTTTCATTTTACCGTTAACATGCAAAATATCAGTTGGTGTAAGCGATGCCCTGTGGACTGAGGCTATATTGACAAGGCGCCGCCAGGGCATTATATCAATTTCTTTTCTCAGTTTCTTGCTGATAAAGTGCAGGGTGTGCGGTTCGCCCCTGATCACATCGAGAATCTCTTTTTCCGTATCGGTAAGCTTCATGTTGAGAGGATCCCTGATAAAGTTAAGAATAGTTGTCGGTGGAGTATCCATGCCGAGATAATCCACGGGATCAATATCCTCAAGTTCATCGATTAAATAAGGATACCCGGTAGCGATCCAGGAAAGTGGAAAAACCCTCTGGGGTCCTACTGATAGAAGACTGTTTTTCGAAACCTGGATCAGGCTGTCACCGCCAAGCCCGATTGTGGTTATATTGGCCGCTTTTACCCTGGTCAGCCAACCGCCAACCTCGGCTCCCTCAAGATTCAAAGAAGGCCTTCCGTCATGCAAGACAGCAACGTCAGTTGTAGTACCACCCATATCGAAAACTATCCCTTTTTCAATGCCTGTCAGGGTTAGAGCACCGATAATACTGGCTGCCGGCCCTGACAATATTGTTTCGATCGGCTTTTCTCTCGCTTTTTTTTCGCTAATCAGGCTTCCGTCACCACGAACTACCATCAAGGGCGCTGCAATGCCAAGTCGCTGCATGCCCTTCTTAACCGAATTTATTAAGTCTGTGATTAGAGGCATCAATCGTGCATTTAGAATTGCCGTCACTGTTCGCTCATGCATACCAAGGTCGGAACTTAAGTGGTGAGCGGCAACAACCGGATACCCGGTTAAATCTCTGATTAACGCGGCAACTTCCAGTTCCTGGATAGGATTGCGGATACTGAGATATCCGGAGACAGCAAAAGCATCAACCTGATCCTTCATATCAAAGATCGCCTGTTTTATCTCTTCCGGGTTCAGTTCTTCCCGAATCTTGCCCTTTATGGTGCAACCCCCGGAGACCACGGCATAATAGGGAGTGGGCAGGCCTTCCCGGGGCTCAAACCCGATCTGGATCAGGCCCACCTCCGCCCCCTGTCCTTCTACTATTGCATTTGTTGCCAGGGTAGTGGATAAACAAACCATTCTGATCTGCCCGAAATCTGAAAATTCCTGATTGCCGCTTTTTAAATCAGCAGCAAGATTATCAATACATTGATTGATTGCCAGGGTCAGATTGTGCCTGGTTGTTTCTACTTTGGTTTTTGCTGCAACTGTTTTCTTGTCAAGATCGAATAGAACACCGTCGGTGAATGTTCCGCCGGTATCGATCCCCAAAGCCAGGTTCGGCATCAGGTTCCACCACCGTTTAGTTAGTTACTATTACCTGTTTAGTTTAGACTCAGCACTGGTAATTATATCTTTAATTTTCTGCTGCACATTTTGCGGCAGGGGCTCGGGTTCATAGTTTTCCAGAATATCAATTACTTTTTTATTAGCCTTATCAAAAAGAGTTGGAAAACCATCGGCCGCCCAGTTTTCATATATTTGTCGTTCGAAAAGGCGCGGGTACCAGGTTTCTTCACGGAAATGCTTCATCGTGTGCTCTTCACCCAAGAAATGACCGCCCGGGCCCACCTTGTCGATAACATCAAGAGCCAGTGTTTCCTTGCTTACTTCAATACCGCTGACTATCTTACGGGCCATACCGATCAGGTCATCACATATGGTAAGATATTCAAGCGAAGCGGTGTTTCCATGTTCTATATAGCCGACATCATGATTGAGATTGGCACCGCCCTGGGCTGTAAGCAGAATAGACATTGCCCCTTCTATTAATGCCTGTTCATCAACTGCCTTGGAATCAGTGCAGCCGCATGTTCCGAACATGGGCAGATCAAGGTAATTCGAGATATCTGCCAGTCCGGCCATCATCAGGTCAAATTCAGGCGATCCATAGGAAAAAATCGTCGTCTGCATGTCCATCACAGTGAAAACTCCGCCCATAATAAAGGGGCTTCCCTCGGATGTCACCTGGTTTAAAACCAAACCGCTCAGGCTTTCAGCCAAACCGTTAGTCATTGCTCCAGCCAGAGTTGCCGGCACTGTGCCTCCGGCCATAATGCACGGTGTATAAACCACAGGCAGCCCTTTTTTAGCCGCCAGCATTAATTTACGGGCCGAGTCGTTGGGATGCTGGAGCGGTGAAATCGGTTCAGCGTAAAGAGTTAGAAATGGATTTTTTCTTAGTTCTTCCTCTCCGCCGGCAATGATTTCACACATTTGAATGATATCAGAATAACCCGGTTCGTCAATAGCTGTAATAACAATTGGTTTGGAAGTGTTCAATACCATCGCTTCAAACTGGTATCGATCATAAACCAGTTGGTGCACATCCTGGACTATACCGAGCGACATTACAAAATCAAGGTTGGGAAGGGCATCAATGACTTTGGCCGCCATTTGAACCGTTTCACGGCTTGCTTTTATTCTTTCCTGGGTATATGGGTCGATAAAGTTCGGGGTATCCGAACCTGTACCAAAATAGGCGTTACCTCCTTCCATTTCCATAACCCTTTTTCCCGTTCTGCTGTTACAGAGAGATACTTTGCGTGGAACTGAATTCAGGGCTTTTTCCACCAAACGGAAAGGTATGCGCACCCTGTGGCCGTCAACATAACAGCCTGCCTTTTTCATTCTGTCAACCGCTTCATCATCAAGATATACAACCCCAGTTCTCTCCAACACTTCCATTGCCGCCCCGATCAGCCTGCGGCACTGGTCGTTGGAAAGAACCTGGAGGTAATTTGACCCCTGTTCCTGGTAACTGCTCTTCATTTTTCATACTCTCCTTTCTCTGCTTGGGTTAAGGCAGCCGGCATTAACCGGCCAGGCTTACGGCCAGATCCTTGGCCGAAGCAGCATCAGGCGCCCAGCCATCTGCCCCAATTTCATCGGCAAAATCCTGGGTCACCGGCGCTCCTCCTACTATAACCTTGACCGAATCGCGCAGCCCTTCTTCTTTTAAAATCTCTACTGTATCTTTCATCGCCAGCATCGTGGTCGTTAACAGCGCGCTCAAGCCCAGCACCTGCGGTTTATGCTCACGAACAGCCTCGGCAAATTTCTCCGGGCTCACAT
>Ga0334895_1002275_pt1 | contig 16769 bp, 13 predicted proteins | sample GraSluR3_MG_7_FD_207229 | JGI IMG/M metagenome (GOLD analysis project Ga0334895, IMG submission 207229) | Sludge microbial communities from methane-producing bioreactor in Wageningen University, Netherlands - Granular Sludge_31_05-R3 | ecosystem: Engineered > Bioreactor > Anaerobic >... | reverse complement strand
TTAGATTGGGGCTGGTGGTCATCATAACGGGGCTGGTCTTGGGCTCGCAGTTAGATTGGGGCTGGTGGCCAATATAAACGGGGCTGGTCTTGGCTCGCAGTTAGATTGGGGCTGGTGGTCATCATAAACGGGTCTGATCCCGGGCTGGCAGTCAGAATAAGCGGGGCTGAGTTGCATAGCTGATCTTTCCTGAGACTTTGAGCGGTGACAAGCCGCTCCTATTTTGACTATGAAGCGTCAAGATCTCGCTTACACAATGCTAAAGCAGTTTTTTCTTGCCATAATCGAGCCCTTTGTAAAAACTGGTAATCATAAATGTCGAGTGGAGGCTTTGATGATCCTTTATTACAAGGTAGCGGGCAATCGTCTGGTTCCGGCACTGGGGTGGAGCGATTCCTTCTGGGTGCATATGGAAAATCCGGACGCGGATGAGGTCAAGGACGTTCTCACTCGCTATGAGCTCCCGGAAGATTTCATCACCGATTTGCAGGACGCTGATGAGAATTCGCGCATGGAATATGCCGATGATGCCATGCTGATCATCTTGCGTGTGCCCTTGTATTATCGCCACAAAGCCGCAAGTGTGTCTTTTGCGACCGCTCCGCTTGGGATCATCGTGGTAGCCGACAAGGTGATCACGGTGTCTTTTTATGACAACGAGGTGCTCACCCAGTTTTTGGATGGCAAGCATCGCCCGTTTCGGATCACGCAGCAGAGCTTCATCCTGGAGATCAATCTTCGCACGGCGATCTATTATCTGAAGTTTCTCAAAGAGATCAATCGCCGCACCACCAATATCGAGAATGAATTGCATCAGTCCATGCGTAACAAAGAGCTGATCCGGCTCTTGAAGATGGAGAAGTCTTTGGTTTATTTCAATACCTCGCTCAAGAGCAATGAGATCATCTTGGAGCGCATGCAGAGATCCCGCTGGCTACAAAACGATCCTGATGCCGAAGATCTGATCGAAGACGTGATCATCGAAAACACACAGGCTATTGAGATGGCAAACATCCACAGCAGCATTCTCAGCGGGATGATGGATGCCTTTGCCTCCGTGATATCAAACAATCTAAACGTAGTGATGAAATTTCTCACTTCGGTGACCATCATCGTGTCACTTCCGACCCTGATTGCCAGCATCTATGGCATGAACGTGAAGCTTCCTTTCCAGGATGATCCCTATGCTTTTTTGTTGATCATGGGGCTTTCGGTCTTGATCTCGGTCTTGTTGGTCGTAATCTTTATACGAAAAAAGTACTTTTAGGAGAATACATGTATCTGCTCAACGTTAGTGACCACTTTTCAGCCGCGCATCGCCTCTGTGGATATCAGGGCGCATGCTCACAATTGCATGGGCACAATTGGAAAGTGCGTGTGGGAATCATCTGTGAAGAGCTCGATGAGATCGGCATGGCACTGGATTATGGCATCATCAAAAAGATTCTGGGAGGCATCCTGGAGCTTTTGGATCATGAATATCTGAATGACTTGCCGCTTTTGGGCGGACAAAATCCTACTTCCGAAAACCTGGCGCGCATCATCTATGAAGAGATGGCAAGAGGCCTTGAGCCGTATCCCGCCAAGATCAAAGAAGTGGAAATCTATGAATCCGAGCGCAGCAGCGTGATCTATAGCCATGCTTAGGATAGTGGATTCGTTTTATGTAAAAAGCGCGGTGGAGCCCGCCGACTACCCCGCCTCTGCCTATGCGGAATTTGCCTTTGCGGGACGCAGCAATGTGGGAAAATCCTCTTTGATCAATCTCTTGACCAAGCATCACGGACTTGCCAAAACCTCCGGAACTCCGGGTAAGACGCGGCTCTTAAACTTCTTTTTGATCCGCTATAAGGTCGATGGCGTGGAAGAATCCGGCTTTATGCAATTTACCGATCTTCCCGGCTATGGCTTTGCCCAAGTGAGCCTCAAAGAGCAGGAAAAATGGCGGAAGATGGTGAATAAATATTTTGAGCAGCGTCCTCAACTGAAGAGCATCTTCGTCCTGGTGGATATCCGCCATCCCGCGGATAAAAAGGACATCCTGATGCTGGAGATGCTCAGGCTGCGCGAGATTGATCATTGTGTAATCGCCACCAAAGCCGACAAGATCCCCAAGACAAAGCACAAGAAGGTGCTCAGTGATCTGGCAAAAGGGCTTGGACTCAGAGAAGAGGCGATCTTCCCGGTCTCCGCTCTCAAAAATACGGGGATGGAGCAGATTGCCAAATATCTGGAAAGCAGATTGTAACCATTTCCACCCGCAAGAAGCAGTGAGATATGCATCAAAGATTTGATATCATTGTCATCGGCGCCGGGCATGCCGGGATCGAAGCAGCACTGGCTGCCGCCCGCCGAGGCGCTAAGACTGCCCTCTTCACGATCAAGCTCGAAGCCATCGGACGCATGAGCTGCAATCCCTCCATCGGAGGCCCCGCCAAGGGGCATCTGGCGCGCGAGATCGACGCTCTCGGAGGGGAGATGGGACGTGTGGCGGATCTGACCGGGATCCACTTTCGGATGCTCAATCGCAGTAAAGGCCCGGCAGTCTGGGCACCACGTGCGCAAAACGACCGCATGGCATATTCTGATGAGATGCGCATGGTGGTCGAGAATCAGCCCAATCTCCGCCTCATCGAAGCCAATATCACCGCCCTGATTATCACAGACGGCAAGGTCTCAGGCTGCATCAGCCAGATCGGGCGGGAATATCGGGCAGCCAAGATTATCATCGCCAGCGGCACCTTTATGGGCGGACGCATCCACATCGGCAAGAATAGTTTCAAGGGCGGCAGAAGCGGCGAGCCGGCATCGGACGAGCTCTCCCAATCCCTGGCAGAGCTGGGCTTGACTGTGCTCAGATTCAAGACCGGGACTCCACCACGAGTGGATCTGAATTCCCTGGACTATTCCGCCTTGGAGGCGCAGCCCGGGGATGAGAATCCATCGGGATTTTCCTTTTATCGGGGCATCACGCTAAAGAATCAAGTGGAATGCTATCTGAGCCGGACCACCAAGGCGACGCATGACATCATCAGCGCGAATATCGGGCTTTCCGCGCTCTATGGCGGAGTGATCAAAGGCATCGGGCCGCGCTATTGCCCCTCCATCGAAGACAAGATCGTGAAGTTTCCCGAGCGTGAGACTCACCAGATCTTCATCGAGCCCGAAGGATTAAGATCCAGCGAAGGATATGTAAACGGCATCTCCACGAGTTTGCCTGCCGAGATCCAGGAAGAGATCGTACACAGCATTCCGGGTCTCGAAAAGGCGCGCATCATGCGCTATGCCTATGCCATCGAATATGACTATGTGGATCCCTCCGAGATCTATCCCTGGCTGGAATGCAAGAAGATCCCGGGGCTGTATCTGGCGGGACAGATCAATGGGACTTCCGGCTATGAAGAAGCTGCCGCGCAGGGCTTGATGGCAGGCATCAATGCCAGCTTGGCTCTGGACGAGCGAGAGCCGATCGTGCTCTCCCGCAGCGAAGCATATATCGGAGTCTTGCTCGATGACCTGGTAAGTTGCGGCACAAACGAGCCCTATCGCATGTTTACCTCGCGGGCGGAATATCGTCTGCTGCTCAGGCAGGACAATGCTGATGAGCGGCTCATGCCTCTGGGCAGAAAGCTGGGCTTGATCTCGGATATCAGATGGCAAGCTTTTGAGAATATGCGCCGCATCAAAGAGCGCGAGATCGAGCGCCTACGCACGACCAACAGCTGCAAGCATCCCGATCTGAGAGAGCCGGACAAGCTCCTGCATATTCTCAAACGCCCGGATATCAGCCTGGAGGATCTGACGAAATATGGCTATGAGATCCCCGCTGATTTTGAGCCCGAGATCCGCCAAAGGGTGGAGCTGGAGATCAAGTATTCGGGATATCTGAAGCGGATGCACTTGGATCTTCAAAAACACCAAAGAGCTGAGGACTATCGCATCCCGGCAGATATTGATTATTATCAGATCAATAGCCTGGCATGGGAAGCCCGGGAAAAGCTCGACCGCATCCGGCCGATCAGCATCGCTCAAGCCATGCGCATCCCGGGGGTGAACTATACCGATACTTCAGCTCTCTTGATTTGGCTGAAGAAAAACTACAAGAAGGCAGAGGAGATAAGAGACTGAGCCTCTGCCGGGGAGACGAGATGATAAAACGTTATGCCGTGATCCCGGCTCGCTATGCCTCAAGCCGCTTTCCCGGAAAACCGCTGGCACTGCTTCTTGGCAAGCCGATCCTAAGACACGTCTATGAACGGGTGGCAGCCAGCAGACTCTTTGATGAAGTGATCATCGCCACGGATGATCTGCGCATCTCGGCTATGGCGCAGGATTTTGGGGCGACCGTGGTGCTCACCGACAGCGATCTGCCCAGTGGCACCGATCGCATCGCAGCGGTGGCGGAAGTCTTGGAGCCGGATAGCATCATCCTCAATGTCCAGGGCGATGAGCCGCAGATCTCAAAGGGGGCAATGAGCACTCTCCTTGGCGCCTTCGAGGAGCCGGAGACCAAGATGGCAAGCCTGATGACCCCGATCTCGGAGCTGGAGCAGCTAAATGACCCAAATGTCGTCAAGGTGGTCTGCGACGCCAAAGGCTATGCCCTATATTTTTCGCGCAGTCCCATCCCCTATGACCGCGATCAGGTCGGCTTCTGCAGATACTTTCGTCATATCGGAGTCTATGGCTTCCGGCATGGCACGCTAATGGACTTTGTGAAACTGCCTCAAGGGCAATATGAGATAGCTGAGAAGCTCGAGCAATTGCGAGCTCTGGAGCATGGAATCCGCATTCGCATGATGTCCACGGATTATCAGGGCATCGGCATCGACAGCCCCGCAGATCTGGAGCGGTTGGCAAACATCGGTTCGGAGGATTTATGACCAAGCGACTTTCTTTACTGATTCTTGTGATCACCCTGGCTCTGAGCCTCACGGCGCAAAGCATCAGGATCTTGCATACAAATGACTCTCACGCTGCCTATGAAGCTTCCCGCGAGGGAATCGGCGGCTATGTCGCCTTGGAATATCATCTTGAAAAGAGCCGCGGCGAGGTGGGACACAGCATCTGGCTGGACGCGGGTGATATGCTCACCGGCAGTATCTTCTCCTCTTTGGAGTATGGTGGCCTTGTTGGCGGGGCGGTCTTAGAAAGCTTTGGCAGGCTTGGGCTCGACGCTGCCACGCTCGGTAATCATGAGTTTGACATCAGCTATGCCCACGCTCAAGCCGTGGTCGAAAAAGCAACATTCCCCTTCTATAGCGCCAATCTGCTAAACGAGGACGGTTCTTCTTTTGCGGACGGCAAATATGGCATCTTTGAGCTCAGCGAGATCAGGATCGGGGTGATCGGACTCACCATCCACAGCCTCCCCGAGCGGGTTAAGGCAGAGAACGTGAGAGACATCACCATTTTGCCCTATGCGGAAGCGGTGGATGCCATCTTGGACGAGGTGGATGCCGCAAGTGATCTCATCATCCTGCTTACCCACAACGGATTTGATCATGACCTGATGCTGGCGCAGGAACTGGATGAGAGGGTGGACATGATCATCGGCGGACACTCTCACTTGGGCACCAGCGCGCCGGTGGAAGAAAACGGCATCTATATCCTCTCGGCGGGAAGCCATCTGAGCCATCTAGGGCAGATTGATCTGGAAATCAAGGATGATCGTATAAGCAAGATCTCCACAAGATTGATCCCCCTCACTCAGCCGCCAAGCGAATATGAATCCGCCATCGCGAGCTTTTTGCACGAGAGCATCTCCGAGATGGAAGCGCAGCTCTCCAAGGTGGCAGGGATCTTGCCCTTTGACTTTGAAGTGGACAAGTTTGCCTCGACTCCCGGTTCGGACTGGGTGGCAGAGGCGCTTTTATCCGAATATCCGGCGGCTGAGCTGGCAATGATCAACAATGGCGGGCTACGCAAGCATCTCCCGGCGGGGCCTGTGACCCTGCGAGATCTGCATGAATACATCCCCTTTGGCAATACGATCGCGCTTTTTACATGCACGGGGGAAGAGATCCTCATGGCTCAGGCGATGAATCTGGGGATAGCACAAGACAAGCCATATGACATCCTCAGCGTCTCCGGCCCGGACTGGATGCAAGACAGCGGCATCTTCCGCATCGGCGGCGAAGAGATCGTGGCTCAGAAACGATATCGGGTGGTCACGCATGACTACATCATCAGTCAATGGGATAAGTATCTGGGATTTGAGCCACAAGACATTGAAGAAACGGGAGATCTCTTTTTGGATGCCATCATCCGTGCAGTAGAAAAAGAATTTGCGCCGCAAGAATGAATGAGACTCAAGCAAAAGCGCTCTTGACAACAAAATGAATCCATATAACACTGCATCAATAATAAAAAATCAATAAATGGAGATAATATGATCACGGTCTATATCAACGGCAAAGCCACACAGGTGCTCAAGAATACTAAGGTATTACACGCCTGCACTAAAGCCGGCTATCCGGTACCTCATCTATGTTATCATGAAGATCTGCCCGCTTTTGGAAACTGCGGGGTCTGCATGGTGGAAGTCAATGGGCGCGCCGTGCGAGCTTGCTCTACTCCCTGCGAAGAAGGGATGCAGATCAAGACCACCGGCAAGAAGCTTTTGGATCTGCGCCGTGAAGCGGTGGAGATCATCCTCTCAAATCATCCCAATAACTGCCCCGAATGCATCAAAAACGGCCGTTGCGAATTGCAGGATCTCTCTCAGGAATTGGCAATCCGCCACATGAATCTAAAGAAGGTCAAGCGCAAATACAAGGGCAGGGACGAATCTTCCCCATCCATCACTCTGGATCCCTCCTACTGCATAAATTGCGGACGCTGCACCTATGTCTGCAATGAAGTGCAGGCGGTGCACGCTCTGCAAAGCAGTGATCGCGGATTTGAGACCTATGTGGGACCCACCTTTGATCGTGAATTGGAGACAAGTGAATGTGTCAAGTGCGGACAGTGCAGTGCGCATTGCCCGGTGGCAGCGATCTATGAATGCGACGATTCCGATCCGCTCTGGAAAGCTCTGGATGATCCGAATCTGGTCTTAGTGGCACAAGAAGCCCCTGCGGTCAGGGTCGCTCTGGGTGAAGAATTTGGGCTCAAACCCGGCACAAACGTCAAAGGCAAGATGTACACTGCCCTCCGTGAGATCGGATTTAAGTATGTCTTTGACACAAACTTCGGCGCTGATCTGACCATCATGGAAGAAGCCAGCGAGTTTGTCCATCTCTTTACTGAGCATCCCGAAGAGTTTCCTCTGATCACGACCTGCTGCCCTTCTTGGGTGGATTATCTGGAGAAGTTCCACAGTGATCTGATCCCTCATTTCTCCTCATCCAAGAGCCCCCATCAAATGGTCGGCACAATGGTCAAGACCTATTGGGCAGAGAAGATGAAGCTGGATCCGGACAAGATCTTCCTGGTTTCCGTGATGCCATGCACTGCCAAGAAATATGAGATCGAGCGCATGGAAGACATGTATGCCTCCGGGCACAAGGATGTGGATCTCACCATCACCACTCGTGAGCTGGCGCGCATGCTCAAGACCCGCGGGATTGATCTGGCAAAGCTGGAAGACAGCGAAGCTGACAACCCCTTGGGTGAATACACCGGAGCGGGCACCATCTTTGGCGCCACCGGCGGCGTGATGGAAGCAGCGCTGAGAACTGCCTACTTCTTTGCCACGGGCGAGGAATTGCCGGATCCCAAGATCGGCTTTGTGCGCGGCGGAAAAGGCATCAAAAAAGGCAAGATCGAAGTGCTCGGCAAGGAAGTGCGCATCGGAGTCGCTTCCGGCTTGGGCAATGTAAACAAGCTCATGGAAGAGATTCGAGTAGCCAAAGAAAAGGGCAAAGAGCCTCCATACCACTTTGTGGAAGTTATGGCGTGCAATGGCGGCTGTGTGGGCGGAGGCGGACAGCCTTATCGAAGCACAAACAAGATCCGCATGGCACGAGCTAAGGGGCTCTACAAAGAAGATGAGAACGCCATAAGACGCGAATCTCACAACAACCAATCCATCCAAAACCTATATAAAGAATATCTTGGAAAACCCAATAGCGACAAGGCGAAGAAGCTCTTGCACACCAGCTACATCGCCCGCCCGATGAAGATAGTTCACCCCGACTAAACTATGAAAAAGCCGGATAAAAGCCTGATCTACCCGCTCTTCATTCCGCATGAGGCGTGTCCCGGAGGCTGTGTGTATTGTGATCAGCGCAGGATCTGTGGAGCCGAGGGCTTTGAAGAGGAGAGGGAGCTTCCTGCTCTGCAGGCTTTTATCCGGCGCAATTTTGGCAAACGCAAAGAGGTCGCCTTCTATGGCGGGAGCTTCACCGCCATGGCCTTGGAGCGCCAGGAAGAGCTTCTGAGGAGCGTCTATAAGATCCTGGACGACTGCACGGATATCCGCATCTCCACGCATCCTGCCTATCTGGAGGATGCCAGCCTTGATCTGCTTGATCGCTATCGGGTCCGAACTATCGAGCTGGGGATACAGGACTTTTGTGATCGTCCCCTAAGAAAAAGCGGGCGCAACTATAGCGGCGAAGATGCCTTAAGTGCCTGCAGAAAGATCCGAGCCCACGGCTTTGTCTTGGGAGTGCAGCTCATTCCCGGATTGCCCGGCGCGGATGAGGTGACACTTGCCCAAAACATGGCGATCATACGCGAGATGAAGCCAGATCTCTTGAGGCTCTATCCTCTGGTAGTGATCAAGGGTACTCCTTTGGAAGAGATCTATCACAGGGGGGAATATCGTCCTCTGTCGATCCCGGAGGCGGTGAGCATCTGTGCCGACTATGCCGAGCTTTGCCATCCGCTAAATACTCGCATCATCAAATATGGCTTGCCTTCCAATCTTGATCCCAAAGAGGTCGTCGACGGAGCCTTTCATCCCGCCTTTGGCGAGAAGGTGAAGCAAGAGATATTGATCCGCAAACTAAAGAATGAACCCGATCTTTTGGCAGGTCTAAACGCCAAAGATATTCAGCTTCTCAGAGCTCACGGCTGCCGCTATCTGACTGCCCCGGATACCATGCTTGCGGCTCAGGGAAGCCAAACTTCAAGGAAAACATAGGACGTGAATATGAAACGTATCATATTGTTTTTGATGCTTGCCCTGATCTTGCTCTCTGCCTGCGAGATCAAAGAGCCTGCCCTCCCTGTCTGGGATCTGGATCTGAATATTCCGCTGATCAACGAGCGATATTATGTTTCAGATCTGGCAGACAGCGTAAACCTCATCGTGGATGAGAATGATCTGATGTACATGCTGACCGAAGGTGAGCTGGATACTCCGGAAGTGGGAGAGATCAATATCTATCCCAATCTGGAGCTCTTTGATGCCCCAGTCTTATCAGGGATAGAGTTTAGCCAGACTTCACCCTTTATGGCGGATGAGCAGGGGCTCCATCTACGCTATGGCTTGGTCGAAAGCGGCAGCATCAGCGCGCGCTTTGCGGGTGTGGATCCGGCGACTGAGATCTTGAGCCTAAGCATCTTGGAGATTCATCAGCCAAGTGGCGAAGCTCTCGTGATCGAATATGCCGGCTCAGAAGAGTGGATTCACATCGATCTTGCCGGATACTATTTTGGCGCTTTGGAATCTGCTCAAGATCTGAGTGAGCTCACTCTTGAGGTGACCGCCACCTCTTCGCATCCAGACTTCACGCCGATTGCCGAGATGAGCTTGGTGATGCTGGAGCCAGTCAGCTTTAGTGTCTTCCAAGGAGATTTTGAGAACTATGAGATCCTCGCGGGGGAATCTGTAGCCTCCATCGAGATCGAGTATCCGCATGGTATTGACGAAGCTGTGCAGGTCAGTGAAGCCTTTTTGGAGATCGAGATCGTAAATGAGCTTGGCTTTGAATGCGAGTTCATCGGCTTCATGAGAGGAATCCGCGGAGATCTTACTCGGATGGTACCTATTTTGGATGATGATGGTGAGCATTTCCGCATAGAAGCAGGCTCAGCTGATGAACCCGGATACAGCAATCTCCTCATCCATGATGGTCTGCAGATTCTCATGCAGATGATGCCGGAAACCATCGAGATCATCGACGCGAGATTTATCATCGACAGCCAATCCGGCTCCGGCATGATGCGAAAAGAAGATACAATCAGAGCCGATTACACTGTGCGAGTTCCCTTAAGATTGACAGTATTTGAATATCCGATCACCATCCAAGATGCCACAGAAATCGAGGTGGACGAGGACAACCGGGACCTGATCGATAAGAACCTCATGGGCGCAGGGTTGATAATGCAAGCGCAAAACATGATTCCGCTCGGCGGCACGGCATATGCCTATTTTGGCACTAGTAGTGATATCGATGTGGATGATCCTCAGAGCTTTAGCTTTGTGAAATCGCTCACCCTGCACAGCTCGCAGACAAGCTCGGATTGGCAGGAGCCCGTGTCTTTGGAACTTTCCAAAACTGAGTTGAATCTCTTCACGCTGCCGCGGGTCTATCTCAAGTGGTCTTTTGTATTGGAGCCATCTGATGGAGAAGTGGAGATCTATGCCGGTCCTGATGACTTTATCGGGCTGAAGAGTATGCTGCATGCCAAGATCAGGGTGGAGGATATCTAAGATGAAAAAGCTGATAATATTCGCTGCCATCGTCTGCTGCTTTGCTTCTCTAGGAGCGCTGAGCACCGCCCGATCCATCTTTTTTGCAGATAGCTATATGCTGCGGGCAAGCGGGATCGAAGCAAACTACTGGAATCCTGCCAAGTTGTCACGCAGTTCTCCAAAAGAGATCTGGGTGCCCCTATCAGATTTTGGGATTTTTGTGGCAAACAACAGCATGAATCTGGATACCTATAACTTTGTGGTGAGCAGAGATACGCTGCAAACCGCAGACAAGGAGCGCATTCTTCGGGATATGGATGGAGCTCTGAGGATTTCCGGAGGAGGAAACATGAGCCTCTTTGGCTTCTCTTGGGGAAATCAAGCTATCTCCAGCTCCATGAATGCCTATGCCAAAGGAGCCATCTCTGAGAAGTTTCTGCGACTTGCCCTCTATGGCAATCTCGAGGATGAATACATCTTCTATGAATCAAACAACAATGCCTCATCCATCGCGTTTACGGATATCACCTATGGCATGGGCGATATTCTGATCCCCTGGATTCCCGAAGATCTGCCTCAGGTGAAAGCCGGCTTTTCCGCCAGTTTCCTAGCCGGACTCTACAACGTCTCTACCCAAGATTATGAGGGATACTTCACCAGTGACCTAGACAGCGGAGCGAGTTTTCATCAGCAGATCAACGCCCGCGTAGGCTTGGGCGGATTTGGCTTCAAAAGCATGCTCGGCGTCCATAGCGAAATCACCGATTATCTGGAAGCCGGGATCACACTCGACAATATATTCGGCATGATATCCTGGCAAATGCACAATGAACTCTTTGGATTCTACGCCACTGCGGATAGCGTCTATGCCGCAAATGTCGATGAGGATATCGTGGATTATGAAGACTTCTCCGAGGAAATCGATTCCTTTAGCAGCTCTTTAGCTCCGGAATTGCGCATGGCTGTGATGTATAAGCACCGCTATGGATCTCTTAGCATGGATTGGGTGCAGGGATTTCGGGAGTCTTCCGTCACCAACGCCACGGGAAGATTGTCCTTTGGCGCCAGCGTCTTACCCACTCCGATGATCCCGCTCAGTTTGGGCGTCTCACTGGGCAGCAGCCGAGTGCCGCTTAAGGTATCCTATGGCATCGGACTACGAATCAAGCACACAGAATTTGGCATGGCACTGCAGAGCTTTGACAGCATCATTCCGGGATCGTCCTCAAAAGGAGTGGCTTTTGCCACGAGCATGAGAATCGGATTTTGATGATATTTATCCCGCTTGCCGTCCTAGCGCTCTTGATTTCAGGCTATTTCTACCGGAGCACGACTCCCGAGATTAGCGCGGCCCGGCGCAGGATGCTATTTGCTCTGCGCGGCCTTAGCATCTTCATCTTGCTCACTCTGCTTTTAAGTCCGGTGCTTAGCTACCGCTTTACGAGGTCGCAGATCCCCAAGATCCTCGTGCTCAAAGATCAATCTCTCTCGATGGAGCTTATGCGTGATGAGATGAGCAAGACCGAGCTGCTCTCGGCTCCGTTGAAAGAAGTCATCCAAGCTTTCTTGGATGGCGGCTATCAAATCTCGGAACAAAGCTTTGCCGATGGCATCCACGGACAAAGAGATAACAGCCTCTTGATCAAATCCTTAAGGGAGATAAGCGAAAGCACAGATCTTAGCACTCTTTCCGGAATCGTGTTGGCATCCGACGGCTGGTTGCGAGATGAGGATTTTGGCTTGATCTCTCGCCTGGGTCTCCCGATCTATGCGATCGCGGATAGCAGCAAACATCACACCCCGGATCTCATGGTTCGCGATGTGCAGACAAATCGTTATGCATATCGCCGAGAGAATTCATTCATCCGCGCTCGGATCGCGTCGCAGAACTACTCAGGTCCCGCCATTGCTCATCTTTGGATCGAAGATAGCAAGGTGGCGAGCCGCGAGCTTGAGCTGCAGCAATCAGTCGAGCAGATCGTGGAATTTACTCATCGCTTTGAGCGCACCGGATTCTATAAGTTCACGGTGGAGCTGGAAGCTCTGCCCGATGAGCAGCGGCTGGGCAACAACCAGATGCCCGGCGCCTTGGAAGTGCTCAGCGAAAAAGAGCTCATCATGCTCTTCTCAGACGCTCCCGGCTGGGACAATAAGTTTATCTCAGACGCCATCGCCGGAAATCCGCGTTGGGAAGCTCAATCCTATCTCATCCGTGATGGCGTGGCATATCGGGGCGAGCAAGCCAAAAACCCCGATGCTGAGAGCCGTCCGGCTGTCATGGTGATCATAAACAATGGCAATCTGCGCCTGAGTCCTGAGATCTCCCGCTTTGTCAGAGACAGCCTTGAGCGCGGCTGCGGATTGTATTTCCAGGGTATGCCACTGAGGGAGCTGAGTGACTATCTGCCCCTGCTGCCCTCAAACATCACCGATAGCTACCAGGGCTTTGTTCGCCTGGATCCGATAGCTGCAAGTTTCCCGATGCTCAATCCGCTATCCGCGCAGCAAAGTCAGTTGCCGCCGATGGACTATTACTATCTCAATCCTGTCGAAGATGCTCAGATCCTTGCCAGCATCTCAAATCCGCAAGCCCCACCCGCCATCGGCATCAAGAGTCGGGGAGAAAGCCGTGTCTTGGCTCTGGGCTTCCTAAATCTATGGAGATGGCAGATGCAGAGTGAGGACGGCAGCTATCAAAAGATGATGGTCAATATACTCACTTGGCTCAGCAACAAGGCCATCGGAGCATTTAGTGCCATCTACAAAAGCAGCTATCTTCAAGGAGAAGAAATCACCATCCGCCTGCGCGCTGAGGACGATATCCGCTATAGTGATCTGGACAAAAACCCCTTGATCACCATCTTTGACAAAGAGGGAAATGAGATCAGGCGCGACTTTATGAGCCGCAGCGGTGAGGAATATGCCTATCACACTGATCTTAGTGAGGTGGGCGAATATCACTTTGAGATCCAGGAGCCGGATCGCAATCAAAGCAGTTCCGGCCGCTTTGCCATTTCTGCCATGGTCGCTGAAGAGCGGGATTTTGACTTTAATCTCCCACTTTTGAGCTTCATCACATCCCAGAGCAACCAGGGAAGCATCATCTATCTGAATTCCGCAAAGTCCTTTTCGCCCCCACGCGCTGAAATCATGCAGCACGAACAGAGCCGGGACTTTGCCCTCTACCGCAGATGGTATGTCATCTTGCTTTTCATCCTCAGCTTTTGCTTGGAGCTCTTTTTCCGCAGACGCTGGGGTCTCCTCTAACATACTATGGATACTGGAGGTATCAAATGCCATTATACATCGTCATCATCGCCCTCATCCTGCTGGCTGCAGCAGTGAATTGGATCATCATCTCAAAGAACAGATTCAACGTGCTGGCTATCGCCTTCCTTATCGGAGTCAGCATCTTTGCCACAGCTTTCTATCAAAGCAGACGCCCCGAGACCAGCCTCAGAGTCGTGGGATATGCCAGCAAACTCTTTGAATCGGATCTCGTGAAGTGGAATGTCTCCTTGCAAAAAAGCATCTCCGCTACGGATCTGAGCCGTGGATATCGGGACATGAGCTCTGATATCATGGCGTTTAAAGGCTATCTCATCGAGCAAGGCCTCGCTGAAGGAGATATCAGTATCCAGCCCGCCACTAGCTATCAACGCTTTGACAACTACGGCAATATGACCGGATATAGCATCAACCAATCCATCTTTGTGCTCTCGGAAGATCTCGATCTCGTGGAAGATCTCGCCCTAAATCCGGATTTCTTTGCCGATCGCGGGATGGTGCTCAATAACTCTCGGCTGGAATATCTATACACCAAGCTGCCGGTGCTCAAGCAAGAGCTTTTGGCGGCAGCCACAGAAGATGCCCTGGCACGAGCCTCCGAGATCGCCGGTTCCGCAGGCACAGGCTTGGGCAAATTGCGGGAAGCTCGGGCCGGAGTATTTCAGATCACCGAACCATATTCCACCGATGTCTCGGATTATGGGATTTACAATACCAGCACCCGCCAAAAAAGCATCAGCGTGACTCTCACCGGATACTTTAGGCTCAGATAGTATGGAATGCCGCGTTCATGCCTCCCTCGCCCCTCGCTCACCGGTCGAATGAGCAAGGGGCGAGAAACTAAGGACTTACGCGATTCGCCCAAAAAGTGTAAACCAAGGGCAAATATTGAACAAGCTCAGCACGGGCCTTACAGCAATCGCCCGTGCATAAGCTATATCAGAGCAAACCGTTAATACTACCATCATTGCCGACATCTATCGTGGCGGCGCTTGGTTTTTTGGGAAGTCCCGGCATGCGCATGATCTCGCCTGTGATCGGGATCAGAAAGCCTGCTCCACTGGCGATGACGATCTCGCGAACCGTGACGAGGAAGTCCTTTGGTCTACCGATCAGATCCGGATTGTCTGAGAGGGATTTCTGGGTCTTAGCTATACAGATGGGTAGTTTATCAAAGCCATATTTATTGATCTTCTTCAGATCAGCTTTTGCCTCGAGAGTGTAGTCCACTGCCACAGCGCCATAGATCTCGGAGGCGACAGTGAAGATCTTGTCTTCCACAGAGCTATTCCAGTCGTATAGACCGTGGTATTTACAGCGGTCAGCATCCACCATTTCCGCTACCTTCTCGGCGAGTTCAAGGCCGCCTTCGCTGCCTTTTGAGTGATACTCGACGATGCTGGCGTCAAAGCCCGCTTGGATCACAAAGTCTTTGACAATCTGTAGCTCTTCTTCGGTATCTGAGGGAAAGCGGTTGATCGCCACGATGGACTTCATGCCAAACTTATTGATGTTTTCCATGTGTTTAGCTAGATTGTCTAGCCCTTTGGTCACCGCTTCTGGGTTGGGTTCATTGATATCTTTGACCTTCACTCCACCATGCACTTTCAAGGCGCGCACCGTGGCGACGAGCACTACGGCATTGGTGCAAAATCCGCCATATTTGCAGACTAGGTCAAAGAACTTCTCGGCTCCAAGATCAAAGCCAAAGCCGGCTTCGGTGACCACATAGTCGCTAAGGCGCATGGCTGTCTTGGTGGCGATGATGCTATTTGCACCTTGAGCTATATTGGCAAAGGGTCCGCCGTGCACAAAGGCAGGAGTGTTTTCTGTAGTTTGCACCAGATTCGGTTTGAGGGCATCTTTGAGCAAAGCGGCAATCGCTCCTTCAAAGCCCAGTTCTTTTACACTCACAGGTTCGCCTTTGTATGAGAGACCCACGGTGATCTTTCCGATGCGCTCTTTGAGCTCATCCATGTTGTTTGAAAGGCAGAGAATCGCCATGATCTCACTGGCAGGAGTGATATCAAAGCCGTCTTCGCGCGGGAAGCCCTGCTTGCGGCCACCCAAGCCGATGACGACATCACGGAGCATCCGGTCGTTTACGTCCAAGACCCGCTTCCATGAGATTCTTCTGGGATCCAAACCCAGCTGATTGTCGTGATAGATATAGTTGTCGACCAAAGCAGCGAGGGTGTTGTTTGCGCTGGTGATAGCATGAAAATCTCCGGTGAAATGCAGGTTGATGTCCTCCATGGGAAGCACCTGCGACCACCCGCCGCCGGCAGCTCCTCCTTTGATGCCAAAGACAGGACCCAAAGAAGGCTCACGCAGAGCAACAATGGATTTTTTGCCGATTCTGTTTAGAGCCTGAGATAGGCCGATGGACACGGTGGTCTTGCCCTCACCTGCCGGAGTGGGAGTGATGGCAGATACGAGAATCAGCTTTCCGGTGGGGTTGTTTTCATTTGCAAAGAGTGCGGAGTATCGCACTTTAGCTTTGTAATCTCCATAGTGGTCCAGATCCTGTGGACTCAGCCCTATGGTCTTGGCGATATCATCGATGTGTTTTAGTTTCGTAAGATGTCCTATTTCCAGATCAGAAAGCATGATGGCCTCCTCGGCATTTTTTTATGCTGTATATCATTAAATTAATCCATCTCGCCCACTTTGCAAACGCTGAAGCCAAAGATATCATCCCTGATCATGCCGGAATGGGTATGTCGGAAAGCGGGCAGAATTGCCTTGCGGTCAACCCGGCTCCAGGCGGGAATTTACCATTATCCAAAAAGCAGCTTGACACAATATAGGCTTGAGCATATATTGTGAAGAAAATATGATGCCAGCCTCTTATGTGGCGAAACGAGGTTCAAATGATCTTAGAAACATTTAT
>Ga0334895_1002274_pt1 | contig 16781 bp, 10 predicted proteins | sample GraSluR3_MG_7_FD_207229 | JGI IMG/M metagenome (GOLD analysis project Ga0334895, IMG submission 207229) | Sludge microbial communities from methane-producing bioreactor in Wageningen University, Netherlands - Granular Sludge_31_05-R3 | ecosystem: Engineered > Bioreactor > Anaerobic >... | reverse complement strand
GTTGTCTAAAAAGGAATTTCCAAACTTGGAAGAAGATTTACCTTCGAATATATTGAATCTGAAAAAGCATGGTTTAGAAGTTAAATGGACAGAAAAAAATTTCAGAAGCTATGATAAATTAATCCAATCTTTAAAAGAGTATCCTATTGATATTATTGTTACTGCAGATGATGATGTTTTCTATCCTAAAGATTGGTTAGAAAGCTTATATGAAAATTATGATGGAGAAAATGTGATATCACATAGAGCTCATTTGATAGGTTTCCAATCAGGTTCTATTAAACCATATGAACACTGGGAAAAAGAAATTGAAAATGATAAGATCAGTATTTTAAATTTTCCTACTGGTGTCGGGGGAGTTATATATCCTCCCAATGTCTTTTATAAAGATGTTTTAAAGGATGAGATATTCCTTAAACTTTCGCCACGTGCAGATGATATATGGTTTTGGGGAATGGTTGTTTTAAACAATAAAAAGATTAAAGTTTTGAAAAATGGATACAGACGTATAATTTACATTAATCCAGAAAGAGAATTAGGCTTAAACGATGACAGAACTTTGTTCCGAGAAAATAGACAAAAGGGAATAAATGATGAACACTTTTCTGCACTTTTAGAACACTACCCTGAAATAAAAGATAAGTTATTAGAAGAGTTGAACACGCCAAGGTAATAAAATGAATAAGTTAAATAAAATTGCAATATTCGGTTTAGGATATATAGGGCTTCCAACAGCTTCTTTATTTGCAAACAACGGATTTCAAGTGGTTGGAATTGCTAAGGACAAAGAGAAAATAAATTTAATTAATAGGGGAATATCTCCTATTGATGAACCAGGACTTTCCAAATTAGTTAAAACTGCTGTGGAAAGTGGTAATCTCAGGGCTTTTGATAATGGACATAATGGATTAGAGGCAGTAAAAAATTCCCTCATTCATATTATAATTGTTCCAACACCCATGGATGAAATTAACCGTGCTGATTTAACGGCAGTAAAAGAAACATGTGAAACCATTTCAAAAGGACTGAAAAAGGGTGATCTGGTTATTGTGGAAAGTACCGTGCCACAGGGCACATGTGATAACATAGTGATTCCCATATTAGAGGAAAGTGGACTTAAAGCTGGAGAAGATTTCGGTGTGGCCTACACCCCGGAAAGGGCGATACCCAACAACACAATCTATGAGATGACCCATAACGCCAGGGTTATCGGGGGAATAAATAAAAATAGTGCAGATAAAGCAGCTGATCTTTACCAGAGAATCACAGATGGTAAAGTAATAAAGGTTAAAAACCTCATAACCGCGGAAACAGTTAAACTCATAGAAAACACCTACCGGGATGTTAATATTGCGTTGTCCAATGAGATAGCCATGATCTGTGAGGGGTTAGGCGTGGATGCCATTGAGGCCATAACGGTGGCCAACTATCATCCCCGGGTAAACCTCCATATACCGGGTCCTGGTGTGGGTGGTCATTGTTTAGCCATCGATCCGTATTTCATAGTGGAAACTGCCGAGGAAAAGGGGATGAAAACACAGCTCATCAGCACTGCCCGAAGCATCAATGAGGGGATGCCCAACCATGTCATCAAGATATTAACAAATACTTTGCAGGAGGTAGGCCAGGAAATAAAAGGTGCAGATATCGGACTCTTAGGTGTGGCCTATAAAGGAAACGTGGCCGACGCCAGGGAAACACCAGCTAAAGCTTTAATAAATATTTTGAAGGAGAAAGGTGCTAAGGTTTATGCTCACGATCCCCACACACCCCAAGACGAAATTAGATCATTAGGAGCAGAACCCGTTGAAATGGCACAAGTTTTAAGCTGTGACTGTGTAGTCCTGGTAACTGATCATGATGAATATAAGAGTATAAAAGAAGACACTGTGAAAAGCCCCATATTCATCTGTACACGGCCGGTTTTAAGTCAAGAGGACTTTAAAAATAATGGAATTATATTCAGGGGGATTGGGAGATAAACAATAATGATTTACAGTAGTAAACAAGACATTTATATAGGTATGTTTCATTAAAAACTTTAACTTCAAATTGATTCTAGATCTTTAGAGATGAAAAAAAATGAAAAATCCATTGAATCTCGTTAAAAAGGCTAATAGATCTTTTAACTTATATTTAGAAAATTTTGGAAAGTATCAAAAAGTTATATCCGATTATTATAAAAATCAAGAAGTCTTTAACAATTTTCTCGCTGAATATCATAAAAGAAAAGATTCAAAAGTTAATGAAAGGTTATACAAAGAGTTTGAGGAAGAACAACGCTTATATAAGGAGAAAACTGTTAAACAAATGCCAAGCATACCATTAAAACAGGAAAACATAAACAACACTAAATTTTTACTTAATCGCGAAGATTTATTGGAAAAACTAACTAAGGAAGGCGTATGTGCAGAGATAGGTGTTGCGTCTGGAGATTTTTCACAGCTGATTCTGCAAAAAATTAGACCAAAAAAGCTGCATTTAATTGATGCATGGCATTCCGAACGGTATGATGATTCGCTTGAAAGTCTAGTTAGACAAAAATTTTCAAGGGAAATAGAATTAAAACAAGTTATTTTAAATAAAGGTTTATCAACAGAGGTTTTACCTGAATTTGAGGATAATTATTTTGATTGGGTGTATATTGACACGGTTCATGACTATCGAACAACGGCTCAAGAATTAGCAATTTGTCGTGAAAAGGTTAAAGATGGGGGTATCATTGCCGGGCACGATTTTTCAATGGGTAATTGGATTAATGGTTATAAATACGGAGTAATAAACGCAGTTTATGAGTTTTGTAGGAAATACGGCTGGGAAATGTTATATATTACTTCTGAACTGGTTGAAAAAAGTTTCGCGATTCGTGAGCTGAAATAATCCAACAGATTATTTGATAATCTTAGAGAATTATTAAGGAATAATACGGAATTCATAACGCCCTGAAAAAATTAACAAGTTAGAAGGTAGATATTATCAAGACGGAGACCGATACGAGTATTATTATAGGAAAATCATTGACCAAATCAAAATTAGGAAAGATGTTAATACGGCTCGGAATTAGAACCATAAAGTTCCATTAGTAGTGGGGGAGATGTAATGGATGTTACAGTTGATTATTTGAAGGATAGTCCGATTAATGTTGGCAAATTTTATAGATATGACTGTCTTGTAACTCCATATCCGATCAAAGATAAAATATGGTTTGGTGATTTTAGGTACAAATCAACGAGAAGTAAAGGTTAAGTCGTATCGACAAAAATCAATCATAGTTTACTTCACAAATGGAACGAGCCTTTGTGATAAACATCATATAGTATAGAAAGATGGTCGGTAATTGGCTGAAATCCATATTGAAAAAAAATTGATCTGCTCATGGGAGAATGTCATTGTTGAATGGAAGTTAGAAAGTATCTAAATGATTTAATCCAGCATTACTGTATTATCAATATGTCCCAAAAACATTTGTGCATTTTATTTGAAGAGAGAAACAGGGAGTGCTATTATGGTTAAAACAATTATTAACTTTAAAAATTATTTATTAAATAAGAGTAATCAATATCGTTATTATAAATCTCATTATGCTAGTTTAAAGCAGGACATTGTTAAATTGGAGAGTAATCTTAAGGATTTGAAGATTAGACTTGATGAAAAAAGTTCTGTTAATGCTAGTTTAAAGCAGGACATTGTTAAATTGAAAAAAGAAATCGCTGCATTAACTCATGGATACCCTCCAGGACATTTTTATTCTCCAATAAATGATATTGACTTTCTGAAAAGCAAAGAAGATGAAATTTGGAAACCAGAATTAATTGAAGGTATTGAATTACGTGAAAAAGAACAATTGAATTTATTTAAATTAATTGTTAAATATTATCCAGAGTTCCCTTTTGAATCTAAACAACCAAATTTGCGATATTACCCGGGAAATAATATGTATGGTATCGGTAGTGCAATACTCCTATACTCTATGATAAGAGTATTAAAACCTAATAAAATTATAGAAGTAGGTTCTGGGTTTTCTTCTGCTTTGATGATGGATGTCAATGACCTTTTCTTTGAAAAAGAAATAGAATTAACTTTCATAGAACCATATCCTGAAAGATTATACTCATTAATGTCGGAAGAAGATAAAACTAGGAATGAAGTTATAGATAAAATTGTTCAAGATGTTAATTTAGAAAAATATAAAGAATTAGAACCGAATGATATTCTTTTCATAGACAGCTCTCATGTTGTTAAAACTGGAAGTGATGTTCAACATATAATATTTAAGATTCTACCAGTATTAAAGAGTGGAGTTTATATACATTTTCATGATATATTTTATCCATTTGAATATCCTAAAAATTGGGTTATTAATCGTAAATGGAGTTGGAATGAAGACTATTTTTTAAGGGCCTTTCTAATGTATAACAACCAATTTCAAATTGCATTATCTACTAAATATTTGTATGAATATCATGATGAGGTTGATTATAAAGGGTATGACATTGGAAATTCTCTTTGGTTAAAAAAGGTATAGAAAATATCGTAAATCATATTTATGACTTCACCCAGCCTATGGTCTGAGTTTGCTCACTAAAGTTAGATATGTCTAATAGTCATATTTGATCGTTCACGTTATTTATGACAAGGCAATCCTTTGTAAAATTATTTTTAGTTCATTTATAAACTTTTCAACATTAAATTCTTCTATGGCGTAATCACTCATTTCCTTAAGCAGCTTCTTGTATTTGTCCTCATCGTAATATGTGGATAGTATCATATCTTTCATCTCATTAATATCGTTGAATATTATTTCATTAGGATATACATATTCAACTCCGGCCCAATCAAGTAATAATGCTAATGTATCATCACAAAGCCCTTCTGCAGGGGCAAGATGAAAACTCTCAATGTCACTAACTGAAAGAACATATCCTATATTGGAAAACATTTCTGAACGTTCTGTCCATCCTTTAAATATCACAGAGTCTTCAAGGTGGAGATCTTTTATAAATTTTTCACATTCTTCAAAATATGATCTTTCTTCAGGATTTGTCCAGATCCAATCAACTTCCCTATAATTTTTACCAAATAGATAGAGTTTAAATTTTTCATTATGTTCCTTTAACATTTTAAGAAGTATGATACCTTTGAGTAATCCTTTCCATTTAGGTACGTATCCTACAATAGCAAGGTTATTTTTGAAGTCTTCAGTTTTTGTTCCAGTATAAATGTTTGTATCAACATAATTACTTAACAGAATCATCTTTTCACGAGGAATTTTAAAAGTATTGGTAAATAATTCGAGATAATAGTAGCTAACAGTTATTACCCCATCTACTTTTGTATAATCTACTTGATTTCCATAATCACGAGTTAACTCATATTTATGGGCTCTGATAAGAAGTTTTTGATGAGCTAGTTTTCTTCTGGTATACCATACCGAGTTGCCCACAATCCATTCACATAATATGAAGTCCGCCCACTTTAATAATTCCATACTTTTTTGCTCGTCATGAGTGTTTTCATATGTCCATTCGTCAATTTTAATGTTATAATCATCTTTTAGATATTTTAGGGCGGGTTTAATAAATTTAAGATCGTTCCCGGCTATGAGTAACCGTTTTTTAGATAATTTCAGAAATTTTTCGTAATCCTTTTCTAATATGGAATTAAAAACTGCATTATATCTTTCATAGAGTGTTATCTTATTTTCAAGGTACTCTATATTTTCATTAAGAAAATCACTTAGTCTATTGAAACATTGCTTTGATATCTTGCCATTTGAATAAAAAATTATATTGTTCAGAGTATTTTTAACTGCAATTGGGAGTCTTAATTCATAATAACTGATACCAATTTTGTTGAGCTTATTCTCAGCGAGTTCCCAAACACTAAGGTGATCATTCAACTCCTTATCTTGATAGCTTTGAGTAGAAGAGAGATTTTTAACATCACTTCTTTTGTAATGGTAATAGAAAAAAGAATTGTAATATTCAATTTTGGGGCGACATGTAAATAAATCAACGTAAAAAAGAGTATCCTCGCCTAGTTTATGATTTTCATCAAAATGAATATTATTTTTAATGATAAACTCTCTTTTAACTATGATGTCTACTGTGGTACTTTGTTTAGATATTATGTTTTTTATTACACCAAGGCTATCTGTGTTGTCACATATAATTATATTTCTATTCACTATTTCACTATTTTTAATTACCTTAATATAACCCTTTACACAATCAAGATCATGCATATCAGCATAATTTACAATTTTTAACAGGTTAAAAGGATCTAATTCATCGTCATCATCTAAAAATGTGATGTATTTACCATTAGCTGCTTTAATTCCGATATTTCTGGGTTTAGATGGACTTCCACTGTTTTCTTTAAGTTTCATGACTTTTATGTTATCATGTTCTTCAGCGATGTTTTCAATGATCGCTACAGTATCATCATCAGAAAAGTCATCAACAACGATTATTTCAATTTTTGATTGATCATTGGTTTTTAAAACGGACAATATTGCTTTTTTAACAGTTTCCTGAGCATTATGTGTCGTGAGAATTACGGAGACATCTTTCATGATATCACACTAATATGATTTTGATTCAAGGTTTTGGGATAATATCCCAATTAATTTGGACAGCTTAAAGAGATCAATCTATAGTATGGTCTTTTATTATCTGTTCAAGTGTTTGTATTATAGAGTTTATATTTCCTCTGATTGATTTATATTTCAGATCAAGCTTACTTAGTGTGCTGCCTTCTTCATATATGGCCCATATATTATTTCCACTTCCGATATAATCGCTAAATTTAGACGGCAAATATGGATTTATTCCTTCTTTATGAGCATCATTTACAATCAAACAGTCAAATTTTGTTGTTAGGTTCAAATATTCTAAAAAGCTAACGTATGGATTAATTTCTAAGTTTTCTAGAATAGAATCATCCTCTATGGATTTTTTGAATTCGTCTACATTATACGTGAAGATATGTATTCTACATTTATTCCTGTAATCATTGTTTAAGACACTGAGTGCCTGAAAAACGTCGTTTAAATTTCTTATTCCGTAATCTCTTCCGAAGTATGCGAGATTAACATAATTATCATCTGGAACATATTCACTTTCAATTAAATCATAAAATTCCTCTTTTAAAGTAGGATGCCTTTCAATCAGGGATTTTTTGTCAACAATATCTACTATATCTTGAATAGGGAATTTACTTGTCATATATCTTTTTTGATTTTCATTGGTAAACACAATTTCATCTGCAAAGATGTATGGTAAATATTCGCATAAAAAAAATATATTACCTTCTTTGTCTTCTGGAAAACCTTGCTCTGATAATAATCTATTCACTTTATTCAGGAATTCTTGATCATTCAATTTTGAATACCGCATTTCTCCGTTCTCATCGTATAAAACAGGGTCTGAAAATTCTGCAACCCACTTAGTACGTGGATATTTGAGTTTACATTCAAATGCGAGAAAATGAGACGCTGGAAGAAATGCCCTACTATAAATCTCTTCATATTCTCCTTTTTTTCTAACATTTTCCTCTATTTTTTCCATCCCTTTTCTACAAAAATCATACATAAGATCCCAATTTCCAAAAGAACCTATGGAAATTGAATCAATTACAAATCGATCTTCAACTAATCCTTCCGTTATGAGATTAAGACGTTTATCAACATCCCTTATATCACTCATATCATTTTGTACAACATCCACTACTTCACCCTGTTTTCTAACACGTTTAGCCATTACGTTGCCACTGGAATCAACATATGGTGGAAAACAGTAGGATATAACCAGTTTTTTGGCTCTTCCTGGACTTTCAATTGTATAAATTGGAAGTTCGATGGAAGTGTCTTTAAATATTTTATTAAATGCACTATTGAAATTGATATTAGAAAACAACACATTTTCAATACTTTTAACTTTTTTAGACGTGTAATTCTTTAAAGTAATTCCCACGTTCTTTTCAATGTAAGAATAACATAGAAGCCCTCTCTCAATGAAATCCGGCATTAATTTAATATTAGAAAATACAAAATACGGTGTATTATTAGATAAAACTCCATCTTGATTTAGTAAATAATTCAAAGAATATACTGATACTTCATTATTTGCATAGCTCTGGTAAATATTCTTAATTAAATGATTGGGAAATTGATCAGATAGGAGTAGTACTAATTTTTTAGATTCATAGCTAATAGATTCATAATGTTTTAGAATGTCTTCAATTTCTGATTCTTTATTAACAGTATAATAAATAGAAATAGAACAGTTTATCTTACTGTATTCGTGTTTTTTTTCAGGTTTTATTGGTTCTTTTTTTGGTGTTATCTTGTTGGGTTCAGGTTTTATTGGTTCTTTTTTTGGTGTTGTCTTGTTGGGTTCAGGTTTTATTGGTTCTTTTTTTGGGTTAAAAATATTTTTCAAGCGTGATTTGGAGTAATGATAAACTTTTTGTATTACATCGGCAGTTTTAACTATTTTTCGTGTTCTATATGCTTTTACTAATCCTTCCAGATATTGATTGTTTATGTATAAGTTTTTGTTTAAGTTTTGGAGTTTTTTTGTTTTCTCTTTTTCATGAAGCAGGTTTGATTGTAGAATTTCGTTGTTTTTCAAGTTCTTGTTTAGGTTTTTGTTTAGGTTGTGGAGTTCTTCTATTTTTCTTCTTTTGTGAAGTAGGCTAGACTCAAGGATTTCATTATTTTCGATTAAATATTCACATTTGGTTTTTTCGGATAGGTATTGGGATTTATATTTTTTGTTTAGGTTTTGGAGTTTTTCTGTTTTCTTTTTTTCATCAAGTAAAATAGATTCATAATTTTGATCTTTAATGTTGGTTCCCCCTGATGATATGTATATTGGCGCCCCAAAATTTCTTTCCTAGTTATGCCATAATTTACACCAGCTTTTTATTCCAAATACATCTTAACTCTTGATTTAAATCATGACAACTCTGATACAACCAGGTATTTATAACTAAACTCATAAACTTAGGTAAACTAAAGGTTATCACCGGTCGGTGCTTTTTTAAATTAATATAATGTTGTTTATACAAATACCTTATGATATTGGTTCTTAACATTAAACCATATTTAATTTGTTATTAAATTTAACACATATAAGTTACAAATGATTAAGAAGAATCAGCATAATAATCAAAATTTATACAAAAGAAATCCCTAATTTAAAATTGTTAATAGTATTTAGATAAATTATTTAATCCTGTAAATCTTTTTGATATTCCCAGATATAGTCAAATAGTAGTTAATACAAGTATTTTTTAGGATGGAGATTCTTCTGGATTGGGTTTAATATGTATAATGTCATGTTAGTTTAATTAACGCAAATAGGTATGAAAATCTTGGTGGTTAAATGATTAGATTTCTCAAAGAGCCAATTAAAAAACAGATGAGAAAAACAGGAATGGTGCGGGAGTTAGAAATAGATAAACAAAAATTAAGAAGCCAAAACAAAAAATTGATCAATGAGTTAAATAATTTAAAAACTGAAAATCGGAAATTAAAAAATATCACCACCAACCTAAAAATAGAAAGAACAGATATAAAAAAGGAATTTTTAAGTTTTGTTAAATCAGAATTTAATCCCTTAAAAACTGAGAATGAGGGTTTGCAGGTTGAGAATGTTGGTTTGAAGGGTTTGGTTGCGGATGCCCAAGCTGAGATTGGTGGTTTGAAGGGTTTGGTTGCGGATGTTCAGGCTGAGAATCAACATTTAAAGGATCAGATGGAGAAGACGCAAAAAGTTAACCAAAAATTTTTATCTGAAAGATCCGAGTTAACAGCTCTTATTAAAGATCAAATAAACAATCTGAAGGTTGAAAATCAAAGTTTAAAGGATCAAATTAACAGACTGAAGGTTGAAAATCAAAGTTTGAAGGATCAAATTTTGAAGGCAGAAAGAGCTAATGAAAAATTATTGTCCGAAAGATCCGATATGGTAGGTTACAGTCTAAAAACGGGTCTTAGAGGGATGAGTACAGATGCAGGTAAACCTGCTATAATAAAGTACATCTTAGAAAATGTGGAAAAGAATGCGAAAATTCTAGACGTAGGCTTTGGTTCCGGAGTTTATGGTAAACTGTTAAGGGCCTTCTTGTATCAAAATATTGATGGGGCCGATGTTTATGAAGAAAATATAAAAGAACTGGGCTTAGATAAGATTTATGATAACATCTACATTAAAAATATCTTGGATTTTGATTTTGATTATTATGATTTAATAATAATGGGTGATGTTCTTGAGCACATTGAGTTAGAATCAGCCAAAAAGTTATTGTCAGGATTTATTAAGGAAAAAAAATGTGGAAATGTTATAGTTTCAATTCCTTATGAGTATAAACAGGGTGAAGCCTATGGTAATCCCTATGAAAGGCATTTACAACCCGATGCTAATGATGAGTATATGGAAAAACATTACCCATACCTCCAGTTAATTGACAAGTCTACAATTCCCCGTCGTGGAGGGATTATGGCCACATATGTGTGGAATAAATACATGCCCCACATTGATTAATGGATCTAAGCAGATTAGAAATAAAATAACAGAGAATTTGTATGGAGTAAATAAATGGATAATAGAAGTATAGTTTTTTCGGATTTCGAGATTTCAAGTGGATCAATAAGTTTTCATTTTAATGACAGTTTTGATGCTGGTGATAGTGATGAAAATCGTCTCTATTTTAATTTATCAGATCCTATCATTCCACAAACGGACTTAATTGCTATTGCTATTTCAACACTGTGTGGAGAAAAATATTTTAGTATCCATTATGAACTAAATGTTAGTCCATCTGTTTTAAAAGATATTTCCGTTTTTACGGGTGCTAAAGTAACCGCATCAGAAAATAATAATGTATTCTATCGAACGAAGAGATATAACATTACATTAAATTTTAGTGGCGGTTTTGATAGTTTATGTACCAAATGTTTAATGCCTGATGATGTAAATTTAGTGTCTATAGATTTTGGTGGTAGATTTTCAAGAGAGCGTGAATTTTACGAAAAATTTGGAGCACATATCATGGAAACTAATTTAGTAGAAACCCCATTGATAGAAGATACTTGGGAGTTTATGGGAATAGCTTCTATTTTATATAGTGATTACCTAGCGACTGCTTTCAATTCTTTCGGCACGATCTTAGAAGCTAGTGAAAATAATCTTTCTGATAATCCTACAGGTGTTAATAATATAAGTCGTCCTCCTTTCAAAATGGCAGGAATGGAAAACGCACCATATGTTCTTGGATTAACAGAGGTTGGTACACTTCTAGTTTTAAGTCATCATGCTCCAGAACTAATTTCTCCGTCTTTGGATTCATTGGCTCATCCCGGCGAAGAAAAAAGGTATAGGAAGCAAGTGCTTGCAATGATAGTTTCAGGGAAAACAAAAACAGATTTTAATTTAAATATTGTCGATCACCCACCTAAACCCTATTTTAAATTTGGAGAAAGTTTCGCCGCAGATTTCCTTTCATTTTATATCATAAAAAATGCAGGGTTAGAAGTTGCTTCTCATACTATAAGTGAAATACCCGACGAGGTGGTGAAGTTAACTAATCGCTTATCTTTGGAATTTTTCGAAAAAATAAATCCTAAATTTATAGTTAATTTTCCTAAACCACTTTTAAATGGGTTTATGTCTAAATTAGAAGCAGCAAAAATTTACCAATACTCAGAAAAAGATTGGGATGAGTTCATTCAAGTTAGAGAAATTCTTTCTCAATATTATGATTTGTCTATCTCTATACTGTAAAGTTTGTTAAAAAGTTTTAACTACAATCTTCAATCACTCTTTTAAGAATTACTTTGGTGTTTTCTATATCATCAAGAGTTGATTTATATTTCACATCATACTGGCTCATAGCACTGCCTTCTTCACAAATTGCCCATATATCTGTTCCACTTCCCAGATAGTCACTTAATTTAGATGGGAGATAGGGATTAACTTCCTTACATTCTTTTGTATGGGCATCGTTTACTATCAAACAGTCAAATTTTGTTGTTAAATTCAAAAATTCGAAAAAGTCAACGTAGGGGTTAACTTCAACGCGGTCACCGATAGGTTTACATTTAATTAATTCTTGGTAATCTTCCGCATCATTTGTAAAAATATGAATTTTGCACTTTTCTTTGTAATGATCATCCAATGAGTATAGGGCTATTAAAACATCATCCAAATTTCTAGTGTTATAAAAAACTCCAAAATATGCTAGGTTAACCTGGTCATTATCCAGTGGATAATCACTCTTTATTAAGTAGTAGAATTCTTCTGGGGGTATGGGGTGTCTTTCAATCCGTGTTTTTTTATCTATAATGTTTCTTAAATTTTTATCTGGAAATTTGTTAATCATATGTTCTTTCTGGTTAATGTTAGTAAATACAATTTCATCTGCAAACACGTAAGGTAAATATTCGCATAAGAAAAATAGGTTATCATCTTCACATTTTGGATAAGAGAGATCCAACAACAAATCATTCAATTTATCCAGGAATTCAGTGTCATTTATCGGTCTATAGCGCAAAGTATCTTTAGTATCATAGAGCATAGAGTCAGAAAATTCTGCTACCCATTTTACATGGGGATATTTAATTTTATACTCAAAGGCCAGGAAGTGGGATGACGGGAACATCACTCTACTATAAATTTCTTCATATTCTCCCTTTCGGCTGATAATTTGATCAATTTTCTTCATTCCTTCATTACAAAACTTTTTTATCAATTCCCATTCATAATAGGAATATGGTGCATCAATCAAAACGTCTTGGTCGATATATTCTTCCGCTATTAAATTAAGTTTCTGATCAATTTCTTTCGCCATTTTACCATGGACAACATCTACAATCTCACCTCCTTCTTTAATCCGTTTTGCCATAACATTGCCACTGGTGTCCATATATGGTGGAAAACAGTAAGAAATGACCAGTTTTTTTGCTAAGTCTCTATTCAGTGCATTATAAGGAAAATAATTTAACTTCAGTTTTCTTATAACTTTTTGCACTGATTCAATTTTCTCAGGATATTCCGATACATATCTATGGATAAATACGCATTGGCCATTTATATTGCCCTTTATGTATTTTTCCTTAGATGGACTGTCAGCAATAAACAGGAGGTCATTTAATTCTTTAATAACATTTAACCTTTCAAGGACATTGAATTTAAAGCCTAGATCTTTTCTTGAAACAGAATGAGGGCTGGTTACTCTATAATATATAGCTTGCTTATTTTTTAGAACATAAAATTCAAGGTCATATAAAGTTATTAACCGGCTGAAGAATTCAACATCTTCTCCACTATGTAAATCAATATTGAACTTTATTTTTTTTAAAATGGAAGAAGGTATTAATTTGCAAGCATTTATTACAATGGCGTTTGGGATTTTATCATATGGATCTTTTAATGGCCCGGAATTTGACAATAATTCCTCGGTTATATAAGAATTAGATGTTTTTCCAGTAGTTTTTTCTACATCAAGAAAACTTGCAAAAACTATTCTATCTTCTGAAGCATTTTTATAAAGTTCTTTTAAATAATTAGGACTGATGTAATCATCAGCGTCAATTAATGTTGAATATTTTCTTTTTGCTTCTGCAATAGCTATATTTCGGGCGTTAGATGCATTGGCGATTCTGCTATAAAGGATCTTTATATTCATTTGGGGATTTTTTTCTTTAAACTCTTCAACTATTTGAGGAGTTCCGTCTAATCTCCCATTGATCACAATAATAACTTCAAAAAGGGCATAAGATAGTTCTTGATTCCGTAGTGATTCTAAGAGTTTAGGAATATGTTTTTCACCATTGTAACATGGTGTGATTATACTAATACCTTCCGTATAGGATGAGACACTCTTTTGGGTCTTATCATCGTTTGGCATACTATTTGCACTTCAAAATTTTATATAATTAATTTTAATGAACATAATTTTGCCTCGAAAAACTTATAAAGTTTCCTTTTAAACATTTTATAAAACCAGGTGTATGAAAATAATAAGGGAATAACTAAAAATACTTCAACTTCATATTAATTTCTGTATATATCGCTATAATTATATTATTGTTGATTTAGTATGGTATCTACGTTTCCAGACCATATCTTCGTGATGTTAGTGGGGTGTCATGATCATTAGTGTTTAATAACAAAAAATTAAAATATGTCATAAACAACTATAAATATCTACACATCAAATAAAATACTAATAGGCTTCAATACTTTATTAATAATAACTTTAACACTTCTAGGGTTAAGTAAATGATCAGGGAGAATCAAAAATACTTCAACTTAATATTAATCGTTGCAGATAGCTCTGTAATTATAATATCGTTGATTTTAGCATGGTACCTCCGTTTTAGAACCACCATATTGGGAGATGTCGGTGTAAGTGGTTGGGGATTTACAGAATACATGATACCTTTGGTGGTAATCATACCCCTGTACCTGGTTCTCTACTATATTTTCGCTTTATACCGGCCTCAAAGGACAAGTACACTTATCTCTGAAATTGGAGACATAATCAAAGCAAATTTCACCGGACTGGTAGTTCTTACCGCACTCTTATATTTAATCAGTGCAGATGATTATTCCAGGTATGTTTTGCTGGTCTTCGCCATCTTCACCACACTGTTTACAGTTACGGAGAGAATGGTTGTAAGGAATTCGCTGAGGATAATTCGAAGCAAAGGTTACAACCTCAAACATGTCCTGGTGGTAGGGGCTGGTGAGCTTGGCCTTAAATTTGCACGTAGAATAGATGAAAATCAACATATAGGCTACCATATCATCGGATTCCTGGATGATAACCTGGAAAAAGGACACAAAATCTTAAATTCAGAGGTTATAGGGAAGATCAAGGATTTGGAACATTTTGTTTTCACCGAGCCCCTGGATAGGGTGGTGATAACCTTATCCCCACGAGATTATAATATCCTAGAAATTGTAGATGTATGTGAGAAACATGGGGTGAAAGCTGTGATTATACCCGAGTTCTCCAGATATTTCCCAGCCAGACCCAACATAGACATGCTTGACGACATGCCCATAATAGATATCCGATATATACCACTGGATAACGTTTATAAAAAATTTTTAAAGAGGATTTTTGATTGTATCGCAGCTACACTGGCCATCATCATCTTATCACCCATCATAATAGTAACGGCCGTACTGGTAAAACTCAGTTCCCCTGGATCCATTATCTATAAACAGGAAAGAGTGGGCCTGAACCGGAAAAAATTCCAAATCTACAAATTCAGGAGTATGGAAACCCACGATGAAACTAAAATAGCACCCCGGTGGACCACAGAAGACGACCCACGCAAAACTACAATAGGATCATTTATAAGAAGAACCAGTATCGATGAATTTCCACAATTCTTCAACATACTCAGGGGTGATATGAGTTTAATCGGCCCCCGACCAGAACGCCCGGTATTTGTGGAAATGTTCAGGGAGCAAATCCCCAAATACATGATCAAACATTATGTACGTCCCGGGATGACCGGGTGGGCTCAAGTCAACGGCTGGAGAGGTAACACTTCCATCGAAAAAAGGATAGAGCACGATATCTATTACGTGGAAAACTGGACCATTTTTCTTGATCTGAAAATCTTTTTTTTGACTTTCATTCGGGGATTTGTTAATAAGAATGCATATTAAGTTTCGTGCTAAATAGATGTCTAAACTGCTTGAGCCAGAAAAGCGGAGAAGAATCACATTCAACTCCAAAAATAAAGTTGTTATGGATTAAACCTTTATTCTTTCTATTTTGTGTAATTTTTTAAGATCTTATCTATTGAAGTTACCCATATGTCATCGGGAATTACCAAAGTTATTCACTAATATTATATTTTCAATAAATTTTCAACAAAAGATATAATAAGTTGTCTAGTTTATAATATTAATTTGAGAATGAAGCATGTACCTTAAAAATCCCCTTAATTTTATTAAAAAAGCAAATCGGTCATTCAATATCTATCTGGAAAATTATAAGAAAATCAACGATTTTCTAGATGCACAAATGGAAAATCAGACTAAGTTAGATCAATTTATTGCAAGATATGAGGAAGATCGTGAGAAGTTGGATTCTTTGTTGGAAAATCAGGAGAAAATGACTGCTTTGATACCAATTTACGATGAAAACCGGAAAAACATGGATATTTTCATTGATTCATACTCTTCTATAAAGGACGATTTATCCAAAGCTGTTGTTAATTTCAATAGTAATTATTACAAGTTTAAAGATTATTTCTATAATGGAGAAGAGCATCAGTTTAAAAATATGGATACTAATGATTTTTTCCAGATGTGTTTCTTAAACGACATTAAACTCCTTTCTTATTCTCCATCAGAAAACCGTATATTTCTAGAAACTAGAGATGGCATTAAATTAATGACTAATAATCGTTATTATACAATTAAAGAAATTTTTGGGCGTGGAGGATACTCGACGTATCATCTCCATCAGTTTAAGGAATTTGTAGTTTTTGATGTTGGAATGAATAGGGGATACGCATCATTGAAATTCGCAAGTTTAGATTCATGTAAGGCAGTTTATGGTTTTGAAATAGATAATGATACTTATAATTTTGCACTTGATAATTTTAATTTTAATCCATCTTTGAGTAGTAAAATAACTTCATTTAACTTTGGACTTTCCAATGAAGATGCCGATGTTGATATATACTGTCTTCCTGGCTCTGATGGGATTACCACCACTGAGTTGGAATTTACAAAAACCCAAGACGA
>Ga0334895_1002267_pt1 | contig 16820 bp, 12 predicted proteins | sample GraSluR3_MG_7_FD_207229 | JGI IMG/M metagenome (GOLD analysis project Ga0334895, IMG submission 207229) | Sludge microbial communities from methane-producing bioreactor in Wageningen University, Netherlands - Granular Sludge_31_05-R3 | ecosystem: Engineered > Bioreactor > Anaerobic >... | reverse complement strand
CATAAATATTCAATTAAATCACAAAAAAAATACCCTCATAGCTCTATGCCACAAGGGTTTCTTAGACTAAAAAGGTTTTTATGTTGTCAAACTAACGGGCTAAAGAAGCCGGGGCGGCGCTGCTGCCCCGGCTTCTTTCCGGTTTATATCTAAAAAAATATATTTCCAAAATACCGTTGACAAAAAAATTAGAATACTATATCATTACCCTTAGGAGTATAGCTTTATAACTAAACCTGACCGACAAAGGCAAACCTGTTGAAAGACAGGGACGCAAAGTCAAGGGTCTAAGGTTCCCAAGGGGAACTATGACAGCCTGGCAGCCGAAACGGGTTCTATTTGTTTCTTTGTCGGTCCCTCATGAAGGAGGGACTTTTTAGTGGAGAAAAGTAACTTCAACAGTGTCTTCATCTTTCCTGCGATTAATTCAAACGTATTTCATCATTGGCATCGTAAAGTATATCTGCTTGCTTTAATCCTGCTCTTTGTGCTGTTCTGCAGCCTGCCTGCCCAAGCGGCGGTAGAGGGTTTTGTGGCCCGGAACAGCGACGGAAGCTATCACCAGTACTGCTATAATGAACTGCTTGATTCCTATGCCCTGAAACTGCTCGGTATGCCAGGCGGGCTTTACGAGGATTATGCCGTAAAACAGCCTGTTGCCCTTTTCGACAGTCTGGGTGGTTACATCGACTATAGCGATGTTCTTAATGCTTATGCTGCGGCCCTGCTGCTGAGGCAGAATTTTGATCTCAACCTATATCTGGAAAATGGAACTGCCGCTAAGGCGATCATGCCTGCTTCGGTTAAGCTGGTAACCTTAAGCGGCGGCCAGCTGGTTCGTGAGTCGGTTGCCCTCGGTCAGGGTGGCGATCCGGAACAGCCTGCTCCTCCGCCGGCTTCAGCACCTGCAGAAAAACCTGCTCCGCCTCAACCGCTCACTGTCACCCCGATTATTGGAGAAGCTGAAGTGACTCTGGAACAGGCCTTGCAGTGGGCTTCCGGATGCAGGGCACACCAGCGCTTCATCGATGTGGCCCCGCTTTACTGGCACTACGGTAGCTTAACCGGTATTCGCCCGGAGGCGCTCTACGCCCAGGCTGCTTACGAAACCGGTTTTGGTCGTTTCAGTGGTATTGTGCCGGCTGAATATAACAACTGGGCTGGCATCAAGATTGCCGCTTCAAATGGTAACGAACCGGAAGACCACGAGCAGTTTGCCACTCCCGATGACGGGGTCAGGGCTCACTTTAACCATATTGCAGCCTATGTGGGCTTGCCACCCATCGGCGAACCTCACGGCCGCTATCACGTGGTGGCCAGGGCTTCCTGGGCCGGCACAGTGGTCAATATTGAAGATTTAAGCGGCAGGTGGGCACCTTCGCCTGCCTACCATGAACGTATTGTATCGATGATTGACGAAATGAAGTAATTTAAGTAACAGCTGACATATTTCTTCGGGATCCCTTTCGGGATCCTTTTTTTGCCCCGGGTTAAGAGACCACCGATAATAGTTACTATTTTCGAATTAAAGTATAGAGGTAAGTCCGGGGCTTTTCACGAATTATTATTCAGGAAAGCTGATCAACCTTCTTAAAGAAAGGGAGCCGCGGGCCTGCCTTGGATAATGATTTAATTACAGTCTGGCTTAAACTGGCACAGTCGGGCGATAAACAGGCCAGGGAAAATCTACTCGATCATCACCGCTCCATGATCAGAGCTGAAGCTCAGCGCATATGCCGGCGCTTCCTTGACTGGGGCCGTGACGATGAGCTTAGTATTGCCCTGATAGCATTTAACGAGTCGATCGATGCATTCCGGACCGGGCAGGGCGGTTCATTCTGGTCATTTGCCCGCCTGGTGATGAAAAGAAGGTTAATCGATTATTTTCGTACTTCCAGTACCCAGGATTTGCCGGCTGGCGAAGAACCAATTATGCAGGCAGTTTTTAACCAGGATTGGGAGCAGGCCGACCGGGAAAAGGAAGTTGAACTATATAAACAACTACTGAAACGTTTTGATATAACTTTTTCACAGTTAGCTGAAACCCAGCCGAAGCACAGTAAAACCAGGGAACGCCTGCGGAATGCTGCCGTTATTCTGGCCGGAGATCAAGAAATGATCAGGTCGCTTTACGCCGGTGGCAAACTTCCGAAGAAAAAACTGTGTGAAAAGGCCGATGTAACCTCCCGCATGCTTGATCGGGGCCGGGCCTATGTAATTGCCCTCGCCTTGCTGCTTTCGAGCGATGAACTGCCTTTAATGCGGGAATATGCTTCTGAACTTACCGGCAGGGAGGATCAAAAACAATGAAGGTTGTGCGCGGAGTGGTTATGGAAATATGCGAGCGGCACCTGGTTATTCTTACCAACCGGGGCGATTTCCTGAAAGTACCCCATCCCGGTGGAGAAGTGCAAACGGGTCAGGAGATCAGCAGCCGTCTCTCCGCACCTTCCTGGTCGAAAGCAGCTATCGCGGCTGCCTGCTTTGCCGCCGCCGCCCTGCTCTTCACAATAATAATGCCACCCGCGGGCCTATTCCCCGGCAGCGGAGAAGCCGCTTATGGTTACATCAACCTCGATATTAACCCGAGTTTTGAAATAGCCTTTAACGATGAACTTATGGTAACGGGGTTTGACTCTTTTAACGATGAAGCGCTGTTCCTGCTGGAAGGGCTCTCAGCCGAGGGTAATGTTAATGATTTCCTGGCTCAACTGATAGAAAGGGCTTGCAGGCACGGTTACCTGAAACGGGCTGATCAGGAGAACCTGGTTATGGTTTCAATTGTACAGCCTGATAATGGCAAACTGCTGCAGGATGAGCTTTACGCTTTCCTGGAAAACAAACTGACGGAAATGGAGATCAGTTGTTTGCTTATAGTAACAGGGGCTGATCATAAAACCAGGGAGGCAGCGCTGGCAGAAGGGCTTTCGGTAAACCGTTACATGATTGCCCGGGCCCTGCAACAGGAAGGTTACGATACTATGCCCCTCGCGGGAACGCCCCTGGGGGAGCTGCTACTTGTTATCGATCAGCGCCTGCCTTTCGGCAGATCAGGCCATGTTGAGTTAAAAGATAAGCGGGGTGGGGAGTTTGTGCCCCCGGGCCAATCCGAAGATCACCCGGGAGGCCCTCCGGAAGGGGTAACTACCGGCCCACCCGGTGGAACGCCTCCGGGTCAATCAGACGATCACCCGGGAGGCCCCCCGGAAGGGGTAACAACCGGGCCACCCGGTGGAACACCCCCGGGTCAATCCGGTGATCACCAGGGAGGCCCTCCTGAGGGAGTAACAACGGGTCCCCCAGAAGGAGTTAAAACCGGGCCACCGGTTGATCACAGGAGCGGGCCGCCAGAAGGGGTAACTACCGGTCCCCCCGAGGGTATAACTACGGGGCCCCCGGAAGGAGTTACAACAGGCCCGCCTGGTGGAACGCCTCCAGGACAGGATAAGAAAGAGTAACAAATTGACAACAACAGCCCTTCTTTCAGCATTAGAAAAAGGGCTGCTCTTTTGATTATCATTTTACGACCACCAAAATAAAACCCTGAATCCGAATAATTTATATAGTAGTAATAAAATAGCCGGTTTCGCTAATTGCTTCACTTAGCAATGGCGATTTTTTGATAGCCCCATGAGAACCATATCTCAAGGGCTATCCTTTTATTTGGTATCAAAATTTGATTAAAAAATAGTGACGACCACCTAAATAAATACTACTACTCGAATTAATAATAAGAAGGTTATTCTGCACGTTTTTTCTCCAGCCAACAGATAACATCCCGGAATTAACAAAAATAGATAATATAAACGAATTTGTAACGAATTTGTAACAGATAATCGTTATAATTATTATTAGCATATAAATAAAGGTTTATTGGTAAAGGAAACGATGAACTCCGGTTTGTAAATGGTCACTTGAGCCGGCGGGAGTTAATAGTGAAACCGACTTTGCTTTCAGATATCAAACACTGAAAGGGAGGTTGGTTGGAATGAAACTGAACAGAGCTGATTACAAAAGAGTTCAATCTTTATTGGCAATATTTATTGTGGTAATGATGGTAATGATTCCCCTGGCTGCTTTTGCTGATGGTATTGACAGCGGTTCTCAGGATGGCGGTGAAAACAACCCGGCAGCAGTAAGCAGCGATACGGATGGTGAAGCGGGAGGGTCTGACAACGGGGCCGACAGCGATGCCGGTGTTGAATCATCCGGCGGAAGTGAGCAGGAGGGCTCAGACTACCAGGATAGTTCCGGCACTGGGGATAATGGCGGGACTGGTGATGATGGAGAGGCCGGCGATGCTGATCCCGGTGGAGAAACTGAAGGCAGCGGAGGTGTTGAACCTGAAGATAATCTGCCGGATGTGCCTGAATCGGAAAACGGCGAGGACGTGGTTCAGCCCGATGCTTCAGAGACCGATGAAGAATTTGACGGCAATACCTACGCTGCTGTTATTGAATACGAAAATGAAGATCAACCACTTGGTCTGGAAGATCAGCGTCAGTTCACAGTTACATTTACAGAAGTAGGGGCCAGTAGAATCGGCTCGGTTACTATTACTGTACCGGAAGGTTTTACGATAACTGATAACTCCCTGGTCTGGGATTTTTCATCATTAGATGCAGGTGATGATTTAACTGATTATAGCCTTAATTGGGATGGAGAGATCGATCATTCTAATGGAAAACTTTCATTATGGGCTAAAACAGTTGATTATTACCTCTATTTCGGACAATCGCTTATAGCCGGTTTTGAAGCTAAAACCCCTTCTGTAATAACTGATGATACAAAGTGGTCGGAAAACGAGCATATAGGTATTTATGAGTTTGAGACCGAAGCCTGGACCAATGCTACAGATCAAAACGGTGACAGGTTGACTGCCGCCTCTGAAGCAAACGGTTTGTTTGGAGCCGGTGTCGGCACAGCTGACAGGGTTAATACAATGTCGGCCGAGCATTCTCAGACAGAAGTCTGGGTAGGCGATGAAATTTTTCATGATACATGGGAACAATATAAAGAGGATTTCCAGGCCTGGTTACTGGAGCATGATGGTTGGGAAGACGATTATGAAAACTGGCTGTCGGCTTATGGTGCCTGGTTAAACTGGCAAACAGACTATGAAAATTGGCTGGAAGATAATACTGTTGAAGGGTTTGCTGTTTTCGAGGGTTCAACTAATTCACAAGCCCATGAAGCCGGCTATAATGTAAGTCTGGTTGAAGTTGAGGAGTCAGGCAACCTAACCACTTTTAAGTTTAAGGTTGATTATAAGAGAGGCTCATCATCCAATAGCGCCAAGGATATGGAACGAATGGAAATCATCCTGCCGGCAGGTTTCAGCAATGTTAGCTTCACCACAGGTAACGGGTCGCTGGAAAATGATAACGGTAAACTGATTTGGACAGGCAAGATAGATGCAGACACTCAGTTTGAAATAACTTTAACAGCTGAACTGTCAGAAACGGCAGGCAAATATTTTTACAGCGAGGCTTTCTGGTCTGCAGCGCATAACTGGCACAACCTGAATAACACTAAGGTTAACCCGTCGGACCCGCCGGACGAACCGGTAGTGTCTGAAGAACCGGAGGAACCCGAAGAACCGGAGGAACCCGCTTACCCAGTCTTTTCCTACATTGCCTTCCTGGGCAATGCAGTTGACAACCTCGGTTTTGAAGAAGATGAAGCCCCGGACGACCAAAACGGCGGTGGTGGGACTGGTGGTGGCGGCGACGATGAAACAGGCGATGATGACGATGAAACAGGCGGTGGCGGAGGAACCGGTGGCGAAGGTGATGATGACGACACGGTGGTTCTCGGGGAGGTTATAGAATTTCCATTTCTGCCCCTGATTGCCCCACCAGCAACCCCGGCTCCCCCGGCAGAGGAAGCGCCCGCTCCGGTGCTGCTCGCAGCCGCTCCTGTTGCGCCTGCAGAGGAGGAGCCTGCGGTTGAAGAGATTGTAGTAGAGCCGGAGGTGGCCCAGGTGGAACTGCTGCCCGAGGAACCGCAAATTGAACCGGTTGCCGAGGGGACCATAACCTGGTGGCCGCTGTTGCTCCTGCTGATTCCGGGAATAATCTGGTTCCTGCTGGCCCGTCTAGTCCTGGTCCGCGTACCCGGCAAGGACGGCGATTACGAAACAGTAGCCCGCAAGTTAGCCAGGCGTAAAGAGAAAAGATGGTATGTAGAAATAGAAAAAGAACTCGAAGAGAATCTGGCCAGGTACGGAGAAGTGATGGTAGATTTCCGGGGCGGCCTGATCAAGGAAGCAAAGAAAGCAGTTTACAGTAAGGATGCTGTTCTCGGTGCCGGCGATCTCCGCTACGCCTTGGTTAACCGGCAGCGCAGCATTGCCTGGCTTGAAAAACTGAACGAAAAGCTTTCCCGGGCAGCCGGATAAAGCAAATATAAAAGTACAAATTAAAAGAGGCGGCCGCTGTTCTAAAAAGTGACCGCCTCTTCTTTAACTTTTTTTCAATCAATGCTCCCGCGGCATGCAGATTATTTCCAGAACTTTTGTATCAAAGAACTGGCTCGAATGAGCAGGTTCGATTACGCAGGCCGCATCGGCGCCTTTGCCGCTTCCCCCGATGGCAATTATCTCTTTGCCATACGGAATTAAACCGGCATCCAGGGCCATAATGCTGATTTCAACACATACTTTAATCCCCTGTCCAAAAAGGCGCAGGGTTCCGGCTACAATTTCTGCCGGGTAGATGCCCTGAAAATGGTTACGCATCGCCCGGTCGATACCGGCGAAAAGATGCGTGGTAGTTAAAACCTTTACTCCCAGCTCCTGCAGCAGACGGCGAGACCGCGTTCCCATTTCATCGTCACCCGGCTTGGCAAACCCGACATGGTGGCTGACACAAACGATGTTTATGCCTTTATTCGCCAGCATCTGGGCTGTTTTGCCGCTGTTTGAGGCGACTACAATATATTTAATACCCAGTTCTTTTGCCCTCGCTACCGCTGCGTCGATAGTACCCTCTGTGTTTATGCTCCCTTTTTCGGGCCAAAGCTGCATATTAAATCCTCCTTATTTTAATAACAGTATCTTTTATTATTCTCTTTCATATGGCAATCTCCTATCAAAAAGTTAATAGTTGACAAATTTTTAAAGCCCTGATAATATTATTATGAAAAATTAGAAATATTTGCCGTGTCTTAACATAAAATGCGGCAAGGCACTGAAAACCTGATCGAAAAGGCACGCCTGCCGAAAGGCAGGGTCGCAAAACCCTGGATCTAAGGGCGGAGCTTAGAACAGCTCCGGCTAAGACAGCCCGGTTGACGAAACAGGTTATTTCTATCGGTGTTTACAGATAAAGAGATATATACAGAGAGATAAAAGCCTTCCAACTATTGAAAGGCAGGGAGAAAAATGAGCAGACTGGGCCGGCGCAGGGCAAGGCGCCACATAAAATTTAGCCCTCTATTTATTGTCATACCCTTTTTAGTGCTATTGTTGGCCGGTGCTGCTTACCTGATTATTACCGATACCTTCGGTTTAACTTCATCTATTCGCGGCCTGTTTACCGCGAGCCGGGTTGAAATGTTCAACGAAGATGGTTTACGGATTATCGAAACCGATTATACCATTGATGAACCCGGTTCACACCTGGAAGATACCCATGTTTACGGAAACTTATATATAAGTGAAAATGTCGGCGATGGTTCTGTAACTTTAACCAACGTTCTAGTTGACGGATCTGTTTTTGTCCGCGGTGGCGGGTTAAAAACGATCAATATTGTTGACTGCAGTTTTCCCGACCTGCGAGTTAACCGCCCCGGGGGGCGCGTGCGGTTGGTTGCAAGCGGTGAAACAGTGGTTGACAATGTGACACTGGAGAGCGGAGCCAGGCTGATAGAAAAAATAGCCGAAGAAAGCCCCGGGTTTAAAAGGATTGAAGTTGTTACCCAGGATAAAATTGAACTTTCCGGCAGTTTCGATACCCTCAAGCTTTCAGTAAAAGATTCGTTTGTGGAGATTGACAGCGATGAACTGCAGGAGCTGATTGTTAGCAGGGGGGGCAGCGGTTCCGCCCTTAAATACAGCGACGGCATGATTATCAAAAAACTTTATCTCGATGGCGATGTGCTGCTAATGGGTCGCCTGGGGGTTGATGAAGCCTACCTGTCGGCCCAGGGCACCACCGACCTGAACGGCAACTTTAACAAGGTGAGGATTACTGCCGAAGCCGGCCTGTTTAACCTGCTTGAAGATTCGACCTTTGCCGAAATAGTGCTGGCCAGGGATGCTTTCAATAATGAGTTTTTTATCGAAGAAGAAGTAACGGTCGCTTACCTTGAACTAAACGAAGCAGCTGTAATCAGAGGCGCGGGAAACATAGAGCTGGTAATAGTCAATGCCCCGGGTTCAACCATGGAGCAGATTCCTCTCGATATTGATTTTGGTGAAGAGGATATCAGTATCACTATTGCCGGGCATGAAATTTCCAGTACCCTGATGCTCAGGGCCCTGATTGAACACGGCGATCCTTATTATTACGAAGCCACATCTGACGTAACTCCCCAACCGGAACCTGAACCGGAACCCGAACCGGAACCCGAGCCGGAACCGGACCCAGAACCCGAGCCGGAGCCTGAACCGGAACCCGAACCGGAACCCGAACCGGAGCCCGAAACTGACGAGGAAGATGAAACTGAAGAGGTTACGGGCGATGCCTTGATAAAAGATTTTATCGTTGGCGACCAAGAACTGACCGTGGGGTTGAAGCTGGTAGTTGTTACCCTCACCGTGGATGACCCCGGCAGCTACAAGGTTACGGTCGGTGGTAAAGAGCTTGAATTTTACGATGGTGAGGAAAAGTTTTTCAGGGGCGAAGTACCCAAAATTGATGCAGTGCGTGACAAGGTGAAAGTGACCCGCAGGTAGGGTTAATCTTCAGCAGTAAAGAATTTGACCGGAGGTGGACCTTTGCCGGCCAACAAAAAAATAATAACCAGGATTATCATAATCACCCTGCTGATGCTGATTGTATTCAGCAGTCCGGCTACTGCCGCGGTAAGCGGTTTTGTGGCCAGGGACAGCGGGGAAGATTGTTATGAGTATGCCTACGATGACCTGCTTGATTCATATGCCCTGAAAATGCTCGGCCTCTCCAACGGGCTTTATGAAGATTTTGCTTCCAAAGCGACCTATGCCCTGTTGAACAGCAAGGGAGCATATATAGACTACAAAGCTATTTTAGATCAGTATGCAGCAGTATTGCTGACCGGCAGTTCATTTGATATCGGGCAGTACACTGAGAGCGCTGATGCAAAAAAGGCTGTTTTACCTGCAGTCATTAAGCAGGTTAAAATTGTTTCAGGAAAAATAACCCATATTGAAAAAAATATCGCTTCAAGCACCGAAGCTAACCCGGGGATTGATCCGCCGAAAACAAAAACTGCGATCAGCGGTCTTTCCAAGGTTACAGCTGAACAGGCCCAGTTGTGGGCTGCCGGGCGGGGAGCGCACCAGCGTTTTATCGATATAGCCCCGCTCTACTGGGAATACGGTGAAAAAACTGGAATAAGGCCTGAAGTGCTTTATGCCCAGGCGGCAATTACAACCAGTTACGGCCGCTTTGACAGCCAGGTTCCTGCCGACGCTAATAACTGGGCCGGGATCAAAACAGCTGATGACGGTGGGGCAAGCAATAATTTTGAGACTTTTGCCACTGCCGATGATGGGGTCAGGGCTCATTACAATCACATGGCTGCATACCTGGGGCTGGATCCGCTCGGTGAACCCCATGGCCGTTATCATGAAGTAGTTAAGCAAGCGTGGGCCGGTGCAGTCATTTTTGTGGAAGACCTGAGCGGAAAATGGGATTCCTCGCTCGATTACCATGTTCACGTTTTAACCCTGCTTGATCAAATGTATAAAACCAAGGTGCAGGGCCAGGAAGAAGAGCCACCCGCGGAGAGCAATAACCCGGGTAATTCCGGCAGCAGCCCGGGCAGTGAAGCGGGTGATGAACAGACCGTAGCGGTTAATGTCGATATCCTGCGCCTGAGAAGCGGGCCGGGCACAGAGTATGATATTCTTGACCGTCTCGTGCGCGGTACGGTCCTTAATGTTAAAGAAAGCCAGGGTGTCTGGCTTAAAGTTATAACCCCGGATAATAAAAATGGCTGGGTTCACGGTGATTATGTTGTTAAAGTCGGAACGGCTGTTGATGTTTTTGTCGGCAAAACCATTGTTGTCGATCCCGGTCACGGCGGGTCTGACCCCGGGGCAATCGGTATTACCGGTTTACAGGAAAAAATAGTTAACCTGGCTGTAGGCCAAACCTTGGTTAATATGTTGAAAGATGCGGGCGCCAAAGTGCTGGTTACCCGTAGTGGCGACCAGTCTGTCAGCAACCAGCAGAGGGTGGACCTGGCTAACGATGCAAAAGCCGATCTTTTTATCAGCATTCATGCCAACGCATTCTCAAATCCGGAATCCAATGGAACAGAAACTCATTACTGTGGCAAGAACAGCAGCGCCACAGCCAGCAAATACCTGGCCCAGCAGTTGCAGCGTGAACTGTTGCCGGCTCTGGGGCTGCGCGACCGTGGAGTTAAGGCCAACAGTTTCTTTGTTTTAACCAGGACAGAAATGCCGGCGGCACTTGTAGAGCTGGGATTCCTGACCAATGCTGATGAAGAAAAACTGCTCAGTGAGAAAAAGACCCAGCAGGCTGCAGCTGAAGCCCTGTTCAGGGGGATTGAAGCATACCTGCAAAAATACAGGTAATTTATCGGCCATTCGCTGTATAATGTTAATTGCGGTAACTTATGCCAATTATAGAAATCTATCTGGGGTGATAAACGGTAGCATATTTAAAAAAAAGCTTGATTAATCGGTAATATCGTTGTAAGATATTCACGAACAGGAACCAAAATAGAAAAATTTTTACACGCAAAAGAAGGATATTTTACATAAATATAGAATTTAAGCTGGAAATAATGGTATAATGATTCAGAAGAGAGAAAAGTGTTTTTATTTTCTAATCCGGTTTCTTCCCGGCTGCAGAAGCCGGCCATCCTGAAAGCGGAGGTGATCAAGGGAAAGCAGTAATGGTTTAAAGATAGAGAATGTGCCCGACAGCAGTTTAAAAAATAGACTAGAGAAAACCAGGGCGCATCAGTTACTTTGAAAAGGGAGAGAATAATTATGAGAAAGCTAGTCAGGTACGGGCTGCTTCTTCTGGTCGTATCTTTGATAGGCTTGGCGATCCTGCTAATTGGCGCCCCGGTTGTACTTGCCAATGAAGAGGCAGAAACAAATGAAGAATATACTCCCGCGGAGAAAGCCGCTGCTATTAAGGCGGCCAATGATGCTATTAAAAGAATCCCCCATCCAAGTTTAATCGTATCCTATGAACAATCTTATATTGATGACGTAGCCAGGGCGTTTGCCCTTGTAGAGATTGCAAAAGAAGAGTTTGACGCCGAGGACAGCGATTTCCCGGATTTAGCTAAGTTATATGAGGCTGAATTGCGGGTATTAAAGATGTACGCAATTAAGAATGCGCAGGATGCGATTGACCTCATTCCTCCTAAAGAACAGATTACCGCAGAACACAGGGGGCTTATCGAGGATGCCCGCAGGTTGGTTAATATTGCGATGAATGATTTCGGAGCAACTCCGTTCGATATCTGCTGGCGCTATGATAAGCTGCAGGAGGCTGAGGATGCTCTTCCTGAAGAGGAAGAACCAGAGCCTGAACAGCCCAAACCCAGGCCCGATGACCGGGTTCCGACCCCGCCGACAGGCGGCATACCCGGCCTGATCACCCTTGGCATTATTCTTTCGGGAGCAGGTTTGATGGCTGCAAAGAAGCGTAAGGGTAAGCATTGATCATGTTAGCAAAGGCAGGTTAAAAATAACAGGAAACAGTTTGGAGGTAGCTTGCTATGTTACCGAAAAAGGAAAAAACAACCGGTTAAAGGAGGGTAGTCTTTAGCCTCAAAAATATAGTTTTAATAATGATTATAAAGGGGTGTAAACATAATGAATTTATTAAGAAAAAGTAAAAAATTATCAATCGCTTTGGTTATTTGCCTCACATTCCTGTTATTGTTTTCGCAAACCGCATTTGCTGCTGACGGTGTTAAGCTGAGCGCCAGTACTGAAAGCGGAATTGTAGATGGTGAAGTAACGGTTAAAATTAATATCTCCAATGCTGAAGATACCGAGGGCGGCCAGTTTGACCTGGCATTTGACCCCGATATCCTCGAGCCGAAATCGGCTGCCAGGGGCGATTTTGTGCCCGATGTTTCAGGTAATGTATTCGATTACAACCTGGAGCTTGAAGAGGGTAAAATCAGGGTTCTTTGGGTTATTGCCGCTGGTTCAGATAAAGACTCCGGCGTGGTCGGCACCATAGTCTTTGAACTGCTGGACGACGGTGAAACAAACCTTACCTTCAGCAACCTGACCATGGCTCCTGAAGATGTTGAGGTGGATACCCCAACTTCCGGGAAAGTAACCGTTATCAGCGAAGAAGCGGCCAAGCAGAATGCCATTGACGCTGCCGATGAAGCAATTGCCGATCTTCCCGATTGCGAAGATATTACCCTTGCCGACAAGGACGATGTCGAAGATGCTCGTGAACTGGTAGAGTACGCCATGGATGAATACGATGCAGTTGCAGCTGATTTTGAAGACCTGGAAAAACTGGAATGCGCAGAAAAAATGATAGAGAAGCTTGAAGCGGTTAAGGCTGCTGATGATGCTATCCTTGCCCTGCCTTCAGTGGACAGCCTCACTCTTGATGATAAGGCCGATGTGGTAGCTGCCCGCGCCCTTGTTAATAAAGCCAAGAGTGATCACGATGCAGTAGATGCCGACTTTACTTACCTGAGCAGGTTGGTGGCGGCAGAAAACAGGATCAATGAACTTGAAGGCCTCACACCAACTCCGCCAACCGGTGGAATGTCTTACATCTTTGTGGCCGGTGGCTTGATCCTGATTATCGGACTGGTAGGTTTGTTAAGACGCGAACGTATTGCTTCCAGGTAAGTTATCATATTTTTGCCAGGTAGTTACGTTTGCTGAAACTAGGTATGCTGTCAGCGGCGGCGGTTTTTTAATCGCCGCCGCGACAGCCGTGATTGTAACAACAGGATAGAGCAGAGGTCACGAATTAATGATCGCATTATATAAAGCTGTTTCGATCAGGTTATTACCGTTCTTTGTAGTAATGGCCTTAATCCTGGCCCTTTGGCAGCCCGGGTATGCCGCAGGAGTGGTTACCCTGGAGGCCTCGACTCACCAGGGTCAGAAAGGCGGGCAGGTAAAGGTTACGGTAACTGCCGACAATGCTGCCGGAACCGAAGGCGGGCAGTTTATTTTGAAGTTTGACCCCGCCGTTGTGAAGCCGGTAACTATTGAACCTGGCAGTTTGGTTACCAATGCCGAAAGTAACCTGCACATGGCCAACCTTGAATATGCACGCGGCGAACTGATCTTTATGTGGGTTACTGCTGCAGCAGATACAGGGAATAAAGGTCCGCTCTGCAATATTGTATTTGACCTGATCGAAGATGGTGTTACAAATATAACCTTTAACGAAGTTGTAATAGCGCCTGATGGAGTAGAAAAAGGGCAGCCGGTTCCGGGCAGAATCACTGTTGGCGATCCGGGTGCGGACCGTAACGGTAGTGAGAACTCCAACACTGAACCGGACGATGAACAGGAAGATACGCCAGGCGAGGAACCGGACGAAGAGGTAGCTGAACCTGAAACCGGGGAAGAAGCAGAAGAAACAGATGAACAGGCTTTACCCGGGGAAGTTAGCTACGGCGTCAGCAGTTACTGGTTACCGGCTTTAATCATAGCCGCTATTATGGCTGCAGCCCTGGTTTTTATCATTAGGCGGGGTAAAAAAAATAAGGCAAAACATTAGGTGACGGCAACCCCAAACCAGCAAAGGCCGGCACCAGGATACAGACATATAGCAGACAACAGGGAGAACGAAGATTTTATCTTTACATGAAAGTGAGGGTCAGAAAATGGCTGAAACCAGCAAAAACAAACGGGCAATTAGGGTAGCTTTAACCCTGCTCGTATTTTTAATAATCCTGCTGTCAGTTTCTACATCAGTCTCGGCGGCAACACTGGGAGATGTAAACGGCGATGGGGTTGTTAATATCCTCGATGTTGTCCTGGTTAACGGTTACGTGCTTGGCAACACGCATCTTACCGCCACCCAGAAGTACTACGCCGATGTTAACCGCGACGGCAAAGTCGATATTTATGACAATATATTACTAATGCAGATGGTGTCGGGAATTATTTATGACTTTCCAACAGTTTCAGCCCCGGTACTATCTTCCCCGGCCAACCAGGCTTACCTAACCACCAGTACGATTACCTTCGAGTGGAGTCCGGTTTCCGGGGCAAGTAAATATGAACTTGAAGTAACCCGTGCTGATGACGGCTCAGTTTTCAGGAACCAGGTTGTGGGCAGTGTTTATGCCAGCATCCAGTATGGTTTCCCCAATGACGGCAGTCAGTTCAGGTGGCGGGTAAGGGCAGGCAACAGCGATGGCTGGGGTTCATGGTCATCGTACCGCAGCTTTACCAGCGGCAGTGCCTACTCTTCACCTGCTCCCTCATCACCGTCGCCTTCATCACCTGCGGCGGCATCGCCGGCTGCTTCATCTGTGCCTGTTCCCTCAACCCCCTCGCTCGGTTATCCGGCGGCCGGGGCTAATGTGGCAGGCAGCTCGGTCAGCTTCCAGTGGAGCGCTGTTACCTATGCAACCAAGTACCAGCTGGAAGTTTCCAGAAGCAGCGACGGGTATATTTTCCGCAACGTTGAACTTATCGACAGGGTGAATACTACCCTGAGCGGTTTTTATGATGATGCAACTGAATACCGCTGGCGGGTCCGGGCCGGTAATGACAGCGGCTGGAGTTCATGGACCTCATACCGCTACTTTACCAACGGAACCAGCCTGGTTGCGCCCAACCTGGGTTCACCGGCCAGTAATGCAGTAGTGGAAGGAACTGCGGTTAGCTTTAACTGGAATTCCGTTACTGGAGCCACCCGTTACGAACTTGAAGTGGTCAGAATCAGTGACGGTTATATATTTAAAAGTGTTCCGACAGGTTCAAACACCGGAACAACCCAGTCCGGTTTTCCGAACGACGGCAGCACCGATTTTCGCTGGCGGGTCCGGGCCGGTAATGCAACTTCCTGGGGTGCCTGGTCTGCTTACCGCACCTTTACCAGCGGATCAAGCGGTGAATCTTTGCTGACACCTACGTTAACCTCACCGGCGAGCGGGGCGGTAGTCTCCGGTTCTTCGGTGGTATTCCGCTGGAACCCGGTAAGCGGGGCAACCCGTTACCAGTTAAGGGTTTACCAGGACTCAGGCCAATACCTGTTTAAAGATGTAACTCTTGGTAACCAGACTGCATCGGAGCAGTTCGGGTTTACCCGCGATGGTTCCCAGTATAGCTGGCAGGTACGTGCCGGAAACCAGAACGGCTGGGGAGGCTGGTCGGCGTTGCGCTCTTTTACCAACGGTGAGCTTCCTGCAGCGCCAGTTCTTACTTCTCCGCTCAACACCGAATCCGGAAGACAGGTTACTTTCCGGTGGAATGCTGTAACCGGCGCTGAGCAGTATGAACTTGAGGTTGTTAATGAAAGAACCGGGGCTTTTGAAGTAAAGAGGTCTCTTGATAATGTTACCTCATGGCTGCAGAGAGGTTTCCAGGATGACGGTACCAGCTATAAGTGGCGGGTCAGGGCCAGAAGCAAGGAAGGCTGGGGCCCCTGGTCGGGTTACGCCACCTTTGTTAACGGCAGTGCTCCCGGTAAACCGTCGCTGGTATCGCCTGCAAACAATGAAAACATAACCACAAGCTATATCAACTTCCAGTGGGAGCCCGTCCCGGGCGCCGACCGCTACCAGTTAAGAATACTGGACAGCGAGGGAGATGAGTTCAGGCTTGTGAACATCGGTAACAGAACAACATCATTACAGCAGTACATACCGCGCGACGGCAGTCTATATACATGGCAGGTTCAGGCCGGAAATGTTAACGGGTTCGGTGACAATTGGTCAGCAGAAAGAAGCTTTACCATCGGTTCACCGATAGGAACTCCGGTACAGCTGACTCCCGGCCAAAACGCCTACCTTTCACCGGCTGATCAGGTTTATGATACTGAAATTGATTTCAGCTGGACAGCCGTTACCGGTGCTGATTACTACGAACTTGAAGTAGAAACCTATTTAGGGGCATATGTCGATAAAAGAACAAATATAAGTGAAACCAGCTTCAGCCTCGACGGTTTCGATGATCAGCAGCAGTACAGGTGGAGAGTGCGGGCCGTTAAAGATGTCGGCGGCACAGTATTCGGAACCTGGTCGGGGTACCGTAACTTCATCTACTATGATGATGAAGTCCCCGGTGATTTCTCTGCCCCGATCCTTAGATCGCCTATTGACGGAACCAGGCACTACGGCAATACCATTACCTTCAAATGGACACCTGTGCCAGGTGGGCCTGAATATGAAATTGAAATATATAGTGCTGTCAATGGCGCTGAATTCCACAAAGCAAGCAACGTTGGTAACCTTGAAAATGGAGAGCAGGTTTATGATGTAGCGGGCTTCCCGCAAAACAACAGCGCATTTATCTGGCGTGTGCGTGCTGTTGACGGTGATGGTAGCCCCTGGTCCTTTTTCAGCAGGTTTTCCAGCGATAATGAATGGTGGAATTTCTGATATTAATGTGTATCTTTAAGCATTAAGAAGAAGTTGTGGTGATATGGGGGTGAACCAGGGATAAAGTGAACAAAAGCGAA
>Ga0334895_1002262_pt1 | contig 16841 bp, 15 predicted proteins | sample GraSluR3_MG_7_FD_207229 | JGI IMG/M metagenome (GOLD analysis project Ga0334895, IMG submission 207229) | Sludge microbial communities from methane-producing bioreactor in Wageningen University, Netherlands - Granular Sludge_31_05-R3 | ecosystem: Engineered > Bioreactor > Anaerobic >... | reverse complement strand
TGCATTGGTCAGATACTCCTCTAATCATTACCGGATGGACCGGTATAGCCGCAGGAACCTTTTTCGGACTGAAGCTTTTCAATCGCATTCCTCATGCCCAATTAAAAAAGCTGGTCTATGGATTCGTTGGGGTATCCGGCATGGTCATGATCCTGCAGCAGCTCACCTGAAAATCAGCTTCCGTTTCCATTCCAACGACTCTGAAGAGACTCCAGATCGTCTGAAAATCGCATAATCGCATTAGCAAGCCGTTGTGCATCTCGACTTGAGGGGTCTGAAAAAACCTCATCACCATGCTGCTTCATCCGATCTGCCACTGTAGAAATACCGGAAAGCGTGGTCTCGAGTTGCCCAAGTGCCCGTTTCAGATCCTGCAGTCCCGATACCCAAAGCTTTTCCGCCTTCGCTACCGGTAATGTCTCCTCGAGGAGATCGAACTCTTGCTGCGGTTCTGGAGCCCAAGCATTGATATGCAATTCAGAGCCCAGCAGACCAGCGAAGTACTGGGCTACCTGCTCCTCACCATGTACCACAAACACATGACGAAGCATATCACTGAATGACGAAACCCATGTCAACAACCCTTGCTGATCTGCATGCCCGCTGATACCTTCCAGTTTTTCAATTGATGCTCGCACATCAATATGTTCACCAAAGATGGTTACTTTCTCTGCTCCATCGAGAATTGATCGTCCGAGTGTACCGTTCGCCTGATACCCGCAAAAGACTATGGTGCTCTCGGGTCTCCACAAATTGTGCTTCAGATGGTGTTTGATCCGTCCTGCTTCACACATACCACTTGAACTGATGATGACAGCACTCTCTTTTCTTCGATTCAGTGCTCGTGAATCATCAGCTGTCACAGAAAGGGTAAGACTGTCGAACATGAGTGGGTTCAGTCCTTTAGCGACAAGCTCCATGGCTTCTTCATCAAAATATCCTTCGATGTTTCTGGAGAACACCCGGGTTGCTTCGATTGCCAGCGGACTGTCAAGAAACACAGGAATATCGGGGAAGTCGGGAAGCATATGATGCGTGATGATATGGCGGAGCAGATATAACAGTTCCTGGGTTCTTCCTACAGCAAACGAGGGAATAATGACATTCCCACCTCGCAGGAAGGTTTTCTGAATAATCTGAGCAAGCTGTTTTGCTCGCTCCTCAGTAGAAATTCGCTGTGAACTATGTGCTGATTCCGGATGAAGCCGATCTCCGTATGTCGATTCCATGATGACATAATCAGCTTCTTTCAGATAAACCGGGTCGTTAATGATCGGTTGATCCAGATTCCCGATATCACCGCTGAACACAAAATGTCGCGTTTCATCAGCTTCCGTCAGCCAGATTTGGATAGATGAAGATCCGAGCAGATGTCCGGCATCAGTAAATTCGACCTCAATCCCGGTATCAACGGTAAATTGCATATTGTATGGATGGCCGGTGAACAGCTCCATCGATTGTTGTGCATCTTCCACGGTATACAGCGGGGCAATTTCATGTTTTCCCGCTCGTCTCCGTTTACGATTCAGCCATTCAGCCTCCATTTCATGGATATGTCCTGAATCTGCAAGCATGATGGAACACAGATCAGCAGTGGCTTCGGTACTATGTATCGTCCCTCTGAATCCCTCCTTCACCAACAGGGGTATTCTTCCAGAGTGATCGATATGGGCATGCGTAAGGAGCACATAGTCGATATCTGTGGCATAAAACGGGAGTTCCATCCCAATTTTTTTTTCATCATTTCCTTGCGGTAGACCACAATCTACCAGCAACTTCTTTCCACCGCACTCAACAAGAGTGCAACTACCCGTGACAGTTCTAGCACCGCCGATAAATGTCAGTTTCATGTATTCAGCATACCCGGTGTCACTCACTCTGTCCACTTGAAATCATCCTTGAGGTAAGGTACAGCCGTACAGTAGAATGGAAAAAAAAGGAGGAGCGCATATGGATGCTCATAGAAACCGCGTAGCTGAATTATCTATTGCCCGTACGATGGAACGGCTACAGAAGAATCAGATGGAAACTGCATATCTTCCAGAAAGAGCAGATGTGGTGCCTATGCTCCGTTCTCTACTTGAAGAAGAATCAACCATTGCAGTCGGTGGGTCTATGACCTTATCGCAAACTGGAGTCCTCAAATTGATCTCTGGTGAACAGTACCATTTCGTTGATCGTTACGAAAAAGGTCTTTCTTCTCAGCAGTTGCACGAACGACTGGTTGCCGGGTTTTCTGCTGATGTGTTTATTACCAGTGTAAACGCGATAACCGAGCATGGAGAATTATATTGCGTTGATGGGTCAAGCACTCGAGTAGCCCCTATGCTATTTGGTCCTAAACGGGTTATTGTCATCGCCGGTTATCAAAAAATTGTCCCCACCCTCGCCGATGCAGTAAATCGAGTAAAACGTATTGCAGCTCCGGCGAACGCCATGCGATTGGAAAAGGATACTCCCTGTGCGAACACTGGTCACTGTGTTGCGCCATACTGTGATGAACGGCACCTGATGAGCATACCGGTGGGCACGTGCGATTCTGGCATATGCAGTAACATGGTGGTGATGGGGCATCAAAGTCGAAAAGGTCGTATTATGGTGCTCATTGTGGGTGAGGAATTAGGTTATTGATCAGTCAATAAACAGCTCCATCACTTCTTCTGTTGTCCTGGCCGCTGAAAGCAGCCTGCGAAATGGCGCTGAAGATGTTGCACGTGCGATTGAAGCAAGGACTTCAATGTGGGCACTAGCTTCATTTTCAGGAGCCACAACAAGAAAGAAAAATTGAGAACCTTTACCGTCCTGTGCGTCAAAATCCACCGGTTTGCCGGCAATCCCGATGACAAGAGAAACTGAGCTGATCGCTGTTGTCTTGGCATGGGGTATCGCAACACCATCAGATAATCCAGTACTCCCGAGCGCTTCGCGTGCAAGCACTGCAGAGAGGATTTCCTCCCGGTTCAGTTGTGCACGATGGGAGACCAGCACGTCTACCAACTCTTCAATGATCTCGCTCTTTGTTTCGCCAGCAAGGGGAATTTTTATGAGGTTTTTATCCAATACATCCATCAGTGTCATACATTGCCTCCTACATGGCATCCGGTACGGCTTCGAACATATCCCACACAGAATCGCTGTCTCGGACAACGAGGACGGGACATGAAGCGGTACGCATCATTCTGTCGGTTTCACTCAGCAGTTCATCACGCCTGCTGTGAATTTCACTGATACCACCGAGTACCAGAATATCAACATGATTTTTCTGCACATAGGAACGGACCTCGGTATGTACCGTTCCCGAAGCCTTGACCGGGATAACCGGTACCGCCTTCTGTTCTCCGAGCCGTTGGACATGGTTCAGATATCGTTGAGCATCACCTTCGATATCTCTCCGGTATTCCTGCTCTTCGATATCGAGGAAAATCCGGGCTTTCACCAAATCCTGCAACGCGCGGGTATTTACCACGTACATCGCAGTCACCGTGGCATCAAGTTGCTTCGCCAATACAATCGCAGCCATGGCTGCAGTCACCGATTCTTCCGAACCATCAAGATAAACCAGTAAATTCTTGAATGCGTCACTCATCTTCGCTCCTTTGCTGCCCGTTCCCGCTGGATTTCCATCCGATCTTTCACTTGTTTCATCAGCATAAAGCTCTCCCGTTCAGCCTCTTCAATACGGCTTCTCGTATATGATAACGTATCCTGTAGTTCAGGTATTACTATTTTCTCCAGTGCGTTTACCTTACGAATCGTCTTCTTCACCTCACGTGCAAGCCGCATGATGGAAACTTTCAGTTCAGCAAGACGTCCCATCAGTTTGAGCGCATCCCGGTATGCCGCAAGAGTATCTTCCACTGCAAGTGTCGTTCCTTCAGGACTGAAATAGGGCCCACCTTCAACAAAGGTAGTATCAACCCGCGGTAGATGCACTCCCATGACTTTTCGATCGGTAAGTTCAATAGAGCTCGTGATTGTAACAGCACCGAACAGGTTAGCAACCCGCAATCGTCCCATCTCCATTACCGTATTCTGCATCAATGATGAAGCTGCAGAAAGTGCCTCGTCAACACGATTCTGATACTCAACAGCCTGGTCAATCAGTGTGAGCAGCTCAACCATCAGAATAGAACGCTTCTGGTCAAGCAACTCATGCCCTAGGGATGCAAATTGGAGTTCATCCTTTAATTTAAGCAGGTTGCTTCGTGTCGGGGCCACATTACGGGCCATCACTACCTCCCATAAAACTCTGAGAGTTCTTCATCGGTTACCCGTTGCAGCTCCTCGGCAGGCAGCTCACTCAGTACTTCCCACCCAAGATCCAACGTCTGTTCGATGCTTCGATTTTCCGTGTACGACTGATGCACAAAAGAGCGTTCAAATCGTTTACCGAACTCAAGATATTGGTGATCAAGGGTGGTAAGTTCCTCTTCACCGATTACTGAAGCGAGATTTCGCACATCCTTCACATGACTATACGAGGCAAAGAGCTGGTTGGCAAGATGCGGATGATCCTTACGGGTCATCTGTTCCCCGATTCCATCCTTCATCAGTCTGCTCAGACTCGGCAATCCATTGATAGGTGGATAGATACTTCTGCCATGCATCTCACGATCGAATACAATCTGCCCCTCCGTGATATATCCGGTCAAATCGGGAATCGGATGACCGATATCATCATTGGGCATCGTCAGAATCGGCAGTTGCGTAATAGAACCGCTTCTTCCGGTGATTTTACCGGAGCGTTCATACAGCTCAGCAAGATTGGAATACAGATACCCCGGATATCCTTTTCTGCTGGGAATCTCCCCTCGTAAGGTGGAAATTTCCCGTAGCGATTCACAGTAGTTCGTCATATCGGTCATGATCACCAGAACCTGCTTACCCTGATTGAAGGCAAGATGCTCGGCAAGGGTCAGTGCCGTACGGGGAGTAATGGTCCGTTCAATAGAAGGATCGTCGGCAAGTGAGAGAAATAGCGCTACATTTTCCAGGACGCCTGATTGCTCAAAGCTATCGATGAAGTACCGGGCGACATCATATTTAACTCCCATCGCAGCAAATACGATGGCAAATTCCTGCTCCTTCGCTAACACCTTTGCCTGACGGGCAATTTGCGCAGCCAGCTGGTTATGGGGAAGGCCATTCCCACTGAAAATGGGCAATTTCTGCCCCTGGATGAGTGTTGTCAGTCCATCAATCACCGAGATACCGGTCTGAATGAAATCTCTTGGATATTCTCGGGCCGTAGGATTGATGGGAAGCCCGTTCACATCCAATTCCTCCTCCTCGATCGGCAAAGATCCTCCGTCACGCGGTTTGCCCAGCCCATTGAGTACCCGCCCGAGCATATGTTCCGAAACGGGTAATGTAAGTGGTTCACCCATGAAACGCATGCGTGTCCCCGGTAACGTTAAACCGCTGGTACCGTCAAATAACTGCACCACCACCGTTTCATCACTGGTATCGAGGACCTGTCCGGTACGTCGATTCCCCTGTGGGTCACGACACTCCACCAGCTCGCCATATCCAACCGGATGGGTATTGCGCATATATACCAAGGGTCCGTCTATACGACTTGCCCCAACATACTCACGTCCACTTAACAGTTTTCTATCAAGACCGATGAGCTTACTGTCGTTCGTCATAGATACCTCCCAGCTGACTCATCGAACGCTCCAGTCGTACTGCTATCCTATCGAGGTCCTGCACGGCATCATTAGATACGGTAAACCGCATCTTCGCAATATCCTGAACCACCTTCATTCTTCTGAGCTTCACCATAGTCACCCCTTTGGCAATGGCTTCAGATCCCAGATGCCAGTACGAAAGAATCAGCTGCAGCATACGCATCTGCTTCTCCACTGAGGAATAGCGATCGATATCATCAAAGGCATTCTGCTGCAGAAAAGCGGTTTTAAACAGGGAGCAGACTTCCAAAATAAAATTTTGACTGTCAGGAAGAGCATCCGGACCGACTAGTTTCACGATCTGCTGCAACCGTACTTCTTTCTGCAACAGTTCCATAATCTCTTCTCTGCTCTCCTTCCAGGAACCGGCAGCCTGTGTCTCCCACCAAGGGGCGACATCCTCCACATATTCACTATAGGATTCCAACCAGCTGATAGCCGGGTAGTGACGGGCACTGGCGAGCGATCGGTCAAGTCCCCAGAAACAGCGTACAAAGCGCTTGGTATGCTGCGTAACCGGTTCTGAGAAATCACCTCCCGGAGGAGATACCGCTCCAATGATCGAAACCGAACCGTCCGATCCATCAAGAGTACGCATATACCCTGCCCGCTCATAAAATTCGGCAATGCGGGTCGGCAGATAAGCCGGGAATCCTTCCTCTGCCGGCATCTCTTCCATTCTTCCGGATAATTCTCTCAGTGCCTCAGCCCATCGGCTGGTGGAATCGGCCATAATGGCTACATGATACCCCTGATCACGATAGTATTCTGCGAGGGTCACTCCCGTATAAATACTTGCTTCTCGAGCACTTACCGGCATATTCGATGTATTGGCGATGAGGATCGTTCGTTCCATCAACGAACGACCGGTACGTGGATCAATGAGATGGGGAAATTCTCTCAGTACATCGGTCATTTCATTACCACGTTCTCCACATCCGATATAGACAATAATATCGGCATCACACCAACGGGCAATGGAATGTTGTGTCATGGTTTTCCCGGTACCAAATCCTCCGGGAATCGCTACAGTTCCTCCCTTTGCAAGGGGAAACAGCATATCAATAACGCGTTGTCCGGTGATCAGCGGCATCGATAAAGGAATACGATCAGCAACCGGACGGGGTACACGAATCGGCCAGTTATGAATCATCCGGATTTCGTGACGCTGTTCATCAGGACTCTGCAGTACACAGACCACCTGATCGACTGCATAGCTACCGGGAGGAGTAATTTCTACAACGGTATAGGGCCCCTCACTCGGTAGAGACGGTGGGACAAGAATCCGGTGTTCCACCCGCTCTGTCTCCTGAACTACCGCAATCACCTGGCCAAGAGTTACCTGGTCAGAAACAGAAACCGTAGCATGATAATCCCACAGGCGCTTGCGGTCGATCGCAGGACTTTCGATTCCCCGTTTGATCATATCGCCGCTTAACTGACGCAGCCGCTCCAGCGGTCGCTGAATCCCATCGTAAATCGTCCCGATCAGACCAGGACCGAGTTCCACCGAAAGCGGCATGGAACTTCCATATACATTATCACGGGGGGAGATTCCGGTAGCATCTTCGTATACCTGTACAATCCCCTGGTCCCCATCAAGTTTTACTACTTCTCCGACAAGCCGTTGCTCACCTACATGCACCAACTCCATCATCATGACATCGGTGATACCCTGTATGGTGATAACCGGGCCATTAACCCGTTTTACTTGTCCTACTATACGTTCCGGCATGGCAGTTGTCCTTCCATAAGTTCTTTCAGATCCCTTTCATGTCGGATCAGTCGTGTTCCTACCTGATTATTATAGGCAATTTTCCCATCGAGCGAAGAGACTTCAATCCCCTGACTGCTCAATACCCGGTCACTCAGTTGGAGATGGACCGTTTTCCCGGTAGTCTGTTTGACAAGAGCTTGTGCATCGAGGAGCATCTGCTCATCGAGATGTTCTCGAAAAGAACAGGAGACCTCGGCTTCAGAAAGATTTAGACCTACGGAGGCTTCTGCAATCCATCCGACGAGTACAGAACGGTACTTTGGGCTTTTCACCAGATCTGCCATTTTCTGCGATACCAGATCAATGACCATTTTGCGTAAGCGTTCACTGTAGGATACCTCGTGCCTGCGCTGCAGATTCCGGATGGTGGATTCTTCCATTCGAGCAATCTGGTCCAACCGTTTCGTCGTAGCTTTCTGTTCCTGCTCAACAGCAGCAGATATTTTTACATCAGAGGAAGCTCTCACGACCTGAGCGTCCCGTTCCCCTCGGGAAATAATGGCATCAGCTTCACCGCGGGCACTCTGTAAAATACCTTCAAATAGTTGATCTGTGTGTTCACTGCTCATAAGGAAACCCCTATTGCCTCATTCACTAATGCCCTGAGATCTCTGGACTTACCTCCGCTTGCCGCATTAGGTATTTCCACAATCAAAGGAAAGCTTTCAGAAAACATATATCGATCCACTTCATGGCGAATGGTATCGGCAACATCCTGTGTGATGATAATAATGCCATAATCGGGGTTTTCCAGTGCAGTGTTGAGAGCCGCAAGCGCTTCTTCACGAAGGGAAGCACTCATACCTCTTGTGCCGACTAAAGAAAACCCAAGAACAGTATCTTCATCACCAATAACAAAATATTGCATAATTTTCTATATTTTTCCTAAAATCATCAGTGCGGTGATAAATCCAAAGACGACGAGCCCTTCTGCAAGTGCAATAAAGATAAGCGCCTGCGAACCGATTTCCGGTTTTTCACTCATTGCCCCCATTGCAGCAGCTCCCACATGAGAAATGGCAAATCCCGCAGCAACAGCGCCAAAGCTGAAGGCAACAGCAGCAGAAATTACTACCCACATCAAGTTGCTCGATGATTCAGATGGTGCCTGTGCTGTCTGATCTGCGGCAAACAGTGGCGGTGCAAACGCAATAGCAGAAAGCACCAACAGCAGCGCAGTCAAAGCGAAAGAAAGAGTGAGCCGTTTTTTAAACATAAGCTTGGTCACGATGAACCCTCCTAGCTAAGTATGCGAAATGATTTGATTCCCCGTCCGTTTTCGTAACGAAATGGGATTATATGACAACCCTCTACCAGTAAAATATTTGGTGAAGAATTCATAGTAGTTGAGACGTAAAGCCTGAATACCCGCGGATAACCCTTCAAGTGCGATGACCATGACATTACCAAGCACTAAAATGATGAATCCACCCACACCACCACCAGCGAGGTCAGCCATTTGGGCGAAAGCACTCATCAGACTTACATGAGCTATGCCGAGCCCGGCAACTCGCATGAACGAAAGAGTATTTGCCAGAAATCCGGAGAATATTTCCAGAAGATCAACAATCCACTCAAGCACCATTTCCATGATAAGGGCGGGAAGACTCTTTGGTTCAAGAGTCTGGCCTTCCCGCTTGGCGAGATAACGATGCAGTGGCACCTTGGCGAAAAACAGAAGCAGAGGAATACCAAAGGCAAGCGGTAAAAACATACCCGTGGGCAATTGCCGGTAATCACTTGCTACAAAGGCAAACGCAGCCCAGATACCACAGCCGAAAAGCCATCCGCCAAGTACCCCGTTCTTATCCATCAGGAGATGAAAGTAATCTTTTTTTCGAATCAGGTTGATCCAGTTGAGCACAAGTCCGGTTCCGATTACCACGATACCGAACCAGATGGTGATGCCGAGAATGGAATAGACATCCCGATTCCCACCGTGACCGACTACTGCCGCATGATAATCGAACCAGATGGGAGGCAAAAGCGGATATCCGAAATACGACCCAAAGAGGATTCCCGATATAATTGAAGCTCCACCGAGATAGACAAATAACTGAGTCAGATTTGGGCTGATCATCCGTGGTTTGCTTTGCGGATGTTTACGATAGTAGTTGAGTCCAAGCAATCCCAACAGGAGTATAACTAACCCCTGTCCTGCATCGGCGAACATCAGACCGAACATGCACAAATACGATACGGCGACAAATGGCGTTGGATTAATAGTACCGTATTCGGGAACACTATAGTTATCCACTAGGCGCTGGAAGGGACGAAGTAACGGGATATCTTCGACAGCAACGGGAATTTCTTCCCGAGGAACCTGTCGTGCATCAGTCCATTCAATAACACAAGCCTGCTGCGAAGCGGTACGGATAGCTGATTCCAGGGCTGCTGCATCAGCAGCTGGCACCCATCCTGAGAAGAGTGTGGTGTTTCGTGTATGACTGAAATTACTGGTAATCTCCCCGAGCAACTCATGAAGTCGCAGCGTACACCAGAGTTGTTCCAGCTTTTCACGATCCTCAAGTATTCGCTGGGTTATCTGATCTTTCACCCGGGTATTTTCTCTATCAATAGACTGGAGCTGTTCGTTCAGGTGATGCTCCAGAGCATCCTGCGCCTGTTTCTGCAATGTTCCATCAGGATTTTCAGTCCAGCCAATTGCGTCAATCAATGAAATTATCTGTTGGCGGTCCCGCTTTAATGTCAACAGCACGATATCATTCCACTCATCAATCTGTAATACCACATTGGCTTGATTTGCCAATCGAGATCTGATGAGTTCCGCTGTCCCTTTTTCGGGTTTTCCGATGTGTATATCGATATACTGAAGTTTCTGTTCTGCAACGTAACGATAGAGTTCTTCAACACGAATACGTGTCTGACTCAGTTGTTTCTGCTGTTCCCTGAGAGCAGAAACATCAGTAGTAATACGATCAACAAGAGCTTTTGCACGATTGGTATCGAGATCTTCCATCGTTTCAGGATTGAGTTGCTCCGTAGATGGAGTGGCCACCGCAGATTGCATCAGGAGAGTTTCAATACGTACCCGCAAATTTGCATACACTTGTGGATCCTCTCCCTGTTGTGACCCAACCAGTCGAGAAGCCTGCTCAGGAGCGAGGCGCGATACCTGGATAAAATCCAGTACTCCCAAAGTAAGCAGGGCCCGTTTCACCTGTTCGGTAGCTTCATCAAGAACCACTGCAGTTAGTAGTTTCATTGGTACCGTAAACACATTCATATGACGAACTCCCGGATAGTTTCAGTAGACCATCCATAGTGTATTCCATTGATCAGGGTACGGATAAGCGCATCTTGACGCTCTTCAAGAAAAAAGTAGGCTAAAATGATACCGAACGTAAATGGATTGCCTCGCAGCATCACCTGAAATGATCGTCTGCGGATAGTGAATAAGTACTGCTGCACCGCCCGAGTCTGTTCTTCCGGCGTTGCTTTATCCATCTCTTTCAACTGCTTGGCAAGATCGGGGAACCGTTTTGCCACAAGTTGCTGTGGAGATCGTTTCGCTATCGGACTCTTGAGATACTGCTCAAATTCCCGCGTCTGTTGTAACGACCCGCCTTCAAGCATTAAGGTACGCAGTTGATCTTCTTCAAGTTGATACATCCATCCGAAACGAACGAGGTTAATGCTGTTTTTCAAATCGACATCCCGATCCAGTACCGATAGAGCCAAGTCTCGATCTTCTCGGTTAAGGTGCAAGACCACATTACGCAACTGATGCATCCACGTCCGATCCAAAGCAGTTTCCAGAAAAAATAATCCATCGGTAGTAATCTGCTGCAGAGTAAACTGACGTATGGTTTCCTCGTAGAGGGTCCCTGTCAACGCAGTTACAATTTCCTCATACTGCTGGGCATTAACGATCTGAGTCCAATCAATATCACCCACGATAGGTTGTTGATAGAGATATCCGAATCGATAATCAATATTCTGGTGTTTTACCGTGTTACTGAACCAGAGGCGGAGGACACTTTTCAGATTTTCCACTTCAAGTTTTCGGGTGAGTGCCGCAACTGCATCTGAGTGCACACCGGAAAGTAATTCGGTGACATCCTGATGCAGCGAAACATTACGGGCAAATAGCCATGCTTCCAGACGTTGCACATCGCCACTTTGATCATAGATTTCCATCAGTGGGGCATAGGGAGTTTGCTGTAGCGCGTGCAACAGCTCCTCCAGGGTCTGACTTCTCATCAGCTGCTCAATCTGCTGATCATCTAACATTAAGCCGATGCGGGTACGCAACTTGGCTTGTATGAAGGCGTATCGGCCGAGAGCACGAAAGCTCATCGCTGCACTTCTCCAACGGTGGACCCACAGAGTAATTTCACCATCTGATCTGCAATCTGCTCTGCACATGCATGCAATTCGCTACTTTCCTGTTCCGATTGTGCAAGATCCTGTCGGACCGCTTCAATGCGCTGTTGAGATGCTTTTTCAGCTTGAGCTACGGTGGATTCCCGTTCAGCTCGAGCTTGTTCAAGAGCATCTTTCAGACGAAGATCCCCATCCTGCTGTGCCTGAACCACAGTTGACTGAGCCTGTTTTTTCGCCTCGGAAACAATATGCTCCGCTTCTGATTCTACCGTGAAAATTTCATTGATGAGTTCACTGCGCATAGTGCCATACTAATGCTTTATCCACTTCATATCAAGCAATCAGTAGAGGATTATCGAGGGAGATCAGGTTTCCAGCCATCCTGTGGTACAATGGCATCAATATAGGGTTGCACAATACTTCTTAAACGAGAGAGATTGAACAATCTTTGCAGATCATCTTGACGCATCCGTTCAAGAGCCGTTACCGGTCGCTCCATCAGATCAATGAACTCAACATAGAAATCTGAATATTCCTCTTCTGATTCAGAGACTGAATCAACCACCTGAATGCTTGGATAATAACTATCCCAGAACGTCATCTCATCCATCGTTTCAGTAATGGTCAGCCAGTAGAATCCATTCTCATCAAAAATGGTTTCTTCAACGCTTTCTCCCATCACTTCAGCGAAGAATTCCTCTTCTAGTGCATCAGATATTTCACTGGCTGTGAACGTTTCAAGCACTAAGACCTGCGCGGTTTCCATATCTGGATCTTCTTCAATAGTAAAACGTACATCGACCGGAGGATCCTCTTCCGAACTGTTTGGGAGGAACAGGCTGAACTGATACACCCCGGCAGTGAGACCACTGACATAGAAGAATCCATATTCATCGGTAAAGAGATAGCGGGTTTCGTCAAATATGAGCGTTTCATTGCCATCTTCGTCAGTCACCACTTGAGCGATATCGGTGGTGTAACGACTATAAGCAGCTTCTGGTGATCGTAACAGGGTTCCGACCAGCGAATAGGATAATTCGCTGCTGATTCGTATAGCATACCCCTGCCGCGGTCTTGGAAGGAAATCGTAGATAAATGATTCACTATTTCCCATCAGTGAATCCCCAATACCGTATACTACTACATTGTTCTGCTGATGTGTGGTAATTCCTGTGTAGGTACCCACACCGAACAGTGAAGGTAGTGCTGTGGGTTCTGAAGTCATTGTCCGGGTAACGGCAACATCACTGCCCTTCATGGCTCCACCTGGCTTCACAAGCAAAAAGTTATCGGAGATACTGCGAGTCATTCCGAACATTCCCCCTGCATAAGCAATAGAGGTGCTGAGCGACAGGGACGTAGTGAACCGTGAGAATGAATCGCTGTACTGTTGTCGAATTGACATACCATAACGATCTGCACTTCTGCTATATGAAATACTTCCCTGATGATCGGTAGGGTTGTCGAAGTTAATACCAGTAAAGGATGCTTGCACACTGTTATTCGAGGAGCCGAAAGGACGCCAGGAAGAGCTCACATTTGCCGACGTCTCAAGATTTGTAGAGGCAGAAACACTGAGATCCGGAGAGAACGAATAGTTCAGACTTATCTGTCCACGCAATTCCGGCACAGGGGATGCGGGTGAGGCAAACAATGATACTGATCCGCTTACCGTCATGCGTGGAATAAGGGGAATTCCGCTTGAAAGAGACAGACGCCAAGAGGGAAGCTGTTCATGAGTCATCCACGTGAGGCTACCACCAATACTATACCGAAGCGATTCAGTAATTCGTCCGGTGAAGGAGAGACTTGCATCAAAGGTATGACCGAGTGCAATACTAGGACTGGAGAGGCTGGTAGTATAACGATTTGATGCAAATCCAGCTGAAAGATTCAAAGATCCAAAAAGCGACTCTTCATCTCCGTTTATCCGATAACTGAGTGAACCTCTGAATCCCAATGATTGTGGATGATTATAACTTGCTGCAGTTAACGCATCGAAAGAACCGAAGGGAGTTGCAATAATGTGGGAAAGACTGACATTGACTGCAGAAGTGCTCAGGGCCAAGGCATACTGTGAGGTGATTTCATCGGTAAGACCGAACTGTTGATCAACCCGTAATACGGTATTTGCGATATCATACTGGGGAAATGAGAGGCTCGCACGATAGAGCGTATCACCCCGGGCAAGCAGACGGGAATCAAAACCGAGAACAAAATTGTATTCAGATATCTGCGTGGGATCCGCAATCGGTTCTACAACAATACGCGCATTGTTTGCCCCCTGAGCAAAGGCAAAATCCCGTAGTTTATAAATACCTGCCTGTAGTTCTCTTCGGTATACACTGCGCTCATTGATAAACACTTCAACGAGCGATGGTTCTTCAATCAGAATTTCATACTCATACTGATGATTTTTGGGTCGCGCATCACCGTATGAATACCGCTTTTCTACCCCAACTCCGATAGTATCCAGCGAATAGCCAAGATAATCATTTACGTTACCGAATACAAACCTTAAACTTTTTGGTTTATAGTCGTAGAATCCTTGAATTCCCTGAAATGTGAGATAATCCTCCCAGGTATTTGACCAGGTATCCAACAGTTCGTTATATGCTCTACCGGGATGAACCGTATAGGAGAAATCAAAACCAAGGTCGGCAATTGCCAACGAATTCCGCGATTGCAGTGTTAATAATGAAGTGGGAGAGATTTCCCACTGGTTTGCCTCTGCAAGCTCCACTAGGGAATAGAGCGAAAGGTTAGCAAACCAAGAAAAGAATTCAGGTTCCAAAAAGGTACTGCCGCCCATGCTGTAACTACTGTAACGGGCAAGTGAACCCTGATTGATAGAGAGCACACGTGTCGGCATCATAAATGTCGGGAAATTCATATAGAGTTCGAAGGTCTGGTAATCGTACCAGGTTTCAATTCCCTGTTCATTCAGATAATCAAGAGAAAAATATTCTTCAGTAGTACTGAATAATTCACGGGCATAGGTTTCGGTAAGCAGTTCTGAGACGAGCAACTCAAATTCTGCCACATTTACATAGATGGTATCAGATAAGAAAGTCACTGTGATATCATTCAAGTATTCGGTATTCACTATTAAGGGGACATAGTATTCACCATCATCAAAGATGGAATAGTCTTCTTCACCAGCTACGTAGAAATCGGCCCACGGATCTTCCGACTCTTCAGCTATTTCGAAATCATCGAAGGTTTCTTCCACCTCAGTTGAAAGAGGTTCTTCCGGTGATGTAATAATAACTGGTTCAGGAGGTGGTGCATCTTCAATTACCGCAACCGGTGGTGTTTCTGCAAATTCAGATTCCGTTATCACCGAATCTGATGACTCGGGGGAGGGTGCAACTACCTTTTCCTCTTTGAGTATTTCTTCAGGTTCCGCTGGTACAGAGGGTTCTTGAGGAACTGCAGCTAATGCAGGCGCAGAAGGTGTTTGTTCTACACGAGATTCTGGTATCTCACCGATTGGTTCCGGTATGGAGACGGAAGTTTGTTGGGTTTCGGTGGGTAAAGTACACCATGAAACGAACCCGAGCAGAGTGATCAGGTACACCAACACAACGACCAACACTCCGATTAGTCGTTTTTTCCCTGCATCGTTCATGTACTATGTCCCTTACCTAGGTGATAATTCACTAATCGTTATAAGTAATTTTTGTAGTAAACAACCTCTCGGCATTAGCTAAATTTGCAGGGAACTGCATATTCTGCGGCCAGGCCACCTGTACAGAAACAGTCTTTCCTGCCAATAAATTCAGGCCATTGACGAACCCAAGAGCATCTCCCTGATACACCACACTTTGTCTTGTGGCGTTATTGGTAACTTCAATTTGCACGCCATTAAGAATCTGATGAATCGTACCGGTATTGCTTACCGTCAGGGTCATAACCTGTCTGCCGTCGGAAGTCAGCGTAGGCTTTGCAGCATCTATTTGCACCCGAGCTGTTGAACGGGCAGGATTAACGTACAAACTGGTAGTATAGACATACAGGAAGTTAAACATGCTTTGCCCTTCAGTAGCCCTTCCTTGTGAGTAGGGGATCTGTTCAGCTCGAAGCCGGAAGGACAGCTCGGTCGGTACCGTTCTCGGTCCCCGATACTGCACCCGAACAATCTGCGAACTCTGCGGGCGTAAAATCACCTTGCTCGGCACTATCGAGAAGTAAGCCGAAGCAGGTTCATTAAGTTCTTTTCCTGAACGATCCATATCCCGTGTAAGCGCAGATATTTCTACAGCGATACTATCATTCGAATCGTTCACAATGGTGTAGGTCTTGGTACTGTTGGCACCTGTTGGAGCAAAGGATTGCTCCAAGGGAGAAAACTGGAAGGCAAAAAGCGGTACCAATGTACAAGCCAGCACGAGAAGTGTTACCAGAAATTTCCTATTCATAACGTGCATCATACCATTCAAACGTATCCGGTGCAAAGGTCTTTCTGTCACTTCTCCGTACGATTTCATGCCAATATCCATCCTTTAATTATAACTATCTTCACCATCGGCATAAATCTGCCGACAGATTCAGCATACGAGAATTGCATACTTATGTCAATTGTAAGTCTGTTATATGGTTGTTACACACGATTACTTAACAGGACGAGATATTTTTTGCTCAAATTCTTCCTAAAAACATCGATTAATGTTTGCATCTTATGACAGATCAAGACAGGAGTTTCTCTAGAGGTCTTTTATTGACACATAATTCTGATTCATGGTATCTTCACCGGAGTGCAATGCACGAAACGGGCTGTAGCGCAGGGGTTTAGCGTACATGTCTGGGGGACATGGGGTCGGCGGTTCAAATCCGCCCAGCCCGATATTTCATTACCAAGCATCCTTCAATGAGTCAGGTATTCATTGAAGGATTTTATTGGCTCAACTCATTTTTCTGTGGGATCGGTATGTAGCTGGAGGTCTTCTAGTTGCCTCCATGATCTTGAGGAAGAAGTATTGGGTATCATGGAATCCATAGGCCTTGCGTCTGATGGTTTTGATGAG
>Ga0334895_1002258_pt1 | contig 16857 bp, 9 predicted proteins | sample GraSluR3_MG_7_FD_207229 | JGI IMG/M metagenome (GOLD analysis project Ga0334895, IMG submission 207229) | Sludge microbial communities from methane-producing bioreactor in Wageningen University, Netherlands - Granular Sludge_31_05-R3 | ecosystem: Engineered > Bioreactor > Anaerobic > Unclassified... | reverse complement strand
TCCTAAAGTCGATTTTGTATGCTTCTTTATTTTTTCAAAAATACCCTGTGTCTTTTTAGATATGAAATTAAAATAAGGGGAATAGTTCATACAAAACTCACTAGAAACACAGCTTTTAATAAAATCTGAATGATTCTCTTTTGATATAGATATTTCAGGTTCAGGACTCATATTTATGCCATATAAAATATTTTCTAAGATTTCACCTAAGTCATTTTTGGTTTCATTTATAAGATAGTAAGAAAACTCTGCTGTTTTTTTCTTCTGAAGAAAAAAAATCAAGCTGTGGTGACCTACTGCATCTTTAAATGCTCTAAGCTCCCCAAAATCTACAACATCTACAAAGCTAGCTCTAGCTCTAATAGCTTCTCTTAATTTTGAAGCTGAATCTGCCCTAGTCCAATAAGCTGGTGTTATCATAGTTAAAATTCCATCTTCATTTAATATTTCTAAAGATTTCTCAATGAAAAAGTAAAAATAATCCATGCCTTTTTCATAATATTTTTTCCCAAACTCAGTAGCTCTTATTTTAGAAAACACAGCTCTATTTCCCTTTTCTCCTATATAAGGAGGGTTTCCTATTATAAGGTCAAAGCCTTGTTCATTAAAATCAGTCAAATAATCTTTGCACTTAAGATTTAGGTTATCTGCATAGCTTATTCCAACCTTTTTTAAATTTTCTTTAGCAAGCTCAATAGCTGATGCTTCAATATCTATACCAATAAAGTTAGTTTTTAGGAACTCACTTAACTTATAGCTTTTTATATACTCTTGCTCCAAAGCTTGGAAAAGCGCTATATCAAAACTTGCACCTCCTATACAAGGATCCAGTATTTTTGCAGCTTCAATAGATTTATTTTTAGATTCAAATGAATCACTTAAAAGCTTTAGGCTTCTTTTTACCATAAAATTTGAGATTTTATCATCAGTAAAAACCATTCCTAGACTTTCACGCTCAGCAGTACTTAGCTTAGGTGGATAAATAATTCTAACTCACCTACCTTTCTTGTGATTCTAAAAGTTTGGCAAGGACCTCTTCCTTAGTTTCGAGCTCTAGAAGCTTTTTAAATACCTCTTCATTTATTACTGCAACGCCTAAAGCTAAAGCTTTATCTAGCTTTGAGCCTGCTTCTTCCCCTGCTATAACAGCAGTTGTATTTTTGCTAACCGATGAGGATGTCTTTCCCAGTCTTTCTTCTATTAAGACTGCTGCTTCATCTCTTTTTAGTGTTTCTAAAGTTCCTGTCAGCACAAATTTCATACCTTCAAATATAGGCGTTTGCTGACTGTCTTTTTTATCAACGCTCATAGAAACTCCAGCTAGTTTTAGTCTTTCAATTAAATTTAAGTTTTCTTCAACTTTAAAAAACTCAAAAATGCTTTGAGCCATCTTTTCTCCTATTTCATCAATTTGAAGTAGTTCTTCTATTGAAGCCAGTTTAATCTGCTCTATATCAGAATATACAGATGCGAGGGTTTTTGCTGCCTTAGTTCCAATATATCTTATCCCTAAACCTATCAGCAGTCTATCAAGCCCTGCAGTTTTGGATTCCTCTATAGAATTCATTAGATTTGAAACAGATTTTGAGCCCATTCTTGGCAAAACCAAAACTTCATCTGGATTAAGATAATAGATATCAGCCATATCATTTATTAGGCCAGCTTCATATAGCTGAATTACAATAGCCTCTCCTAGCTTATCTATGTCCATAGCTGATTTCGATACAAAATGTATTATTCTTCTTTTTATCTGAGCTGGGCAAGTAATATTAGGACATTTTAAAGCGGCCTCACCTTCAACTCTAACCGTAGGAGTATGACATTCAGGGCAGGTTTCAGGCATTTTAAACTCATACTCTACACCTGTTCTTTTACTTATATCAACTTCATATACCTCTGGGATAATATCTCCAGCCTTTTGAATGTAGACCCAGTCCTTTATCTTTATATCTTTAGCTTTTATGAAGTCCTCGTTATGAAGAGTAGCTCTGCTAACTGTAGAGCCAGCAATCCTCACAGGAGTCAAAATTGCAGTTGGCGTAATAGTTCCAGTTCTTCCAACTTGAACTATTATATCTTCTATCTGAGTTAGCTGTCTTTCCGCTGGAAACTTATAAGCGATAGCCCATCTAGGTGCTTTAGCTGTCTCGCCAAGCATCGCTCTTTGAACTAGGTCATTTACTTTTATAACTATCCCGTCTATCTCAAAATCAAGCTCATGCCTTTTGTCATGCCAAACAGAAATTTCATCCCAGACAGCTTCCATCGAGGAATAGACATTTCTCATTGGACTGACTTTTAGTCCAAGAGCTTTTAAATATTCTAAAGCTTCACTATGAGTATATATATCCTTATCTATTATTTCTTGTAAATTAAATATAAATATATCAAGTGGCCTTTTAGCTGTGATGCTAGAGTCAAGCTGCCTAAGTGAACCTGCAGCTGCATTTCTAGGGTTTGCAAATAAAGCTAGCCCATTTTCTTCTTGTTGTAAATTGAGCTCTTTAAATTTTTCCTTAGGAATATAGACTTCTCCTCTTACTACTAAAGATACTTCTTCCTTTAGCTTCATAGGTATTGATTTAATTGTCTTTAGATTCTTCGTTACATCCTCTCCGACTATTCCATCCCCTCTTGTTGCTCCTACTTTGAACTTTCCATTTTCATATGTAAGCGCAACTGATAGTCCATCTATTTTAAATTCCAATACATATTCAGGTTCTTGCACTACTTGTCTTACTCTAGAATCAAAATCCATCAAATCTTGCTTGGAAAAAGCATTTGATAAAGACATCATTTGAACACTATGATTTACTTGGTCAAATTTTGATAAAGCTTGTCCCCCTACTCTTTGAGTAGGAGAATCTTCAGTAATATATTCTGGATACCTTCCTTCTAATTCAATCAACTCTTTCATCAAAATATCAAACTCAAAATCAGAAATTTCAGGAGTATCCTCAACATAATAAAGTCTACTATGGTAATCTATTAGATTTTTTAATTCTATTACCCTATTATAGATGACTTTATCATTTTCAATTTCAGGCATAAATATCACCTCAGTTAATTTTTATTATAGATTTTTTTCTAAAGCTTCTTTTAAGATTTTAGCTGCTTCTTCTGGATATATACTATTTATATAAATCCCAGTACCTAGTTCAAAACCAGCATTTCCAGAGAGCCTAGGATTTATTTCAAAATGATAGTGATAGTATATTTCTCCAGATTTCATAGTTTTAGGAAGTGCATGCAAAAACATATTAAAAGGAAAATCTCCAAGCACTTTAAACATTGCCCTAAAACATGTGTGTATAGATTTTGCAAGCTGTTTTATATTTTCTTCCATTTCAAAATAAGGAAGATGCTTTTTAGGAAGTATCCATGTTTCATACTTATACTTAGGTGCAAAAGGACATATTACAGCAAAATGTTCATTTTCATAAATTAAACGCTCTTTTTTACTAAGTTCTAGCTCTAGTATATGGCAGTATGGGCAGCAATGTGTCTTATCAAAAAAAGTTTTTGAACCTTCTACCTCATACTTTACAAAATCAGGAACTGAGTTAAGTCCAATAAGTTGACTATGGGGATGAAATAATGAAGCACCTGCTAATTTTTGATGATTTTTAAAAAAACTTACATAATCTATATCTTTATTTTTAATTATAGCTTTATATCTCAGCAGCATTACTTCAATAAATATTGTAAAATCTTCCAAAGACATCTTAAAATAATTCATATTATGATAAGCAGACTCAACTATAACCTCATGTGTCCCAATCCCACTGTATTTTTCATATATAGAATGGATTTGCGCCTTATCTACATTTTCTTCATTAAAGTTATTAATAGCTGGAAATTTATTTGGAAAAACTCTAACTTTCCAATTATCACTATCTGGGACTTTTAATATTTCTTTTGGTGTAGCTGATTCATTACCCTTGCAAAAGGGACATTTTTGCACATAGTCAAGTTCTGACATAGGATTAACTTCTTTAGCTAAATTCCATAAGTCAGTTGGCCTTAAATCTCTTTCTACAGCAAAAATTACATGTCTTCCTGTTATAGGATCAATTCTTATCTCTGACAACTAATCACCTCAATTATTAATTAATAGCCCCTCTTAATATCAACTATATTTTTAAGTTCTTTACCCTCTATATAAGCTTTAAGGTTTTCATAAATCAAATTGAATCTTCTATTATCTCTTTGCTCTGATATCCATGAATTGTGAGGAGAAATAAATACATTTTCCATATCCCAAAGCTCACTGTCAGCATTTAGAGGCTCTTTTTCAAAAACATCTAAAGCTGCTCCTGCTATTTTTTTATTTTTTAAAGCCTCAATTAAAACTTTTTCATCTACTACATTTCCTCTAGAAACATTAATTAACATAGCAGTATCTTTCATCCATGAAAATTTTTCTTCATCTAGAAAATGGTAGGTTTTAGGTGTAAAAGGGAGCACCATTACTAGATAATCAGCTTGTCCTATAGCTGTCTTTACATCATCTATAGCATATACTCTATCAAAGTACAAAGTTTCACTTCCTTTAGTATTTACACCTACTAAATTCATTTCAAAGCCTTGAAGTCTTTTTGCTGCCTCACTAGATATAGTTCCAGTGCCTAAAAAAGTTACAGTCTTACCATATAATTCAGTAAGTTTTGAATCTAGTTTCCATTTCTTTTCTTTTTTATTATCCCAAAACTTTACAGCTTTTCTTGAAAGCATAAGAAGATTCATTACTATCCATTCACCCATAGGTATGGAGTATCCACCTCTGTTGTTTGACAAGATGATAGATTTATTTAAGATATCCTCTTTTGGTATGAAATCAAAGCCTATGCTAGATAGCTGAATCAGCTTAAGATTTGGAAATTTCGTTATGTCTAATCTATCAAAAGGATTGTAGCAACACATAACCTCCGCATCATAAGGCACCTGCTCAGGAGTAAATCTGCCTTCATCAATAATCTCAACTTCATAACCTAAAGCTCTGATACTATCCATTTTTTCTTTTCCATAATCATAAGTAAATAATACCTTCATAATATTTCTCACCCTTTCTTTGATACAATAAAGTTTTTATTTATTATTTAAGCTAAAGCTGTATCATCTACTAGATTTTTAGCCCATTTGTTTGAAAGAACCCTCGGAAGTCCTACTATAGTTTTAAAAAACTCTTCAAAACTAACCATAAGCACTATAAAATGAATCGGAAGCTTAAACCAAAGAGCCCCTAAAAAAGCCATCGGCACGCCTATAAACCACACTCCACCCATTTCTAAAAACAAAGCATATTTTGTATCTCCGCCACTTCTTAAAATACCTATAATCAAGGCTGTATTAAAAGTAACAAAGGGAGAAAAAAAGCATTTTACTAGCAAAATATTTCTAACACTTTGTTCTAGATTAGGTGTAACTCCAAACCATGTATTTACTATAGGTATACTAGTATATAAAAGTAATCCTACTCCTGCTCCTATAGAAAAAGTAATCACACAAAATTTCTTAGCATACTGAATTGCTATTTCATCTCTTCCTGCTCCCAGCTCACTTCCAAGCATAACTGCGCAAGCATTTCCCACTCCCATAGAGCCTACCATAAATATGTTTGAAACAGTATTTGCAACTTGAACTGATGCAATAGCTGTAGTTCCTACCCTAGAATAAGCTACTGAATACATAATAGTTCCTAGAGACCACATCATTTCATTTATGATAACTGGGGTTGCAGTTTTATAGTATTTTTTTAAAAATTCTCTATCAAAAGCCACTAATTCTTTAAACTTTGCAGCAAGAGGATGATTCTTATCTTTATATATTATGAGTATCATAAGTATTAATTCTGTGATTCTTGATATTGTAGTAGCAAGGGCCGCCCCACTAACCCCTAGCTCCGGAAATCCAAATTTACCAAAAATTAGTAAATAATTTAGTCCAGTATTAATTATTAGGGATATAGAACTTACTAGCATAGGCATTTTTGCTTTTTGAACACTTCTGCAAGAAAATCCATAAGCAAAACTTATAGCTGTAACTACATAACTAATCCCTATTATCCTTAAATATGATACCCCAAGATTCATAACTTCATCTTTTGCATCAAAAATCATCATTATATATCTAGGAAAAACAATAGCTACAAAAGAAAATAAAAGCCCTATAATTGCAACTGATACAATTGCAAAACCTAAGGTTGATTTTATTTTTCCAATATCTTTTTTTCCCCAATACTGAGATATAAAAATACTAGCTCCTGAGCAGACTCCAAATGAAATTAACATAAAGAAAAAGAATAGCTGATTTGCCATTCCTACTGCGGCTAAAGCATTTTCACTCACCCTGCCTATCATCAATATATCTATCATATTAAGTGATGAGCTTATTAAATTTTGAATTGATATTGGTATAGCAATAGAAAGTAAGGTTGAAAAAAATGTTTTGTCAAAATTAAATTTAGTCGATATCATGTCTTTGTACTTCTAAACAATAATGTAGTTTAGTCCTTTCTAATTTAGTCTTAATAAAAATATGTTACATTATAATAAAAAATATTGCACTAGTTTTGTGTAATTATAAATGTCAAAAAACTAAGCAGCCATAGGCTGCCTAGTTAATATCAATAAGGAAAAATTCACTTTTTTCTAAAGCCTTGATTTTAAGCAAATCACTGTCTTTAGTTCTTCCAGAATCTTTATTATTTAATATATGTCCATTAATATCTATTTCTCCATCTAACAAAAATATAAAGGTCTTTCTTCCTTCAGTTGGCTTATACTCTAAAGATTTATTTTTTTCTAACACACTCATATAAAAATTTATGTCCTGCCTAATGTGGCATAGTCCATCATCTTTAGCAAAAATTTTATAAAAACAGTTCTTAGCTTTTTCTTTATCGACACTCAGTTTATCATATCCAGCCTTATTTTCGTAATCGTTTGGAGAAAACCAAAACTGCAAAAATTTTAGAGGATAAGTTTTCGAAGCATTTCTTTCACTATGTTCTATGCCATCTCCTGCATGAAGTATCTGAAACTCAGAAGCCCCTACTAGAGATGTTTGGTTAGTAACATTATCATGATGCTCTAATTCCCCATCTAAAACATAAGTTATAATTTCCATATAATGAGTAGGATGCATATTAAAGCCCTTCCCCGGACTTAAGCTTTCTTCATTAAAAACTAAAAGATTTCCAAAATCATTATTTTCTTCATCGTAATAATCCTGAAAGGAGAAGGTCAAATACCCTTTAAGCCACTGTCTATCCACATAATGTCTTTGATCAGATGTAACAATATTTAGCACAAGCAACACTCCTATACCTGTATCACGATTTTATTAGTCTTATATTAATAATATCAGATTAATTTCTATAAGTGAATAACCAATGACAATATATAATATAAAACCTATATAAAACCTCCAATTATAGGAGCTATAATCTGAGACACAGAGCTATCTACTATACTAAATTCCTTTAATCTAATAGGAGAGCTCATATACAAGACCCCTTTTTTCTTTCCTTTATGGATTATTGGGGTAGATAAGACGCTGTCCCATTCTGGCATACCTGTGAGTTCATCTAATTTAGATACTTGCTCCCAATCAGTCAAATAAAGAGTTCTTTCTTCTTCAAAACAAGTTTTCACAATATTTTTATTCACTTGTTTCTCAAAACCATGCTTAATAGCAAAAATACCTTGAGAAGTTCCCTTGATTAAGAAATCTATTTCATTTTCCTTAAAATTTACTATATACAATTTTTCTGCTTCAAAGTATTTGAGGACTTCCAAAATATACTTTTCAAATTCTTCAGAATTTCCATCGCTATCTTTAATCAAATTAATTGAATTCACAAATAAATTTGCTCTTTGATGATTTTCTCCAAATATAGATGCTATGATATTTTCTTTTTTTCTATCAAATATATCAGAATTACTCAAGCTACTTTCCCAAATAGAAACCTTGTTTCGTCCAGAATCTTTAGCTTTATAAAGAGCTATATCCGCCTTATTAATAAGTTCTTCTTCCCAAACTCCGTGTTCTGGATATGTCGATATCCCCATACTTATTGTTATTGGCCTGCCATCTCCATCTTTAAGATTATTATATACATTTTCTCTTATTCTATTAGCAATACTATATGCTTCAAGTGAACTTGTAGATTTTAAAATTAAAACAAATTCTTCTCCGCCATATCTAGCAAACATATCTGTACTTCTAATAGAATCTTGTACTATCTTTGCAAACTGCTTCAAAATCAAGTCTCCAAAAGCATGCCCAAATGTGTCATTTACAGATTTAAAAAAATCTATATCCATAATGACCAAAGAAAACATACTCTTTTGACCTTGTGCACTTTCAAGCTCATTTTTGATATAGGCATCAAAATACTGCCTATTATAAACTTGAGTTAACTTATCAATAGAGTATTTTAATGATAAATTATAATTGTCAATAAAAGTTGATAATAAATTTATAAATTTACTTAATTCATTATAAGATTCTTCCGTAAAGCTATTTAAAATCAACTTTGATTCCAAATAAACATATCCTATAATTTTGTTCCTTGTCAGCCTTCTATCATTAATCTGTAAATTATCAGTATATATAGGAATACACATAAACCCTTTAGCTTGATCTGCAAGAAGACTTTTAAATATAGAATCACTGTTTTCTACAAATTCAGAAACAATTAATTTATTCTGCAATATATCAACTTGATTAAAAATTATCTCCAGTTTTTGAGTAGCTCTTAAGTCATTTACACTAGAAATACAATTAATCACTTTATCTTGCCTAATAAAAATCCCACCAGTTTGTGCCCATGTAAAAGTCATTAATTGTTTTAATAAAAATTCTATATTTGCAATATTTGAGTATCTTAAGTTTTCAATTATTGAATCTGTAGAAAGTTCATCTCTTTCCCAGTTCAAATGTTTTTTTGCTTCTTCAACAAAGGTTTTATCTTTCAAAAGAATCTTTAATATTAAATTATTGTTAACTAGTTTTTTTATCAACTGCTCGTCAGGATTATATAAATCTATCTTATCTAAACCTTGTAAGCAAAGCCCTTCTATAGATGAAATTCTATAAATCATATTAGTTAACATACTTCCTAAAAAATTATTTAAATTTAGTTCTTTGTTGTAATCAAGAATTTTATCTTTAATCTTTATATAATTTTCTACTAAGTAACTAGCTCCTATAAAATAATTTTTATTCGATATATAATCTTCACTTAAAATCAAATTAATTTGGAACAAAAGTCTCATATCAAAATTTGGATTTAACTTTATTGACAGTTCTTCCATTTTGCTGCTTCTTAATTCGCCATCAAGCAAGTAATACGCCATGTAATCTTTAATATATTCAGCTCTTTTACTTTCTTTTATATCTATATTTTCCATTACCCAAGCATATATATCATCTATAAGCTCAGTCATATAATAACATTTTGCAATTAAAGCAATATCTAAAAATCTTTTGACTGAGTAAGGATAATTTGAAAGTTCTTTTGTATGTTCAAAAATTCCCTTAAGAATCAACTCTACGTCTTTACTAGACTTCACTTCTTCCAGATTCTCAAACATAAATAAAGATTTAGAAGTATTTAATTGAAAGCCCATAAGCTTAATATTAGAACTTTCAATAGCCATAAGATGCTTGCTTACAAGTGTTTTATGGCCAGCATACATATTAAGAGATACCTTTACTTCATGGTAAAGCATTATAGCTCTATCGTATTTAATATTTTCATCAAAAAGATATTCTGCTTTTTTAATATAGATTTTTGCACTTGAAAAATCTAAAATCTCTATCATTATATAAGCCATATAAACATAAGCATAAAACACTAAATCTTTCTTTTTTATTGAGATTGATACTTCAATGCATTTGTTAAAATAATCAAGTGCATCCTCATAATTTAGGTTTCTAAGTACCGCCTCTCCTAAATTAAAATTAGAAATAGCAACTTGCGGCATGAGTTTATTTGCTTCAGCAAAATCTTTCATAAGCTTAAAATAATGCATGGCATTATGATTATCTAGTAAGTATTCAGAATATATAAAACCAAAACTATTATAAGTCTGAGCAATTCCCATCTTGTCCCCAGAGTTAATAAACAAATCCAATATTTTTTCATGTAAAGCTAGTAATTCTCCTTTAGAATAACCTTCTTCATGAAAAATTATTCCTTTATAATATAATATCCAGGCATAATGTTTTTTATACCTTCCCTTGCATAATTTTTCTGCTGAGCTTGTCCAAATTTTAGCTTCTTCATAATCTCCCATTTTAATCAGATATGAGAGCATAGAAATATGATAGTCTAAGTAAGCTTTAGTATTAGAATGGTTTTGAAGATTTTTTTCTATTTCATCTAATGTCAATTTAGCTAATGAAAAATCATTAAGTTGCATATAGACATCATTTATCTTATTCAAAATAACAAGAATTAATTTATAATTGCTAATAGCTTTAGCTATATTTAATGAATGCTTAAAATACTCATTGGACTTAGTAAGCATTCCTTCTTTTAAGCACCTATTCCCAGCTTTTTGATAAGTTATTATCTGCCTTGTGCTATCTTTAGATAAAATCGCCTGTTCTATAGCCTCTTTATCCATTTCAATAGCCTCTGTAATAGAACCTGATTTGAAATATTCTTCTGCTTTTTTTATAGCATAAACACTTGCTTCTTTATGGCTTTTAGATTTTTTAAGATGATAAATCAATTCATCTAATCTTCTTCCTTTTATTGCTTTTTTAATGCTCATGGTATTATTAGCCATTTGCTTATGTTTCTCTAACCTAACACTTTCTGCTATACAGTCATATACTCTCTTTTTAAAAACCCTATCTTCAAATTCATAGTAATAACCATCGTCATTAAATTGAGTAATTAATATTTTTGCCTTTACTAAATCCATCAAATTGTCTACGATATCAATAAATTTTGTATCAGGTGGATACATCAAAGCTAAATCTTCAGCTGTTGAAGGGTTTTTGAAAAGAGATAAATTTATTATAGCCTCTTGCTGAATATAATTTAGTACTTCCAAGTATTTCTGAGGATTCTCTAATGATTCTTCAGAAACTTTTAAATCATCGTATTTATCTGACTTAAAAATCCACTTTCCAGTATCATCTAACTCTAATATGGACTGATTTATTAATTCAAATAAAATTGTCTTAACATGTTTTATATTGCCTATAGTATCTTTATATACTCTAGTTGCTATATCTATGGGATTGTAATCTACGCATAAAATCGACTTAATAAGCTGAGCAGTCTCATCTATAGTTAGGTTATTGAGCATAAATTTTTGAACATTCTCAAGGGGTATATCATCCTCTGTTGAATATATTATTATAAGTTTTTCTTTTAACTTCTTATCAAACATAAGATATTTTATTATTTCTATAGAATCAATGTCCGATTCCTTCAAATCATCTATTATAATCGCTGATATTTCATTATCAATAGCAGTCTTTATAAAAGTATTAATCTGTGAATAACTAGTATAGTCATCCTTTTCACAGCTTCCTTTTCTTAAAAAAGTTTTTACTTTTTCATATTTATTTATAATGTCATAGCCTTTTTCTGCTAAAATTTTACTTACAATGGGTAACATGCTTTTAGTTTTTAATATTGGTCTATCTTCATCAAAACTTGCAAATATATTAACTCCATTTAAAGAGAGTTCTTTTCTTATATACCTTAAAGTCTTGGTTTTGCCAGTATTTCTATCACCTTTTATCTCATAGAGCAATATATCACTGTTGGATTTTGATTTTAAATTATCTACTCCATTAAAAATTGATTTCTTGACTGAATCTCTAACTACAACTCCAGGTTTACTATCTACATAATAGCTTTTATCTTGAAACAAAAAGTCATAATTTTTATCACAAAAGAAGTTTATATCTTCTATTATATGCATAATCCCTTGATATCTTTCTGAATGTTTATATGCTGTCATTTTATCTATTACAGGCTTAATTTTGTTTTTAAAATTCCTTTCAAAAACTGGATTTTTTAATAGATTTTTTAAAAACATACCAAGAGCATATACAACTGATACTGTAGTTGGAATTTCTCCTGAGTAAAGCTCAGGTGCCCTGTATTTCAAATCCACTGCTTCTTCATTAGATGAAAGACTAATGTTTTCAATTTGAGTTAATAAAAAATCCTTAATTTTTATATTTTGATTTTCATCTATATAAATATGTTCAGTAGTTGCAAAATCATAAAAGAAACCTCTTTTAATCATTAAATCAAATATTTTTAGAATATCTATAAATTTATCTAATATCATAACTTGATTTTTTTGAGAATAAGAAAAATCTAAAAAAGAAGTCTCATAATCAAATTTTTCAACTACAAAATAATAATTTGTTCTTTCAACAGGTTTTCTGTCGATAGAAAAAACCATATCTACATATTGACCTTCCACAATATATGGATGCTTAATACCCGAATAAATTTGAAAATCAGATATGAATTTTTTCATAGCAAAGCTAGGCATGAGTTGAGCTTTTATAATAAAAAGTCTAAAAGATGCCTTATCAGGAAAAAGCATATCTTTTGCTAAATGGCAAGAAAATGCTCTATTGCTATATTCAGTATCTAATATTCTATATCTATTATTTACAACTTCCATATATTTACCCATTCCAATTCATTTTTTTAGGACGTTTGTCCCATTCACTCTTATATAATATCACAAAATAAAAAATAATAAATATATTTTACTAATTTGTCATATTATTTTTTATTACTGCTTTTTAGTTGGTACAAATACATTTATTGCCTTTTTCCTTACCTTTACTTCTATAGGAAGAATAGGTCCTTTTTCCCCATCTATGCTCATATTTATCTGATTATCTGAGCTTATCTTAAAATAGTCAGACTTAAGCAAAAGAACTCTATCACTCTTTAGATAATCTTCTCCCCTCATCATCATAAGAAACATATTTGCAATTTCTATCGGATTACCTTCTCTTAAGACTAGCATCTCCATTAATCCATCAGATATATCAATTTGATTTTCAGAAAACACCCTTTTAAAACTCCCTACATGTGTTCCATTTAACACCATAACTAAATAAGCTTTTTCCTTATAAATTTTTTCCCCTGTATCTATCTCTATAGGATAAGATTTAAGATTTGCAAACTCACTAAGTGCTTTTAAATAATATGCAAAAGGTCCAAGTTTATGTTTTAATTCTGGCTCTGTATTAAATGAAGCCTCTACGAACATCCCCCCAGCCAAACTCGATAAAAAACACTTATTTGAATTTACCATACCCACATCCACGCTGTAAGTTTGACCATTACATATAATATCAATTGCTTTTTCCATATCCTCTGGAATATCAATATTGTGAGTAAAATTATTACAAGTTCCAGTTCCAAGCGTCCCATATGGAAGCTTTATATCTTCCTTGAGTATCCAGCTAGCAACATTCCCTATGGTTCCATCTCCACCTGCAGCTATAATCATATCTATATCTATTCTATGCATGGCTTCTATGACTTTGCTGTTATCATCACTTATTCTATACATATCTAAAAAAATACCATTATTTTGAAATTTTTCAATAATTCTATCTAGTTCTCTAGGTACAAGTCTATTTCCTGATAGCGGATTATAAATAAATAAGGCTCTTTTCATAACGGACCTCCTGATGATTTATTAATATCTTCTCATCTCATTTATTACCCCTAAAACCCTATCTATATCCGATTTATTAATATAATAATGACAAACAAATCTCATAAGTCCACCTTCAGCAGGATTGATTTTGATTCCATTTTTGAAGAAATTTTCCTCAGTAAGCTGGGCTTCCAGTCTTTCATCTGTAATTTTAAAAAATACCATGTTTATATCAAGAGCGTCTTTAATTACTTCAATTCCTTGAATTTTATCTAGCTCCTCTACTAAATATTTAGCATTATCGTGATCTTCAATAAGTCTTAATCTCATTTCCTTTAACGCTATTAGACCTGCCGCTCCTAGCATTCCAACTTGTCTCATTCCACCACCTAGTAGCTTTCTTTTCTTTCTAGCTTTAGCAATAAATTCCTTGCTTCCTGCTAAAATTGAGCCTACTGGTGCACAAAGACCTTTTGAAAGACAAAACATAACAGAATCAGTATATCTAAGCATGTCCTTTGCATCTACTTTTAAAGCCGTAGCGGCGTTAAATACCCTGGCTCCGTCTAAATGCACAGGAATATCATGAGCCTTTGCAATAGCATAAATTTCTTGCATATGCTCAAGAGGAAGCACTGTTCCATCTGAATAAGCGTTTTCCATACATATAAGTCCTGTCTCTGGATAGTGGATATCATCTTCTCTTATAGCTTCTTTTACCATTTGAGGATTCATTTGTCCATTAATAGCTGGCATGCTTCTAAGCTGTACTCCAGCTATTACTGAAGCAGCTCCCACCTCATGCATAACTACATGACAATCGTGTGGAAGGATTACTTCATCTCCTCTATTGCACCAAGTAAATATAGCCAATTGATTTGCGAAAGTACCACTAGGCACAAATAGTGCAGCCTCTTTGCCTACTAAATTGGCCGCGTACTCTTCTAGCTCCTTCATAGTCGGATCGTCTTCATAAACATCATCCCCAACTATTGCATCCATCATAGCCTCTCTCATTCTCTGGGTAGGCTCAGTAACAGTATCACTTCTTAAATCGATATATTTCATTATAAAATCCTCCTTTAGCTTTCTTATATTATACATTTTCTCATTATCAATAGAGCAATATATTCGTTATATTAAAGCATCTGTATATTGTAGCCATTTACCTAATGACTAAATAACTGTTAGTCCATAACTACTAGAAAAATTAGTATTCCTCTTATAATAGTACTACAATTATATCTATTTTAGTATAATTATTAGGCTAAAGGGAGAAATTTTAAAAAATATTTTTGACTAATTATTGACAACCACATTTATATATCGTAATATTAGAATATAACGAAATACAGGAGGAACAAATGAACAATTTTGATATGGATTTTAAACAACTGGAAGAAACCTCGGAGCTGTTAAAAGCACTAGCCCATCCGGTAAGGCTATGCATAGTAAGAGGACTTATTGGCAATGGTCCTTGTAATGTAAGTAATATGCACAGCTGCCTTAACCTGCCTCAATCAACTGTATCTCAACATGTATCTAAGCTAAAATCAGCTGGAATCATAAAAGGAGAAAGAAAGGGCACAGAGATTATTTATGAGATTTCAGACTCAAGAATAAAAAAGCTTGTAGAATGTATTTTTTAGTTTAAACTGCTAAATATTGGAAATAATTCCAATGTAAATAATAATAAGTCTATACCAAATTAATCGCTTTATTCGAATATGTAAATAATTAAATTAAATGGAGGTTATTATGAAAAAAATATTGATAGTTGGTGGGGTTGCTGGAGGAGCTACTACAGCAGCAAGGCTTAGAAGACTTGATGAAGAATCACAGATAGTAATGTTTGAAAGAGGCGAGTATATATCTTTTGCCAACTGTGGTCTTCCATACTATATAGGAGAAGTTATTCCTCAAAGAGATGCTCTTCTAGTACAGACTGTAGATGGAATGTCTGAAAGATTCAATATGGATATTAGAAACTTAAGTGAAGTAACTGCTATAAACAGAGAGAAAAAAACTGTAACAGTAAAAAATCTTAAGTTTGGAACTACTTACGAAGAAAGATACGATGTACTAGTATTATCTCCTGGAGCAAATCCTATCAAGCCTCCTATCAAGGGTCTTGATGAAGCTGATAATGTATTTACTCTAAGAAATATTCCAGATACAGATGCAATCAAAGCCCATGTTGATAATAAAAAACCAAAATCAGCTGTAGTAATCGGTGGAGGCTTTATCGGCGTAGAGATGGCTGAAAATTTAGTGCATAGAGGAATCAAAGTTACATTAGTAGAAATGGCAGACCAAATCATGGCTCCATTTGACAGTGAAATGGTAAGCATTCTTCATAAGCATGTAACTGATATGGGTGTTGAGCTTATTTTATCCGATGGAGTATCTTACTTCGACCAAAAAGGAACAAAAATCGGTCTAAACAGCGGAAAAGTGCTAGACACAGAGCTTACTATACTATCGATAGGTGTACGCCCTGAAAATGAGCTAGCAAAATCCTCAGGCTTAGAGCTAGGTGAAAGAGGTCATATAAAAGTAGACCAAAATATGATGACCTCAGATCCTAATATCTACGCTATCGGTGATGCGATAGAAACTATTGATTATATATACAATGAGCCTGCTATGGTGCCACTTGCATGGCCAGCAAACAAACAAGGAAGAATAGTTGCTGATAGAATTTGTGGCATTGATTCAAAATATCCTGGAACTCTTGGAACTTCTATTGCAAAGGTATTTGATTTAACTGCAGCCTCAACTGGGCATAATGAAAAAGCCCTAGCTAGGCTTGGCAAAACCAACTACAAGACTATTCATATTCACCCAGGCTCACATGCTGGATACTATCCAGGAGCTTTTCCTATATCACTTAAGCTGATATTCGAAGTACCTAGTGGTAAAATTCTAGGAGCTCAAGGCATAGGCTACGATGGAGTTGATAAGAGAATAGATGTAATTGCTACTGCTATAAAAGGTAATCTAACTGTAAGAGATATAACTAACCTAGAGCTTGCCTACGCACCTCCATATTCTTCTGCTAAGGACCCTGTAAATATGGCTGGATATGTAGCTAGTAATATTTTAGACGGTCTAGTAGATGTAGTATATTATAACGAAATTGATAAGCTAATCGCTGATGGTGGTTTATTAATAGATGTAAGAGAAC
>Ga0334895_1002253_pt1 | contig 16890 bp, 16 predicted proteins | sample GraSluR3_MG_7_FD_207229 | JGI IMG/M metagenome (GOLD analysis project Ga0334895, IMG submission 207229) | Sludge microbial communities from methane-producing bioreactor in Wageningen University, Netherlands - Granular Sludge_31_05-R3 | ecosystem: Engineered > Bioreactor > Anaerobic >... | reverse complement strand
GGCGCTTCCATGGTTCAGGTTGGGTCCCGTCTCATGAGAAGGCCTTTTGCCCCGGCGGAACTGTTACGGGAAGCGAAAGCCCTGTTGGAATGCTGAAGACCTGTGTGCTTGCCGGAGTACTTGTTTTTTCCGGTTGCGGCCTGGTGTCCAGACCGGCCTACAGGTATACTGGAATAACCGCCAGGCAGTCTGTGATTCAGGGTTTGCGCCTGAGGGGGTATGCCAGCTGGTACGGTGAAGCGTTTCACGGAAGAAAGACCGCCAGCGGTGAAATCTACGACATGAACGGACTCACCTGCGCTCACAGAACCCTTCCGTTCGGAACGGTTCTCAGGGTGTTGAACACTGGAAACGGGAAATCGGTTACAGTGCGGGTCAACGATCGCGGTCCATATGTTTCCGGGCGTATAGTCGACCTGTCCCGGGGGGCGGCGGCGGAGCTGGGCATGCTGGAAAGCGGAACCGCTTTGGTGGAGATGAAGGTGGTGAACCCATGAATGGCGTATCCAGGGTTTTTGTTGCGGTGACCAGTGACTGCGGCACCGGGGTTGATGAGATTTTGAAACCCCTCCGGGGTTTGCCCATCGGAGTCAAGATCGGGCTGGAGCTGTTCACCAGGGAGGGGCCCGACATCGTCAAGGCAGTAAGGGATCAGGGTTTTCAGGTATTCCTGGATCTTAAGTTTCACGACATTCCCCACACCGTCGCCGGCGCGGTGAAGTCCGCCTGCCTTCTGCAGCCGGATATTCTCAACATTCACGCCTCCGGGGGAATGGAAATGATGAAGGCGGCACGGCAGTCCTTGACGGGAAACACAATACTGATTGCCGTAACGGTTCTTACAAGCCTGGATCAGACGGATCTTGCCCTTCTTGCTCCGGGGCTGACCCCGGGGGAGGCCTGCCTTCGGCTTGCCCTGGCGGCGGAATCCGCCGGTCTGGGGGGGGTTGTATGCTCGCCCCTTGAAGCCCGGGCCGTCAGAACACGAACCGGGCCCGGTTTTTTCATAATCACCCCGGGCGTTCGCCCCGCTGCGGCTTCCATGGATGATCAGAAAAGGGTCATGACTCCAGGGGGAGCAATTGCCTCCGGGGCGGACTCCCTGGTGGTGGGAAGGCCCATAACCCATGCGTCAGACCGGCGCGTGGCTGCGGAGGGTATTCTGCGGGAGGTGGAGGAGGCCCTCAGGGGCTGATTCTTATGAGACTCCCGGTTTTCCGGTTGTGGGCAACGGTGCTGATCACCATCGCGGTTCTCGCGGTTTCGATGGTTTTGTCTTCCATTCTTGTCCGTCGTCGGGTTCTGGACGCTCTGACCCTCTACGATTCCGGGGCATCGTTTGTGGGAGTTACCCTGGCTCCTGATGCGATCCTGCTCACCGGAGTGTGTTTTCCGGCCCGGGGCGCGGTGGCGGATTCCGCCTGGGTTCTCCTTCGGGGGTTTCCCTTCAAAATCGAGCCGGTTCAGGTGGTTCTTGCCGGTGTCACGGCGTACATGCCGGATCAGCAGAGGGAGTTTTCTCCAACAACGAACACGGCAGGCAGAACTCCTCCGGTTTCGATTCTTGACGGTGTGCTTGTTACCGGCAACCAGGAAAGCCGTTTTTCAGCCACGGTCGAACACGGCGACATGGTTTTCAGCATCGGTGGCGCCTGGGGAACCGCCTGGGGAATCAGGCGAAGCAATGACAGTGTTTCAGTGGTTTTCAGGGATTGCAGCTCATTTCCCGGAGTCGGCGGTGTTCCGCCGGTGCTGGCGGGAAACTCTTTTTGCGGAACAGCGAAAGGTTGGCAGGCCGGCATGGACGCCGAGTTTGCCGGTGCCCTTACTGGCTTTAACGGGGAGTCCGTGGATGTGGATTTCATCATAATCCTCGAGCAGGGACGGCCGAGTTTTGAGATAGCCATGGACTTTCAACAGATCGGACCCCAAGTGTCCGACTTTCTTGATCGGATCTCAGGGGGTGCCGTCACTCACGCCGAGCCTCATGGAATGTTGCGGATTGCCACCATGGGAGGCGATTCCCTGGGGTTGGACTTTGAACTTCTCTTTGCCAGCCTGGAACTGTCAAGCCCTGCTCTGGCCCGGGATACCGTCAGGTTTTCCTGCCGGTTCACCGGCAACGGAATCCTCCACATCGGCGCCGGCCTTCTCCGGATTGACCGGGGAACCCTTTCGATGGGAAGCGCCGGGTGCGATTACGAACTGACCGGGCGCTGGGGTTCCAGAAGGCTTCTCAGTGTCAGGATACACAGCGACTCCCTTTCCGGATCCGACCTGGCTTCGTCCATTCCCGATCCCATGCTGGGAAGGCTTCGGGGATTGAGGCTTTCGGGAAGCCTGGGTTTCGACATTCGGCTGACCCTTGACTGGGACTATCCGGACAGTTCCGATGTTTCCATATCCGTTCGTCCGGAGAGGCTGGGGGTTGATCACAGTCCGGTAACCTTCGGAAGGCTCGCGTCCAGAACCGGCGAGACGGTGCGGATGACGGACAGCTGGGGAAACAGCCGGGTCATCGGCCTGGATTCCGTTGCCAGTCCCTGCTTCGTGCACGCCCCGGATCTGAACCCCTGGCTTGAACCCCTGCTGTGCGCCGCGGAAGACGGAACATTCAGAAGGCACAGGGGTTTCAGCGAATACCACATTCGCAACTCCATCAGGACGGACATGAATCAGGGGCGATTCGCCAGGGGGGGGTCAACCATCACCATGCAGCTGGTGAAGAACCTGTTCCTGAGCCGGGAGAAGACCCTCGCGAGAAAACTGCAGGAGGTGTTTCTCACCTGGCGTATGGAGTCGCATCTGGACAAGGACAGAATACTGGAGCTTTACGCCAATGTAGTTGAGTTGGGTCCCGATGTCTTCGGATTCAGTGAAGCGGCGGACTACTACTTCGGAACCTCCATGGCGGGTCTGTCCGTCAGGGAAACCGCCTTTCTTGTCTCTATTCTGCCCGGCCCGAAGCTGTATCACCGTTTCGGGGTACAGGGTTTCGTTCCCGATTACTGGAACAGCTATCTGGACAGGCTGATCATCGCCGCGATGAACAGAACAGGGCTCGAGGCGTATTCCGCGGAAGCCGGCCTGCGGGAAACCCTTCTTTTCGATGGAAGGGTGTCCGGAATGCTTGCGGGTTTCTCCAGGTGATATAGGCATTATGTTTTAACCGTTGGTTTTCTGTTGTCGAAGGGGGAGGAGGTTTCATGTCTGAAAGCCAGGCCTATGAGCTTGAACACAGCGGCGGGGTTCACAGGGCGTCGAGTTTCGACGTTCTTCTGAAGTGGGCGGAAGACCTCAGAGTAGATGGGAAAGACCGATTCAGGCCCGCGGGCACCCATGACTGGAAGCAGGTTACCGATGATCCCAGGCTTGCCGCCCTGCTTTCCCCTGAGAACCACTGGAGGGTCAGGATGTCCTCCGGAGACTTCACCGCTGGAAGCTTTGAAGCGGTGGTGCGGTGGGCCAGAGAGGGAAGGCTTTCGACGGATGCCGTCATCGAGGGGCCGAAAACCCCTCCCGGGGGTGTTATGGCCTCGGCGCTTCCGGCGCTGGCGGGTCAATTGAAGGAGGCTGACTCAGACAGTGACGATCTGCCAAGACTGAGAATAGACGGCATTGAGTATCCGGCGCCGGATGTGGAAACCATCAGCCGATGGATTACCGAATCACGGGTTCCCGTCGATGCCGAGATTTCCCTGGCCGGAGGAATCTGGGAGCCGGTGGGGAGTTGTGGCCTGTTCGACCTCGAGAACTGGCCGCAGGCTGCCCTGGGAGAGGCTGAAGAGCCTTCCGGGGAACCTCGGCCCTCCGATCCTGAACCCCCGCTGCCCGAACCCGGCGAATCATCGGTTTTTCCGCCGGCTTTCACCGGTCGGGGGGAACTGCCGGACTGGTTCGAGAAGACCCGCCCCCCGGCGGAACCTGAACAGAAAGAGGAGGATTCCGACGGTGACAGTGTGGAGAGTTTCACAGTGATTACCGCCTCCGGCACCGAGCACTCATTCGAGGATCCCTCTGAAGTTCTGGAGCTCCTTCGGAAACGGAAGGTGATGGAATACGACGAGGTGAGGCACTCTTCGCTGCCGGAAGGATCCACCAGCGTCGGAGCCCTGGCCGATCTCATGAAAAGGGGCAGGCGCCGGTCCGGAACGGGATGGTGGATCGCCGGCGCGGTCCTGCTTGCCGCAGCAGGCGTATACTTCGCGGACACACTGGGCTGGATCACGATTCCATGGCTTCCGTAACGGACATTCTAGCCGTCAAGCGCGACGGCGGCAGGATATCGGGAGATGATATCTACACTTTCGCTGCGGGTGTGGCTTCCGGAGATGTGGCTTCGTACCAGGCTTCCGCGTTTCTCATGGCCGCCTACATAAACGGCATGAACCCGGAAGAAACCACAGCCCTCACCATGGCCATCCGCGACAGCGGCAGGGTTCTGCGTTGGAAACCGGAACTCTCCCCGCTGGCGGACAAGCACAGCACCGGTGGTGTTGGCGACAAGATTTCGCTTATTCTGGCACCTCTGGCGGCTTCCATGGGAATCAGGGTACCCATGATAAGCGGAAGAAGCCTGGGTCACACCGGCGGCACACTTGACAAGCTCCAGAGCATTCCCGGGTTCGACGTGAGCTTTTCGGTGAAGCGTTTTCAGAAGCAGGTGGAGGAGATCGGAGTCTGCATGATCGGTCAGACGCCGGAACTTGCTCCGGCTGATGGTGTTTTCTACAGCCTTCGCGATGCCACCGCAACGGTCACCTCCATTCCCCTGATATGCGCCAGCATTCTCGGCAAGAAGCTGGCGGAGAATCCGGATCAAATGGTTTTTGATGTGAAGTGCGGTTCAGGAGCGTTCATGAAGACCCTCGAGAACGCCCTCAGCCTGGCCCGTACCCTGGTGGAAACCGCCAAACTCGCCGGAACTCCGGCGGTGGCACTGATCACTTCCATGAACCAGCCCACAGGGCTTGCGGTGGGCAACGCCCTTGAAGTTCAGGAAGCCCTGGATGTTCTCTCCGGTGGTGGCCCGGCAGACACCAGGGAGATTACCCTGGAACTGGCCGTCGCGATGGGAGAAGTGTCGGGGCTTCGCAATCCCCGGGAAACCGCCGCTTCGAACCTTGACAACGGCCGGGCTCTGGGTGTGTTTCAAAGCATGGTGGAAGCCCAGGGGGGCGATCTGGACAGGTTTTCCAAACTGCCTGAAGCCGCCTGCAAAGTTGAAGTCCGGGCTGCCAGAACCGGGTTCTGGAAGGGCCCCGAGGCTCTGGTGCTGGGTGAGGCGGTAAGGCGAATGGGAGGCGGAAGATACAGGGTGGATGACGCAGTAGACCCGATGGTGGGTTGGCGCCAGGAAATCCCCTGTGGATCTCCGGTAGAGGCGGGGTGCCTTCTGGGCGTTGTTCACGGTGCCGAACCCGACTCCGCCAGACAGGCCGCGGAAGCCATCGAAAAATCATTTCAGTGGGATTCGCCTTCGGATCACCTGGTGCTGGAAAAGGTGATCTGATGCGCTGGCTCGAACCCGGGAAGATTCCCGCCACTCTGGCCCGCGACGGCATCATCACCCCAGCCTCGCTGGAGAGATACGAAAGGCTGGCCGCCGCCGGTTCCGAAGACCCCATGACCCTCCTGGTGAAAAGCGGAATAATCGGCGAGGAAAAGCTCTACCGCTACGCCGCGGAGCTTATAGGCCTTCCCTACAGGGAACTCGACCCCCTGGAACTGGACTACGAAACCGTCACCAGCAGCCTGCCGGGGAAGTACGCCCAGGCCCATCGGCTGGTGGCTTTCCGCAGGGAGGGGAAAACCCTGCATGTGGCCACATGCAATGTCGAGGGAACAACCCTTGATCACGACCTCAAGCTGATGCTCGGGCTGGAAGTGCAGTTTCACATCTCCCGGCCCGCGGAGATAGAGAGGGTCATACGGCAGTTCTACGGCCTGCACAGTTCAATCGTGGCAGCGGTGAAGCAGCTGAATGAAGATGACGGCGTGGACCTGGGCAATCTCGAACGGTATGTGAGCAGTGAGGCTTCGGAGAGCATCGAACCAACGGACCGGCCAGTTGTCAACGCGGTGAACCATCTTTTTCAATATGCCTTTGAAGAGAGGGCAAGTGACATTCACCTGGAACCCCACAGGGAAAACACCGTGGTGAGGCTGAGAATCGACGGCCTCCTTCACACCATCTACAGAATTCCCAAAAAGCTTCATCTGCCCATAAGCAGCCGGATAAAAATGATTTCAGGGCTCAACATCGCGGAAAAGAGGCGTCCCCAGGACGGCAGGATTCGAACCCACTTCGACGGCAAGCCGGTAGAGATACGCTCGTCCACTGTGCCCATGGCCTTCGGCGAGAAAACCGTTCTAAGAATTCTCGACCCCCAGATACTCATGCAGGACATGAGCAATCTTGGTTTCGAGGCTGACGACCTGGCCAGGTACCGGGAGATGCTGGCCCATCCCAACGGTCTCATCCTTGTAACCGGACCCACGGGAAGCGGAAAGACCACAACCCTGTACTCATCCCTCACAGCGATCTCCACCAGCACAGTCAACATCACAACCATCGAGGATCCGGTGGAGTTCGTCACCGACGAGTTCAACCAGATCTCGGTTCAACCCGCGGTGGACATCACCTTCGCTTCCGCCCTCCGGCACATCCTCCGTCAGGACCCCGACATCATCATGGTGGGGGAGATAAGGGATGTGGAAACCGCGGTGAGCGCCATGAGAAGCGCCCTGACAGGCCACCTGGTGCTCAGCACCCTGCATACCAACGACACCGCGACCACAGCGGTGAGGCTGATGGACATGGGGGTTCAGCCCTACCTTCTCATGAGCACCCTGAGAGGCATCATCGCCCAGAGGTTTGTTCGGGTGGTGTGCCACGACTGCTGGGAAAACCATGTTCCCGAGGATGCCCTGGCGGAATCCATAGGCATTCCACCCGGAACCGTTCTTCGCCGTGGAAAAGGCTGCAGGGCATGCAGGAACACCGGGTACAAGGGGCGTACCGGCGTGTACGAAGTGATGACCATGAACGAGGCGGTTCGAATTGCCCTGGCTGAAAAGGCCTCTGTAGACGATATTAGAAGACTGGCTGTAAGCCGGGGAATGAAAACCCTGCGGGATAGCGCCAGGCTCAAGGTTCTTTCCGGGATCACCACACCGGAAGAAATGCTGAAGGTTACCCTGGGGGGAGAATGAGGGAATCGGTCTTTCTCGGGCTTCTTCTGATTTTGACGGCAATTTCCGCGGGATGCGGAGGCGAATCCCCCGGGGATTACATCTCCCTGCCGCCGGATACCCTGGTGAGGGTCATCCCACGAACTCCCATTGAAACCGGGCTCCTTTTCAGCAACTCCCTTCTTATGAACGACGCCGCCTGCTACCGTTTCCTGTCTCCCTCATTCAGGGACTCGGTGGAATCCCTGGATGCTTCCCCCTGGGAAGTATTCGGAAGATGGCGGGCATTCGACCCAAACGGCAGGCTGACCGAAATCGTTCAAACTCCGGAGGGTCACTTCGCCACCAGTTACTATTGCACAATAACCAGGCTTGAGGAGCTTCCTCCTCTGGTCAGGTTCGATTTTGTTCTTCTGGACGGGGAATGGGCCATTTCCGGGCTGTTTTACGATTTTCAAAGCGATGGCGACGATTCTCTGGCTCTGGAACACCAGGTGGCCATGGTGCTGCAGGATCCCTTGCTCCGCAGGGAAATCCGGATCGCCAGAATGCTTCTCGACGACATCGCCACCGACGCCGGTCTGGCGTGGGCATCCTGGGAGGCTGCCAGCCGGTCCGGCGAAAGCTTTCGCGCCTATGTAACAGGGCTATCGCAGGAAAGCTATAGCAGACTGGCGCAAAGTAACATAAGGATAGCCGGGAAGTATCAGATCATCCAGGACAGGGCCACCTTTCAGATAGCGAACCCCCCTCTGGAACTTCGGGATCTGCTGGCGGCATGGCGGGAGATGGCCTACCTGAACAAATCGGTTCTTCGGGCGAATCACGAGGCCATGCAGAATCTGAGGCAGACCGGAGTCTGGATGGAGCCCGAGGTCTCCCAGGAAACCTCCAGGATAAACTACCTGACCGATGTCTTCATGTCTGTAAGCGATCTGGTCGAGCAGCGGGACTCCCTCTCCAGAACATATCCCGCCCTGTTGACCACCGGTTCCGGCGAGCCCCTTGACGCCATGGTGGTGGAGCTGAATCCCCATACCGTCGAACAGAAGGTTGAGAACGACATCGGGGTTCCAATATGGAGGGCGCTGGGTGTGGACATGAACGGTGATCCAGACCCGGAAAGGGTAGTCTACTGGGCTGGAGACCTTTTCCTTTTTCTCGGGACACGAACCGGTTACAGGCTGGTCTTCAGAACCTATTCCGGATACGAAAGCGATTTTCACGGCCAGTTCGGCATTCAGACCGGCCCATCCGGCTTCAGCGGTGTGAATCTCATTGGCAATTCAAGAAATGCGGAGTACTTCCTTTACCTCGACGGCAACACTCCCAGGTTTACCGCAACCCCCATCATGCAGGACGAGGAGAGAAGCATCGACAGCTACCGCGACCATGACATTCCGGAGGACTGGTGAAAAAGGTTCTTTCCGAGGTTTTGCTCTGGGTAATGCTCTCGCTGGTGGTGGCGGGCTCATTCGGAGCGGGGTTCCTGTACAGGGTCTGGCACGACAGCGCCAGGGCCTTCAGGGAGTCCCACGGCAATCTGCTGGTGGCATCCCTTCGAGGGCACGAGCCTGCCAGCGCCACCCGCATTTATGACATGTACGGCGAGCAGCTTGCGGTTGCCTTCGTGGAGAACCGCTACCCTGTAACTCTGGAACAGGTCAGCCCCTGGGTGATAGAAGGTTTCATCGCCACGGAAGACAGGAACTTCTACACCCACCGGGGGCTGGACACCCGGGGGATAATCCGTTCGGTGATCCACAACATAAGAACCGGTTCAAGGCATGGCGGGAGCACCATTACACAGCAGCTGGCCCGGGGGCTGTTCCTCGAGCCGGACCAGACCGTTCAGAGGAAGATTCAGGAGGCATTCATCGCCCTCGAGATAGAACGGCAGTTCTCGAAGAACGATATCATGGAAATGTATCTGAATCAGATTTACTACGGTTCCGGCGCGTACGGAATTGAAGCGGCGGCCAGAACCTATTTCGGAGGCATCTCCGCTTCGGAGCTGACCCTTGTCCAGTCCGCCCTGCTGGTCAGGATGGTGAAGAACCCATCGGGGTTCAACCCCCGGAGCAATCCGGGCAGAGCCCTTACCCAGAGGAACATCGCTTTGGAAATGATGGAGGACCACGGGGTGATCAGCAGGTCCATGAGGGACCAGGCCCTTCGGGAACCGCTGGGGGTGGATGTGTTTCGGTTTGAACTGGAGCAGGACTGGAACTACTTCACGGAATACGTCAGACAGTATCTGGTGGCCAGGTACGGCTGGTCAGCGGTTTACGAGCAGGGTCTTGAGGTGTACACAACCCTCAACCCGGATATGCAGGCCGCTGCGGAATGGGCTCTGGACAGTATTCTTACCCTGAAAGAACCGATCTGGGACTTCGAGACGGAACAGTGGGTTCGTGATGGGGCAAGGCTTCGTTACGAAAGTTCCCGGGCGCACTGGCAGGCGGTGAGAGACACAACCACCAGCGCGCCGGATTACATTCAGGGCGCTCTGGTGGCAATTGACCCCCGCACCGGATACATAAGGGCCATGGTGGGCGGCAGAGACTTTCAGGACAGTGAGTTCAACCGGGCGGTTCAGAGCCGAAGGCAGCCGGGCAGCTCTTTCAAAGCATTCGTCTATGCCGAAGCCATCGAACAGGGATGGTCGCCAGGCAATGTGGTACTTGATCAGCCGGTGGTCATCGACCTTAATCCGGGAGAATGGCGACCCAGAAACTACGACATGCGGTTTCATGGAATGGTTACCCTCCGGGAAGCCTACGCCAGGTCATACAATGTTTCGGCGGTCAGACTGGGGATGGCGGTCGGTATCGAGGCGGTGGCGGCCCGGGCGGCCTCGATGGGCATACAATCAAGGTTGCCCATTGTCAGTTCCCTGCCCCTGGGGAGCTGCAACATCAACCCCCTGGAAATGGCCAGAGCCTACATTCCCTTCGCCACCGGCGGCCTTGCCAGAAGTTCCACCGCAATTCTCAGGGTTGAGGACCGCTACGGCAACCTTCTGGAAAGCAATGAACAGCCTGACCCCGGCAGAAGGGTTATGAGCCGCACCGGCGCGTACCTCATGAACAGCATGATGCAATCGGTTTTTCGGGCGGGAACCGCCAGCACAGCCAGATGGTACTGGGGCGGCCCCTTCGCGGGCAGGGAAGCCGGAGGAAAGACGGGAACCACCAGTGATTACGCGGATGCCTGGTTCGTGGGATTCACCCCCGACCTTGTCACGGCGGTGTGGGTCGGCTACGACAACCATGTTATCCGAATGCGAACCAGGAACGGCACGGGGCAGGCGGGGGGAGCCATCGCGCTTCCGATCTGGAACGGCTTCATGAGGCGGGCTTTTGCCGATGCCGACCCGGTGACCGCGCCTTCATTCCCCGGCCCTGAGCAGGGCGAGGTGGAACAGGCTGTGGTGTGCGGCATCAGCGGTCAGCTGGCGCTTTCGGGGTGTGCTGAAAACTCCCGGGAAGAGCTTTTCTGGGCGGGAACCGCCCCCACCGGCTATTGCATGATACACACGGATACCACCGGTTTCGGAGCCGACTCCACCATGGGCAGTTTCAGCGATTTCGACCGCAGATTCCGGGGCGGCCTGTAGCAGTGGCGGAGGCCATCCCTCTGCTGATAGCCTTCGGGTGTCTGGCTCTGGTGGTCTATCTCGGCTCCCGGCTTCTGAAGTCACGGTTCTGGAAGGGAAGACAGCTTCGAAAAGCATCCATGATGGCGGCCCGGGGCCGAATAACCGAGATGACTGGCTACCTCACCGCCAATATGGACAAAAGCCGTGTATCATGCCCCCTTACCAACGCCCTGATTTACTTTCACATCCGCTCGGGTAACCTGGACAGCGCGGAAAAGATCGTTCTTGACGCCATAGGAAAGGGAGACAAATCCGGAGGCGCAGTGGCGCAGCTGGCCTACATCGCCCAGGGCCGCAATGACTGGGAGAACGCGGAAAGCCTTTACGGAAAGGCTATTGATCTGGAGCCCTCCCTGTCGCCCACCCTTCGGATGAACATCGCGGGCCTTCTGATACAGCAGAACATCCGGTTGGATGAGGCGGAAGCCATTCTCACCGAAGCCCTGGAATCCTGTGGCGGCCCCTCGAAAAGCGCTGTTCACCTTAACCTTGCAATGTTGAACAGCGGGAAGGGAAACCATTCCCGGGCGAAGGTCCATGCCCTGACGGCATTCGAGCTCATGCCGGACAACCAGCTTACGCAGCTTGGCAGAGCCCAGGCCCTTGGCCTGGCCGCCGGAGCATCCCGCCGCATGAACGACCGGGAGGAGTCTTCCAGACTGGCTTCCAAGGCACTGAAGGTTCTGGACGACCTGCCGGGAACGGACAAGCTGAAGGCGGAACTGCGGGAACTGGCCGGCGGGTGAAAAAGGCTCTTTGGGTGCTGTTCCTGGCGGTGGGAGTGTACACCGTTGTGGTGCTTCGGGCTGATCTGACCAGAGTCGGGCAGGCGCTTGGGACCATTCACCCCGGCTTCATTCCCCTTTTCCTGGCTCTGCCTCTGGCGAACTACTTCTTCCGTTTCCTGAAATGGCATTTCTTCCTGCGAAGGATTCAGGTTGGAATACCCGTCGGAGAGAGCATGACAGTTTTCCTCTCCGGTTTTTCCATGACGGTGTCTCCGGGCCACATGGGGGAACTTATCAAATGCGTTTTCCTTCGTGAGCGCCATGGTGTTCCCGTGGCCTGTTCCAGCCCTGTGGTCGTTGCGGAAAGAATCACCGACTTCCTCAGCATGGTGCTGCTGGCGGTGGCGGGAATGATTCTCACCGGAGGGCATGCCGCTCTGGCAGCGGCAGGGGCCGGTGTCGCCGCGGCGGCACTGGCGATTCTGGTTCTTTTCTGTGATCAGGTATGGAAGCCGGTGGCGGCTGTCTTTTCCAAACTTCCGATTCTTAAGAAAAGAAAGGGCGGTCTGGAGAACTTCCGGGCATCCGCCCGTATCCTTCTGGATCCTGCAAGCATGATGGTGGCGGTTCCGCTGGGCATGATAGGATGGGGTATGGAGGCCATGGTTCTTGTGGTAATCGCCGGATCGATGGGCGCGTCACTTCCTCCGGGCGCCGCCCTTCTCAGCCACGCCGCGGGAACCATCGCCGGAGCGGTTAGCATGATTCCCGGGGGGCTTGGCCTGGCAGAACTGACCATCGACGGTATCCTGGGGGGCTACATTTCCCCGGCCCGGGCGGCGGTCACAACCCTTGTAATGAGATTCTGCACGCTGTGGTTCGGGGTGCTTCTCGGGCTTCTGTCACTGGCGGTATTGAAGAGAAGGAAACCCCCGGCGAAACGAACAAGGCTAGAAACCGCTTCCCCTGTCTGACGGGGCGAAAAGCCCGCCGGGCTCCCTCTGCTCGATAATCATGATGCCGAACGGCCCCGAGCCGGCATAGCATTGATTTTGCGTTCCAGGCCCCGGTCCCGCGGTGCAGTTGTTTGATTGGTCCGGTGAACTCTGACCGGAGGCGCATATAGCCAGCCAGCCAAGGCTTCCCGCATCGGAAAGACTGTGCAAAACAGGTCTTTTGTACACCCGAGGAAATGCGTCCATCAATACTCCTGTCATCCCTCATTCAAATCTAACGCCAGTAGAACCTTCTAACAAGGGCGCAGTAGATGCTCAAGAAAACCGCAGGTACAAGGCGGGTAACATGTTTACCTGAAGGTATTCCCGCGTATCGTTTGCTTCTCAACACACCTGTTACTACCGGAACAAGGGCCAGAGGTTCCAGGACGGTTGGAATCGAATCCCTGCCGGAGCGGTCGCCCGCTGTGAGGAGAAACACTTTGTCCCTGCGGCTCAAGGCGCGAACCACACGGTGCACCACCGGAGAAGGTCCTTCGTACTTCAGCACCACAACCTGCCCCGGCTGAATTCTGCGGGCTTCAGAGTAGTTTGCGCTGAGAATGTCTCCCGGAATCAGGGCGGGCCACATGGAGAGGCCCTTCACATAGCCCCTCAAAGGCTTTGAAGCCATGGAATCAACCGTTCGTCACCATCATCCGCCTCCCGCCGGAGAATTGCTGCGGGAAAACACAGGAACAGATTGCAGAGAAAAGCTCTGGCGTCTTCCAGCACAAGGGTGGATACTTCATCGGCGGCCAGCAGTGAGTCTATCCGCTCCGCCCTGTAGCAGCAGTACTCCGAGGCTACGGGAATCAGCAGTGAAGGCCCCTTCTCCAGAAAGACAATGCCCCTCAGTTCAGCGGGGGCGATGTCGTACTCACCGGTTTTCATTCTGTGTACTCCGCAGGGCAGGGTTCTCACCGCGCCATCGGTTCCCTCCGCCACTATCACCGAATCATCACCGATAACCCGCCATCCCCTTCGTAACAGGCTTTTCGCGATGGTGCTCTTTCCGCCTCCGGATGGGGCCAGGAACAGAAGCGAGCGGTTATCCCTTGCCAGCGCGGCGCTGTGGACAACGGCGCCTTTTGGCGCCACCGCCAGCAACTGAGCCCTGGGAACAGAAAGTATTTTATTCATGAAGCCTTGTTTCGGGGAACAATCCCAACCGGAAAGCGGTTTCGCAAAAAGCATGGGGAGACGAGAAAGACCCTCCCAGCCTGTAGTTTTCCATCATGCACTTTCCCATGCAGGACTTCCAGTGAACGCACCGGGAGCAGATTCCCCGATCATCGTTCAGCATGCTTTCACGCAGTTCCGCCAGAAGGGGTGAGTTCTCCCAGATATCTCTCAGACTTGCCCCGGGGTATGTTCCCATGGCCAGACCCGGGATGGAATAGGCGATTCCGCAGAACGAAACGGTTCCATCCGGCAGAATGCTCAGCAGGTTCAGTATTGAACACCTTCCCGCGGATTTCAGCCTGTGTATCGGCATGAAGGCAGGCGGCGCGTCGGTGATCACCGCATCGGAAAACCGGGCAAACGCCCACTCGAGGAACTCGACGCACTGCGGAAAGTGGTCGTTTCGGCCGAAAAAGGAGTTCACTCCCTTTCCCACAGGGCTGACAAGGTTCACCTTTAAAGACCCCGCGCCGACGCCCTTCAGGAAACCGACCATATCCGTCAGCGCTTGCCTGTCGGGTTCCGACACGGACATTATCACCTGTGGCCTGATGCCTGAGCGGCCAATCAGGGACCTGATGAAATCGGTTGTTTTCCGCCAGGCACCGGAAGCACCCCTGAAGGCATCGTGAACCTGCGGCAGATGGGAGTCAAGGCTGACCGACAGATGGAAGGGAGGAAAGTCTTTGAAAACCCGAAACAGATTCGGCGGAATCACAGTGCCGTTGGTTTCAACCGCCACCCTTGGAAACAGCCCGAAGGCCGCCTGGTAAACATCGCAGAAACCCTGATACAAAAGGGGTTCTCCGCCTGTGAATTTAACGAAGTCGACCCCCATGCTTCGAGCCTCTTTCATCAGAGAGACCCATGTTGAAGCGGGCATTGAAGATACGGCCACGCCTTCGTTCACCCAGCAATGGGAGCAGTGAAGGTTGCACCCCGGGTGCGGGTTAAGATACAGGCTCTTCAGGGGAGGGATTACAGGGCTTCCACAAGCATTTTCAGGCAAGACAGGTCATCCTTTCCCGATGGGTCGCCCCGGAGCAGCGGGTTCACAGGGCAGCCTCCGGAGCAGACCTGAAGAAACCCGCAGCGGGAACACTGGGGGTGAAGCGCCCGGGGAGCGTCGACCATGCTGATGAAACTCAGCGTCGGGGAAGACTGCATGATTTCATCGAAGGTCATATCCGGAAGCCTTCCCAGAACTATGTCGTCAAGGTAATCGCAGGGGATGACGGCGCCGTCGGAAGCTATCACCACTTTGCCCCGGCAGCCTCCGCACCCGAATGCTCTCCCCCGGGATGCGGGCAGTTTTCCCGATGCGGCGTCCAGGGCCATGTGGTAGATATCCGGAAGAGGGCCGAAAACCGCCAGCCCCTTCCGTTCCAGGGGCTCGAGGGCGCGTCCGGCGGCGACAAGCATGCCGGGAGTCAGATGGAGCCGGGGAGGAATGCCGTGCCTGGCGGCCAGCATCGGTGTAAACTTTGACCCCCTCACACCCACCTTCTGAAGGGTGAACTCGGCGATTTCAGCCACTTTGCTCCAGTTCATGGGGTTAACCGTGCAGTTGGTCACCACCGTAAGCCCGGCCTCCAAAGCGGTTCTGATTCCTTTCACCGCTCTTTCGAATACACCCGGCCCCCGGATTCCGTCGTGGGTTTCCGAATCCGGGCCGTCCAGTCCCGCCATGACCGAGGTAAATCTGGAACCCGCTTTCCCAAGAAAGGCCGCGATGTCCGGAGTCAGGCCGGTGGCGTTGGTGTTCAGGGAGAATCTGAATGGTCTGTCCAGAACCATCTGAATGAAGGCATGGAAATCTTTACGACAAAGGGGCTCACCACCGGAAATGGTGAGTTCCAGCACCCTGGCCTCCGCCAGCCTGTCCAGAATGGCCTCCCAGACTGACAGGGGAAGATCGGCGGAACCCGCCATGACACCGCAGTGACCGCATGAAAGATTGCACTCCCGGGTGATGAGAAGACTGGCTTTTCTCGGAGCCCTGGTTACTGCCGTCACGCAAGGATCCCGTGCTGCCTCAGCTGGGTCAGAAAGGCGTCTGTTTCTTCCTCGAGGTTCGGCTCCTCAGGGTATCTGCGCCTCAGCTCATCAAGGATTTCCTCGCGGGATGAGCTACCGTCGATCATTGAGCATATTCCTACGGCAACCTCCTCGACTATTTGAAGCGCTCCGGTGTCCACATTGAAAAGTATGCCACCCTGAGGCTCCCGTCGAAACACTACACCCTTCGCGAATGACAGCCTCACTATTCCTCCCGACGGGTTGAGGGAACATTTGGTTTTTTCCGGCATATCCTGTAATATACATGTTACCAAGGAGGGACGATATGAAAACCAGTATCACGATTCTGATTCTTTGTTCCTGTATTGCTTTGGGTTACGGCCTTGAATCAAGCGCCTTCAATCTTGTGAACCCGCCTTCCTTCGGAAGCCTGGGGTTTCGGAGCATGGGAAGCACCGCGACCTTCAGTATGATATCAGGCTCCAACGGTACCTGGGGTCAGGGCGCATATGTGGGAACCATGGGATTCACCCTTCACCCGAAGGTTAACGCCATGGTTGACCTGGGCTACGCCAGAACCTTCGATTTCTCCGGGGGAGAAAACTTCGGCCACCTGTTGGGCGGCCTCCAGTTCGAATGGAAACCCACGGATAACAGCACCTTTGTGCTGCAGTACCAGGGTGTTGTTCCCACGGGGCGCATCGAAGGGTTTTAAAACGATTCCCTTCATTCTCGTCCTTGCCGCGGCTTCACCGGCTGATTCACTTCTGCAGTCCGGTGACCTTTCAGGCGCGCTTTCCCATTATGCTGCCGATGCCAATGAAAACCCCCGTAGCTGGTGGCCCGCCTACCGTGCCGCATGGATACTGAACCGGCTGTCCATGCCGGATTCCGCACTTGTGTGGGCGGTTCGGGCCCATGATTTAAGGCCATCGAACTCCTCTATTCTCGGTGAGCTTCTACAGGCCCATTCGCAGAATCCGGACAGCGTTCTGAAGTATGGAATACTGGTTGCCGGGGGAGGGGTTTGCCGGTTTCGTCTTGCCCAGGCTGAACAGCGCCTGGAAAGCCCGGGAGAGCATACCCTGTATTTTCACCAGACTCTTGA
>Ga0334895_1002245_pt1 | contig 16921 bp, 14 predicted proteins | sample GraSluR3_MG_7_FD_207229 | JGI IMG/M metagenome (GOLD analysis project Ga0334895, IMG submission 207229) | Sludge microbial communities from methane-producing bioreactor in Wageningen University, Netherlands - Granular Sludge_31_05-R3 | ecosystem: Engineered > Bioreactor > Anaerobic >... | reverse complement strand
TGATACAATTTTTTGCATGAGGACTTCATCCTTTCTGGGAGGTATTTGTTTTCCGCAAAAAACATTGTACCACAGAGGGTTTGGAGTCCTCAATTTTCATTTAAGTTTACAAATCGAACAAAAATTATTGGAGGTAATTGGAATGAAAAAAGGAAACCCATTTGGAACGCACAGAGTGATTGAACCAGCAGGTGTATTGCCACAGCCAGCTCTGAAAATTGACAATACGATGGAAATTTACGACAATGAGATTTTGATAGACGTTCAGACTTTGAATGTGGACTCTGCCAGTTTCACACAGATCAAAGACCAAGCAGAAGGAAACCTTGATAAAATCAAGGAAATCATGAAAGGCATTGTAGCTGAAAGAGGCAAGCATCAAAATCCGGTAACAGGATCAGGTGGCATGTTGACGGGTACGGTTAAAGAAATTGGTCCTGCTTTAGAAGGGAAAACAAAACTGAAAGTGGGAGACAAAATCGCAACTTTGGTGTCTCTATCTTTGACCCCATTGGTTATTGAAGAGATTTTGGAAATCAGAAAAGACATTGACCAAGTGGACATCAAAGGCCAGGCTATCCTGTTTGAAAGTGGCATCTTCGCGAAAATGCCTGACGATATGCCTGAAAATCTAGCTTTGTCTGTACTAGATGTGGCAGGAGCGCCCGCACAAACAGCTAAGCTTGTAAAGCCAGGAGACACGGTATTGGTCGTTGGAGGTGCTGGAAAATCCGGTATGCTGTGTTTGTATGAGGCCAAGAAACGAGCAGGTATCACTGGCAAGGTGATCTGCATGGCACACAGAGAGTCCTCATTAGAAAAAGTTAAAAAATTGAACTTGGCAGATGCCTACATTGTAGGAGATGCCACAGATGCTGTGGGTATTTACGACCAAATCATGGCGCTTACAGATGGTGAGTTGTGTGATATTGTCATTAATTGTGTCAGCCGTCCGAATTGTGAGATGTCCAGTATTCTGACTTGCAAGGATAACGGCACTGTCTATTTCTTCTCTATGGCCACCTCTTTCACAAAAGCGGCCTTAGGAGCGGAAGGTGTAGGCAAAGATGTGAACATGATCATCGGAAACGGCTACACCAAAGACCATGCGGAGATATCTTTGCAAATCATGAGAGAAAGCGACGATCTTAGAAAACTGTACGCAGAAATATATGCATAAATAAAGGAAATCCCTTTAAATATTAGATTGAAAGGAATGAATAATATGGCTTATTACAATGAAACGGAGCTTTGGAAAGACGTTACACCGGAAGAGTGGAACGACTGGAAATGGCAACTTAGAAACCGAATCAATGACGTGGAAAAACTGAAGAAAGTGATTCAATTGACCGAACAAGAAGAAAAAGATATCAAGGAAGTATTAGGAAAATTCAGACTGGGAATCACTCCTTATTATGCGGCTCAAATGGACAAGGAAGACCATCGATGTCCTGTTCGAATGCAAGCGGTTCCCACTATTGCAGAAACGCATGTCAGTGAATCAGACATGTTAGACCCTCTCCACGAAGATGAGGACTCACCTGCACCAGGCTTGACTCACAGGTATCCGGACAGAGTGTTGTTGTTGGTGACAGACCAATGTTCAATGTACTGTAGACATTGCACAAGAAGGCGATTTGCCGGACAGGCAGATCATGCAGTGCCTATGGATAGGATTGAGAAGGCTATTGACTACATCCGAAACACACCACAGGTGCGAGACGTCTTGTTGTCAGGGGGAGATGCCCTATTGATTTCAGACGAAAAACTGGAAACCATCATCAAGAAACTGAGAGAAATTCCTCATGTTGAAATCATACGAATTGGCTCAAGAACGCCAGTGGTATGTCCACAGAGAATCACAGATGATTTGGTGAACATGTTGAAAAAATACCATCCAATCTGGTTGAACACCCACTTCAACCATCCAAAGGAAATGACCGACGAGACTAGGGAAGCTTTAAGAAAAATGGCTGATGCCGGAATTCCTTTAGGTAATCAATCGGTATTGCTAAGGGGCGTTAACGACTGCGTCCATATCATGAAGGATCTGGTCCATCAATTGGTCATGAATCGTGTCAGACCTTACTACATCTATCAATGCGACTTGTCTCTTGGAATAGAGCACTTTAGAACATCAGTCGGAAAAGGGATTGAGATCATCGAAGGGTTAAGAGGTCATACTTCTGGATATGCGGTGCCAACATTTGTGGTGGATGCTCCTGGTGGCGGTGGCAAAACGCCAGTAATGCCCGACTATGTGATTTCACGCTCTGCACACCGATTGGTGTTGAGAAACTACGAAGGAGTGATTACCACTTACACAGAACCAAGCAATCCGGATATTGATTGCACATGTGATGTCTGTACAGGCAAAAAAGAAGGAAAATTGTCTGGCGTGGCTTCTTTGTTGGCGGGAGACAGACTGAATTTGGAGCCCACTCATTTGGAAAGGAAAAGCCGGAAAAAGTAATCGCAAATGGATGGATTGAGAAAGGGGTGAAATATGGGACTTATTGAAGGACTCAACCAACAGTACCAATCAATCGCCATTGTAGGGTTGGCTAAGAATGCAGGCAAAACAGTCACGTTGAATTATTTGATTGAGGAAGCCTACGAACACAACATTCTATTGGGACTGACTTCCACAGGTAGAGATGGAGAGCGTCTTGATTTAGTCACAGACACTGAAAAACCCACAATATTTGTGGTAGAAGGCACCCTGATCGCGACAGCAAGATCTTTGATAGAAACAGGAGATGCAGGGCTTGAGATTCTGGAAGTGACAGAATTCACAAGCCCTCTTGGGCATATTACCCTATGTCGGGTAAAGGAAGAGGGAACGGTACAATTAGCAGGTCCCACTAATAGTAAAGATGCCATCAAAATTCGAGATAAATTGTTGGCCTATGGTGCTGAGCTAGTATTATTAGATGGCGCCATCGATCGAAAGGCGGTTTCGGCACCAGGTGTGACAGATGCTTGCGTGGTGTCAACAGGGGCAGTCTTGAGTAGAGACATTCGAAAAGTAGTGTGGCAAACCAGCTATTTCATTACCATCCTGACCCTCCCTAAAGTGACAGATTCGCGAATGCTTGAGATGGGAAAAGAACTGACCAGTAGCAGTGTGATCGATGATCAATATCAGATTATCACACCGGATGTGAAAACCAGCCTGGGAAAGGTAAACCAGTTGATGGCAGTTGTGAATGAAAAGACCAAGTATGTCTATTTATCCGGAGCTGTGACCACAGCCATGATGAAAGCTTTAATGATGGGCAAGCACAAACCCACCTTGCTAATTGACAATGGGACGCAGATTTTTTCAGATTATTTTAACTTCAACAGCTTGGTAAAAAAAGGACTTAAGATTGAAGTGTTGCAACCCATTGAAGTGAAAGGAATTACTGTCAACCCTGTAGCTCCCGTTGGCTATAGCTTTGATAGTGAGACGTTTGTTGAAAAGATAAAAGAGGCAGTAGGAGACATACCTGTGATCGATGTGTTGGGAGGGATAGAACGATGACACCATTCATGAGCAAAGAAACAGGAAACAAATTGAATGTGGATGCCATTTTCGATCGAATCAATCCCATTTCTCCTTATGGAAAACAACAAAAAAAAGACATGCCTGTTTATCGCCCGGGGCAAGAACACTTGTTGAAAGAAGAGTATGGTTTGATGTCCTATATGGAAAAGTATTATGTGGATCGAGAGGTGATATCTGTTCTGAACCACAGCAAAGATATTGGAGAATCCATTAATCGGGCGGTGAACGGAGAAGTTTTGTCTGTTGTAGAGCTGTTTGAGGTCAAACATTTTGCCATGAACACCATGCGGATATTGAAAACTTTTCGGGACAACAAATTTTACGACAGTATTCGGATCGAAAGTTTAATGGATATGGTGGATTTGTTAGACCCGGCGAAGGAAAGATTGAGCACGTTTTACATATACGATGACTATTCAGAAGCATTGAAAGAGGTTAGAGAACAGAAAAACGAAGTAAATCATGAGCTGAAGCGATTGACAAAAAATGTTAAAGACAGGTTGCTTGCCGAGTACAAAGGGATGGGACTCAGACTGAGCCTTAAGGGAGATGCCCATGTAAACAAATCCGAGGAGCGTCTCTTGCAACGCTTAGACGAGGATCATAGAGTTTACCGTTCGTCCCAATCAGTAACCAGCATTGTTTTTAGCATACGACATACCGAAGAGATGTCAAAATTGGAAGTAACCTACAATGACTTGAAAGCAAAAGAGGAAGACGAAGAATATGCAGTTATGGCCAAATTATCAAAAGCGATTGGAGAAAGGCAGGAGAGCTTCCGCAAGAATTTTGAGGCTTTGGGAAAGATCGATCTGGTTTTAGCTAAATTAAGACAAGCCAAAGGAACCAACGCCATCATGCCAACCATCGTCGAGAACCACTGCATAAGAATAACCAACGGGCGACACGTAAAAACAGAAGAAGTGCAAAAGAAGAAAGAAAAGTCATATACACCCGTCTCCATCCAGCTAGATGTTCCGACTACATCCATCACAGGTGCGAATATGGGGGGCAAAACCGTCACCCTGAAAATGATTGGACAAATAGCGTGGGCGGTGGCTATGGGATTATATGTGCCGGCAGAAGCTTGCACCATGGGATTGTCCAACTACTTGTTTATTTCTATTGGAGATGAGCAATCAGTAGAGCGAGGCCTTTCCACTTTTGGAGCTGAGATTGAAAACTTGGCCAAGGCATTTCAATTTGTAAACGATAGGAGCCTTATTTTGATTGATGAGTTAGCCGGAGGCACCAATCCTATGGAAGGATATGGAATAACTCGAAGCGTCATCGAGTTTTTGTCCGATAAAGACTCTTTATCCGTTATCACCACTCACTTTGATCAAGCTGCAGGTGATAAGGTGCAACGGTTGCAAGTAGCAGGGCTTAAGAAAATTGACCTGAAGCAACTGGAGGCGGAATTGATAGAGAATCCAGATAAAGGGATGGACATTATTAGTGAGAATATGGACTATCGATTGATCCCTGCTGATTTGGGAGAAACGGTTCCCAAAGACGCCATCAACATTGCAGAGTTGATGGGCATGCAAAAAGAGATCATCGAGAGAGCCAAAAAATATGTTGAAGGGATGTGATGTTTTGAACAGCAAACTGGGATTAAATCCAGAAATTATTGAAAGAGCAAGAAGCGCGGCAAAGAATATAGCGCTAGAGACACAAACGTTCATTGACAAGCACTCCACCGTGACTGTGGAGAGAACCGTTGCTAGATTGTTGGGAATCGACGGGGTGGATGAAATAGAAAAACCCTTGCCCAACGTGGTGGTAGATAACATCAAAGAAGGAGGCGGCCTTGCTCAAGGAGCAGCTTTCTGGATTGGAAATGCGATTGTAAATACAGGCAATACGCCTCAGGAAATCGCTGAAAAAGTTAACGCCGGAGAAATTGATCTAACCAAGCTACCAATAGCAGATAAAGATAAAATATTTGAAGCCGTCCAAAAAATAGCGGTGGAAACCACCAACAAAATCCGAGAAAACAGAAAGAAAAGAGAAGACTTCATCGAGAATGTTGGAGAGGGCAAACGACCTTACTTGTATGTCATTGTGGCCTCAGGAAATATCTATGAGGACATTGTACAGGCTCAAGCAGCTGCTAGACAAGGTGCAGATGTTGTGGCTGTCATTCGGACAACAGCCCAAAGTTTATTGGACTATGTACCTTATGGAGCTACCACCGAAGGATTTGGAGGCACTTATGCGACTCAGGAAAACTTCAAACTGATGCGTGAGGCATTAGATGAAGTAGGAGAAGAAGTAGGTCGTTACATTCGTGTTTGTAATTATTGTTCAGGGCTGTGCATGCCTGAGATTGCAGCTATGGGAGCATTGGAACGGTTGGATGTTATGCTCAATGATGCCTTGTACGGCATCTTGTTCCGAGACATCAATATGCAACGAACACTAGTGGATCAATTTTTCTCTCGCTTGATCAACGGTTATGCAGGGATCATCATTAACACAGGAGAAGACAATTATCTAACAACCGCTGACGCGGTAGAAGAAGCCCATACCGTGCTGGCTTCCCAATTTATCAATGAACAGTACGCTTTATTGGCAGGCATTCCGGAAGAACAGATGGGATTGGGGCATGCTTTTGAGATGAACCCTAAGCTCGAAAACGGATTTTTGATGGAATTAGCTCAGGCTCAGATGACCAGGGAAATTTTTCCCAAAGCACCATTGAAATATATGCCACCAACCAAGTTTATGACTGGAAATATTTTCAGAGGCCATGTTCAAGATGCTTTGTTTAACTTGCTATCTATCTGGACAGGTCAAGGCATTCAGTTGTTGGGCATGATGACAGAAGCTATCCACACGCCTTTGTTGCATGATCGAATGCTGGCCATTGAGAATGCTCAGTACATTTTCAACAACGCTCGAGATTTAGGAGAAGAAATAGAATACAAAACCGATGGAAAGATTCAGAAACGAGCCCAGCAGGTATTGATAGATGCAGAAAAAATGTTGATAGATATTGAAAAAGAAGGGATTTTCACAACCATAGAAAAAGGGAAGTTCGGCGGTGTAAAACGAGGATATACCAGTGGAAAAGGGTTAGATGGTGTGATTGAGAAATCTCAAGATTATTTCAATCCCTTTATAGATTTGATGTTAGGAGGTGGCCAATAATGTCATTGGGGAAAGTGGATTTAACAAAAATTAAACCATATGGCGACACCTTGAATGATGGGAAGGTTCAATTAAGCTTCACGTTACCGGTGCCTTATGGAGATGAATCAGAAGAAGCCGCCAGGCAATTGGCAAAAAAAATGGGATTAAGTGAGGCCAGCGTGGTCCATTCACACGATCTAGGCGTTGGGTACACCTTCTTCATTGTCTATGGAAACTGCACCCACACAGTGGATTACGACGCCATAGAAGTGCCAAAAGTGGATGTGGAATTTATGGATAAGGAAGGTGTAGAGCAATACATAGAGGAGCATATCAAACGGGATGTGGTAATTGTAGGTGCTTGCACCGGCAGTGATGCCCACACAGTAGGGATAGATGCCATCATGAATATGAAGGGCTTTGACGGGCACTACGGTTTGGAGCGATATAAGGGTATTGAAGCCATCAACATGGGCAGCCAGGTATTAAATGAGGAATTGATCGCAAAAGCTATTGAAGTAAATGCAGATGCGATTTTGGTATCCCAGGTTGTCACACAAAAAGACGTCCATATTCCAAACTTGACTCAATTAGTTGAAATGCTGGAAGCAGAAGGAATTAGGGATAAGATGATTCTTGTAGCTGGAGGACCAAGATTGTCTCATGAATTGGCTCAAGAGCTAGGATACGATGCGGGATTTGGCCCAGGTTCCTTTGCCAACCATGTGGCGACTTTCATTGTCAAGCAGATGGTGGAAAGAAAAATGGTTTAACGGCATAAAAAAAGACTCTACTGTTTTCAGTAGAGTCTTTGCTATGTCATCGGTATTTAAGCTAATAGGGAATCAATCTTATTGGTGTCATATCCAACCACTTCGGTACCGTCCACCACTGTGACTGGAACGCCCATGTGACCCATGGCCATTAGTTCTTTTCTAGCTTCCATGTCTGAAGACACGTTTCTTTCTGTGTAAGTAACCCCTTTTGAATTCAAGTAGTCTTTCATCATGGTGCAATAAGGGCAAGTGCTGCTTGTGTAAACTTTGATATCTTTCATAATTATTTCCTCCTATTTGAGAATCATTTTCTCTTGTTCTCTATATGTGCATTATACCCCCCGGAGGTATTTGATTCAATAGATTTCCCCAAAAAACCTTCCAAAAAACAAAAGGGACGGTTCCTTTTGTTTTTTGGGCATGGTAAAATAAGGTGAGTAATCCTATAGGAGGCTTGAAATGCCAAGGAATAAACGAATGATCAGTTCAACTGGAATTTATCATATTATGGGAAGAGGGAACAACAAGGAATGGATCTTTGAACGTGAAGAAGACAAAAGTATGTTTTATCATGTGCTTAAAGAAACCAAGGAACAGTACCCTTTTCAGCTTTATGCCTATTGCATCATGCAGAATCATTACCACTTGGTTGTAAAAACCGATACCCTAGAAGGGTCCATGAAGAGGCTCAATCAACATTATGCGATGTATTACAATTCTAGCCGAAACCGAGTAGGCCATGTTTTTCAAGATCGTTTCAAAAGTGTATCGGTGGAGGACAATGCATATTTTCTAGGTGTCATCCGGTATGTCCACTTGAATCCAGTAGCAGCGGGGTTAGTTCAAGATCCGTATCAATACAAATGGTGCAGTTATAAGGAATATTTTTATGAAACCCCTTTAATGGTCGATTCGGGCTATGTGAAAGAGAATGTATGCCCTGAAAGAGAGTTCTTCAAACGTAATTTCATCCAATTGCATCGAGGTGATGACGACAGAATCTACTTGGATACGAAAGAAGAGGTCAAAGAAAGAAAGGCACAAATTGCCAATAGGGTTTTCCAAGAACAAGGGGGAGTGAATGTAGATAGTGTGAATTTGTTGCGTGACAGGACAGGCCTAACTTTCCGTGAGATTGCCAAGTTTGGAAACATTAGCATCAATCAGGTCAACAACTATCTACAAAAGGGTCAAAGCGATTTGGCAACGGAATAGAGTGGTTGTGTACTTTGAACGCCATATTGCCCCATGACGGCATTCCAGGTAGTGAATTGTCCATGCCAGTCGGTTCCTCCTGTGGCAAGGAGTTGGTAACGATTAGTGAGGGAGAGATAGGCGTCTATTAGTTTTTGGTCGTGATAGGGATAAAAAACTTCTATTCCAAGAAGACCAGAAGGAACTAGTTTTTCTATAATGGCTAGATGATCTTTCCCGATTTTGGCGGGGTGAGCAATAACCGGAACACCCCCTGCTGCCAAAATAACTTGGATGGCATCAACAGCACTTAAGGGAAATTGAAAAGAACTGGATAAATGGTGGAAAGTGGCCATATAAAAAGCGGGCCAGTCTTCTAGATGATACGGGTGTCCATCTTGGATCATTGCTTTGATCAAATCAGAAGGATAGAGACTATCTTTGGTGTTTAAGAAGGGTTCCACTTTCGATGACGGATAGTTGACAAGACCTTGCTGGTTGAGTTGGGTGATTAGATCCAATGTAAATTGAGTAGTGTGTTGGTTGGCTATTTCTAAAAAACCAGTCAACTGGCTATTTTCAGGATCGATCATGTAGCCAAGTATGTGGAGGATGTGCTCATGATACTTGGAGGTCAGTTCGATGCCTGGAATGACGTTAATGCCTTGATCTTTTGCTGAGCGGGTCATTTCTGGAAGGCCTCTTATGGTGTCGTGGTCGGTGAGAGCCAGTTCTCGAATAGCCTGTTGAGAAGCCAGAGAAACGAGAGAGTCGATGGAATTGGTGCCATCAGATAAGTCTGAATGTATATGTAAGTCGATCAATGGGTACACATCCTTTCATTGCCCTATTATATAAGACATACAGAAAAAATCAAGAGCGAGGTGGGTAGAAAGGCGAAACGAAAGAATGATGTTACGTGTAAAAGCATAAACATACCATCAATGCATAAATATCTTAAAATTCTTGACATTTTATAGGGTGATTTATACAATATATACAAATAGAATAAAGAGGTGTACGATGAAATCAATCCATGTAACAAGTGAAATTGGAAAGTTGAAAAAAGTATTGCTGCATAGACCAGGACAAGAAATTGAAAACTTGATGCCAGAATACTTGGAAAGATTACTGTTCGACGATATACCTTACTTGAAAATAGCACAAGAAGAACACGATGCTTTTGCAGACATTTTAAGAGAAAATGGCGCAGAAGTGGTCTACCTAGAGGATTTAGCTGCAGCATCGCTAGTCGACGAAGCTGTAACAGAAAGAATGGTGGAAGAATTTCTTCACGAAGCCAACATTTGGAACAGAAGGAGATTCGAAGGCTTGAAAGCTTATTTCCTTGAAATGCCAATAGATGAAATGATCCGTCAAATGATGGCTGGTGTTCGTAAAGCAGAGTTTAAGAACTTTTCCAAACGTGGTCTTAAAGACTATCTAGACAATGATTATCCCTTCATGATCGATCCCATGCCTAATCTATACTTCACCCGTGATCCATTCGCATCCATAGCAGATGGTATCTCTCTTCACCGAATGAAAACCTACACAAGAAATAGAGAAACTATTTTTGCAAAATACATATTTGAATACCATCCCGACTACGCTCAAAAAGAGATTCCCTTCTGGTATAATCGAACAGATCGCTTTTCTTTAGAAGGTGGCGATATTTTGATCTTAAACCAAAACATCTTGGCTATTGGCATTTCTCAGAGGACAGATCCAGTTGCTATAGAGATCTTTGCAGAAAGAATTCTCAACTCTGAAAATGGATTCAATCGAATTCTTGCATTCAATATTCCTAAGTTAAGGTCCTTCATGCATTTAGACACGGTATTCACCATGGTGGATTATAACAAATTCACCATTCATCCCAATATTCAAAGTGCCATCACTGTGTATTCTCTCACATTGCAAGATGGACAGATTGCCATTGACGAGGAACGAGATCTTTTGGAGAACATCTTGTCCAAATATTTGGAAATTGATGATGTGGAGTTGATCAAATGTGGCGGCAACAGTGCGATTGATGCAGCCAGAGAACAGTGGAATGACGGATCTAACACATTGGCAATCGCTCCAGGAGAAGTGGTGGTTTATTCCAGAAATTATGTAACGAATCGGCTTCTAGAAGATAGAGGAATCAAAACCCATGTAATGCCAAGCTCTGAAGTATCAAGAGGAAGGGGTGGTCCTCGCTGTATGAGCATGCCTTTAATTAGGGAGTAGACAGATCGGATAAAATAGCATATAATAGACAACGTTTAAAAAATTAAAAATATGCATATAAATGCAAATGAATGGAGGTCATCTATGCCAGTTAATTTAAAGGGAAGAAGTTTGATTACTTTGAAGGATTTCACTCCGGAAGAAATCCATTATCTGTTGGATCTTTCGATGGATTTGAAAGCCAAGAAGCGTGCAGGGATTAAAAATGATTTGTTGAGAGGAAAAAATATTGTCTTGATTTTTGAAAAGACTTCCACAAGAACACGTTGTGCTTTTGAGGTAGCAGCCTTTGACGAAGGGGCTAATGTAACGTATCTGACTAATAGCCAGATGGGGAAGAAAGAGTCCATAGAGGATACTGGAAAAGTGTTGGGGCGGTTCTACGATGGAATTGAATTTAGAGGGTTCAAACAAGAAACGGTGGATTCTTTAGCAAAATACTCAGGTGTGCCGGTTTGGAATGGTTTGACAGATCTTTATCATCCAACACAGATTTTAGCGGATTTTATGACGGTGAAGGAGCAGGTGGATAAACCTTTAAATCAGGTAAAATTTGTGTATGCAGGAGACGCAAGAAACAATATGGGCAATTCCTTGATGATTGGGGCGGCAAAAATGGGCATGCATTTTGTGGCGGTCGCGCCCAAAGCGCTTTTCCCATCCGAAACATTGGTTCAAGAGATGAGAAAGGTTGCTGAAAAAACAGGAGGAACCATTGAACTGACAGAAGATATCGCAGCAGGCGTAAAAGATGCCGATGTGATCTATACGGATGTTTGGGTATCTATGGGAGAAGAGGATCAATTTGAAGAAAGAATCAAATTACTGAAGCCTTATCAGGTTAACATGGAGATGATTCAGAAGACTGAGAATCCCAATGTTGTGTTCTTGCACTGTTTACCAGCTTTTCACGATACAGAAACGGACATGGGGAAAGAAGTAGCTGAAAAGTATGGTTTGACAGAAATGGAAGTAACGGATGAAGTTTTCAGAAGCAAGCATTCCAAAGTGTTTGATGAAGCTGAAAATAGAATGCACACCATTAAAGCGGTAATGGTGGCGACTATCGGTTAAGCTAAAACAATAAGTTCAGGAGGTTCTATGAAAGTTGTACTGGCGTTAGGGGGCAATGCCCTCGGGAATACCCCCGAAGAACAGCAAAGACTGGTGAAACATACAGCAAAACCAATTGTTGATTTGATAGAAGAAGGCAATGATGTGATTATCGCCCACGGAAATGGGCCACAAGTGGGTATGATTAATTTGGCTATGGAAACGGCAGCTAATTCTTCTGCCCATACACCGGAAATGCCTTTCCCGGAATGTGGAGCCATGAGCCAAGGGTATATAGGTTATCATTTGCAAAATGCCATTAGAGAAGAATTATTGAATCGTAACATTGACAAGCCAGTGGCAACGGTAGTCACCCAAGTGGAAGTTGATGGAGAGGATGAGGCTTTTAGCAAGCCAACCAAACCTATTGGCAGTTTTTACTCTGAGGAAGTGGCAAAAAAAATGATGACAGAGAAAGGCTATCAAATGATCGAAGATTCAGGAAGAGGTTGGAGACGAGTGGTACCTTCACCAATACCTGTGGATGTTGTTGAAAAAGAGGTAGTAAAAACGCTGGTGGATCAGGATTATGTCGTCATTACTGTTGGAGGTGGTGGAATTCCTGTTGTCAAAGAAGGCAATGCTCTTAAAGGCGTGGCGGCTGTCATTGACAAGGACTTTGCCTCCGGGAAAATTGCTGAGATTTTGGAAGTGGACTATTTCATCATTTTGACTGCAGTTGAAAAGGTGGCTCTGAATTTTGGAAAAAAAGAAGAGACAACTTTAGATCATATGACAACATTGGAAGCAAAGGCTTATATCGAACAAGGCCATTTTGCACCAGGAAGCATGTTGCCCAAAGTCAAAGCAGCGATAGCATTTGCCGATTCTAAGCCAGGTAGAAAGGCTATTATTGCCTCACTGGACAGAGCAGAAGAAGCATTGAAAGGTTTAACGGGAACTCATGTGACAAGTGGATAGAAACGACTTTAAACACAACAAAACGCTGGCCTCTCCTACTAAAGGGAAAGGCCAGCGTTTTGTTGTTAGTTGATGATAGCAACTTATCTTAAATAGTCAATGGCTCGATTCAACTGATAGTCTGTATCATCGTCATCGCTTTGATAACGTTCCAATGCTTGAATCAACGCATCTTGTGTGGTAAAATCCAATACGCCATAAGGATGAAGTCCGGATTGCCTTTGGAAGTCAGTGATTTGTTGCTTGAGGATTTCATCAAAAACACCATCGGGTTCTTGGATGGGAAAATCCATAGCCTTAAGGATTCTTTCGGCGGCTAGAACATCCAATCCTACTGTGCCTAAATCAGGCTTGCGCGATTTATTGAGGGCATCAAGTTCTGGAATGTCGATGGATTGTTGAGCTTGTCGATTTCTTACAATGATGTCTGGTGTGATGCCTGTGCCTTGTACGCTTTTTTTGCCGGCGGTTAAATATTCTGCTGTAGTGAGTTTGATGGCACTGCCGTTGAGCAAAGGATACAAAGTCTGGACGACGCCTTTTCCGTAGGTTTGAGTTCCAATGACAACACCGGCTTCTCGGTCTTGAACAGCCCCAGCAAAGATTTCGGATGCACTTGCGCTTCCCTCATTGACAAGAACGGCGATGTCGTAGTTTTGGATGGAAAGGGTGCTGTGATAAACTGTTTCTGAGCCATCATTTCTAATGAGATAGGCTAGTGGACCAGCTGGGACGAATAAATCTAAAATGGTGATGACTTCACTTAGATTGCCTCCGGGATTGTTTCTTAGGTCGATAACCAATTTATAGACATCTTCATCAATAAAAGTCATCATTTCTCCTGCGAGCAATTCGGCAGTGTTTTCATTGAATTGTGTAATTTGAAGGTAGCCAATGCCATCTTCCAAGATTTCTGAGGAGACAGAACTGATGACAACCAAGTCACGGGTCAATGAATAGTAAGTGACCGCATTGTTTCTTTCCACACCTAAAACCACAGTGGTGCCAATGGGGCCTCGGATGAGGTTGGCCACTTCTTCGGTGGTGCGGTTGGTGACATCCACACCATCTACATAACGAATGATGTCTCTTGGCAAGATTCCTGCTTTTTCTGCAGGAGAATCTCGAAGAGGTGTGACCACGACAACATGTTGGCCTTCTTTTACAATTTGAATGCCTATACCACTGAATTCGCCAGACATTTCAGTTGAAAAATCAGCGTATTCCTCAGGTGTGTAGTACACGCTGTAGTCATCTAAAGGATGAAACATGCCTCGATATAGGGATTCGATGACTTCTTCATAAGTCAAGTCGTACAGGTAATTGTCCATAATAAACTTTGCCACAAGCCCCATGAATTCATGTTCCGCATCAAAGGCTTCCTCCGTCATTGTCTGGGAGGATTCAGCTGCCTGGACGGAGACAGATAGGGGGGCGAGTAGCAACAGGGTTACAATCAGTAAGGATAACAATCTTTTTTTCATACTAACCACCTTTCTTTTTTATACATCTCATTATAGTAGACATGAATCAATAAAGCAAAGTTTCATGTGAAGGCTATTTCATTTGAAAAAAGACAAAAAATAAGGTAGAATGAGTGTATTCAAAAATTAGGAGTAATCACTTGAATAAAAATATCAAAACAAATCGATTGACAGAAGCAGCATTGATTTCAGGTATATTGATCGTTTTTGCCATGGTAGGCACTTACCTTTTTCCATTTATAGATTTTTTGTATCCGTTGCCCGTTCTTTTGTTGGCAAAAAGACATGATTTCAAAGCGTCCATAATGGCTTTGGCCTCTGCCGGATTGATTATCTTCATGGTGCTGGGTATTCAAATGGGATTGTATTATGTTTTGTTGTACAGTCCAATGGCCGGTGTGATGGCTTATTTTATCAGTCAAGATAAAAAACCAGCCATGGCGATATTATGGGGAGGCGCCACGTATTTGGTCTCCTTTATTTTATTGTTGATGCTGATGCAAGTGTTTCTCAGCATTAATCTGGTTACCTATATTCGAGAAACTTTTGTTGAGAGTTTGAGGATTCAAGAAAGCATTTTGTCCAATTTTGGAGACATGAGCGATCAGTTGGAAGCAACTCGTGAGACTTACGACAGTATGATCGAGATGGTGATTGTCCTTTTGCCAGCCATGATCATCTTCACATCGGTGGCCATGTCCACCATCAATTATATGGTGGTTCAACGGATGGGGAAACGCTTGAGGGTCAACATTCTGCCTTTGCAGGACTTCAGTCAGTTCAGACTTCCGGCGAATATTTCCATCGGCATATTGGTATTTGTTATAGGCAGTTATTTGGCTGGTGCTTTAGGTATTGTCAATAGCCAAGCTTTATTGACCAATGTGGTGTTTATCATACAGATCTTGTTTTTCCTACAAGGGTTGGCGGTAGTCAAGTTTATGATGATTAAATACAAAATAAATCGTTTGCTTCGGGTCTTGATGTTCCTTGTGGTTATATTCAACGCTATGTTGAATATGGGGGTCATGTTTCTTGGGTTTGGAGACTTGTTGTTTGACTTGAGAAAAATCAAAAATAAAAACAGGTGGTAAATCTATGAAGAGCTTAAAAGGACCAAGTTTTTTAACAGAAGAAGGAAGCATATTCTTTTACATTTCACTGGCATTGTTTATCGTGTTGGTTGTGTTAGGGCATTTTCTTGTTTCTATTGTGGTGGGATTGGGTCTTTTGGTAGCCATTCGTTTTAATTCTAAGAAGTTTGAAGACAGAAAAAAGGAATTGAATCAATATTTGATTGAATTTACCAACAGCGTGGACGACATGTCTAGACAAGCTTTGTTGAATTTTCCCATACCGTTGACTATTATTAGTCAAGAGGGGGATTTGCATTGGTATAATTCCAAATTCAAAGAAGTAGTAAAAAAAGAAAAAGGACATAAAGACAACATCAAATCCTATTTCCCAAGCTTTCCTTTCAAGGAATTAGCAGAAAATGGAGAGAACACGTCTATTGACCTACAATATGGCAGCAAGAATTTCAATGTATTGTTCAGTGTGATTGAAGGAAATGAGCCAGGAAATCCTGTGTATCTGCTTTACTTTTTGGACAACACCCGTTTTGTTACATTAAGAGATGTGTATACTGCTGAAAAAACGCTGGTAGCGGTTATTGAAGTAGATAATTTCGATGAAATCTCAAAAAAAATGGATCGTGTGGAGCGTACATCTTTAATGGCTAGGATTGAAAGAGAGCTGACGGTGATGGCACAAAGAATGAATGGAATCATCGTCAAACATTTGGAAGATCGATTCATCATGGTATTTGAAAATCGATTCTACGAAAATCTAGTGACGAAAAAGTTTGACATACTGGAAGATGTTAAAGAGATCAAAACGGAAAAAGAGGAATACTTTACCTTGTCCATCGGATTGGGTGTGGGAGCGAAAACTCTGACACAGCAATACGACAATTCGCTAGGAGCTTTGAGCATTGCTTTGGGAAGAGGGGGCGATCAAGCAGTCGTTAAGACGCCTACCAAGGTGACCTATTACGGAGGCAGAAGCAAAGCCGTGGAAAAAAGCACAAAGGTAAAAGCTAGAATCATGGCCAATGCTATCCGACAGATCATGGCCCAGTCATCCAATGTAATCATTTCTGGCCATAAATCAGGGGATATGGATTCTTTTGGTGCGGCTCTCGGAATTCACGCCATTGCAAAAGCGATGAACAAAGACTCTTTTATTGTCTTAAATGACAGAAATCCAGAGTTGAAAAATGTTTTCGAAAGGATGAAAAAAGAAGAACCTAGCTATGATAACATTCTTATCACCGATGAAGAGGCCCTCAAGCTAATTGACAACAATACATTAGGCGTGGTGGTGGACACTCATAAACCTAGTTACACGGAAGCCCAACACATTCTGCACGCCTTTGAAAGAGTGATTTTAATTGATCATCACAGAAGAGGCTCAGAATACATCGAAGATTTGGTATTAGACTACCTAGA
>Ga0334895_1002239_pt1 | contig 16975 bp, 12 predicted proteins | sample GraSluR3_MG_7_FD_207229 | JGI IMG/M metagenome (GOLD analysis project Ga0334895, IMG submission 207229) | Sludge microbial communities from methane-producing bioreactor in Wageningen University, Netherlands - Granular Sludge_31_05-R3 | ecosystem: Engineered > Bioreactor > Anaerobic >... | reverse complement strand
CGTTAGCAGCAATATTTTAAAAACGAAACATATATGACGAACTTTTACAGAAAACTAGTATTTATTATCACATTAATTGGTATCTCAAATTTCGGGTTTAGCCAATCAAACGAAATTAAAATTAAATTTATTGGAAATTGCGGGCTTTATCTAACCGATGGAAATTCAAATTTATACATTGATTTTCCTTACAAATCAGGAGCTTATGGCTATATGAAATATGACCAAACAGAAATAGACAGCATAAAAGAAAACTCTATATTTCTTTTTACTCACAGACACGCAGACCACTATTCTAAAAAAATTCTAAAACAAATTAAAAGTAAACATAAAGGAAAGGTTTTTGGCAATTGGAACACCAAAAAATTTGAAAAACTAAATAACTCTATTGACGATTTCAAAATCGAAACTTTTAAAACAAAACATAGATTTACTTTTAAACACTATTCATATTTAATCACTTGGCACGGTAAAAGGATATTTTTATCAGGTGACACCGAAACTGCGGATATAATTGCAACAATTAAAGACATAAATTGGGCTTTTGTACCATATTGGATAATGTTGGATGCAAAAGAAAAAAATCTGAAAATTGACACTGAAAAATTTGGAATCTATCATTTATATCCTAACCAAAAAATAAACAATTCAGCACCTGAAAAAATTGTACTTTTAAACAAACAAGGAGAAGTAATAAAAATCCAATATTAAACAATAATACTGCTGCTAACAGCGGTTTTGCGTCAGGCGGGGCGAACGACTTCGTATGACAGTTTTTCGTAAATTTGAAGTTTACGGCTTCGTAAGAAAGTTTGGTGGTAAAAGCCCGCCCGAACGCAAAGCCGCAAACCGTTGGCAACAAGCTGAAAAAATCTGAATTCATCAAAAATCAATCAAAAAATGAGACTTCAAAATATCACTATCTTCTTTTTTACACTTTTCACATTCAGTCTTTTCAGTCAAAATATGGCAAATTATACAGGCAGTTGGGAAGGAAAAATAGAAAATTCAAAATCATTCAACTTTACTATAACAATTGAAAATTTACAGTTTGAAAATGCTGTTTTTAAAATTTCCAATAGCAAAAACATAATTAATCAACCATTCAAAACAAATACAGAACAATTTATAAAAATACCAATTGGTGAAAATTTATCATTCATAGGAGATTTATCGGAAAATGGTAAAGAAATAAACGGGTTTATCAAATCTGGTCTGTTGTTATATCACATAAAACTAACCAAATCAAGTACTAATTCTTTTATTGGAACTTGGAATATATTGATGCTGGACGAACTTAAATCCCTAAACTTTTATTTAAGTGTAGAAAATGGTTCAGGCGATGAATATCAAGCATATCCAATTCTCGGGGATGACCGGTTTACAGGAACTTGGTGTGCGAATTTTCAAAAAGAAAATGATAGTATTTCTTTTTCAGATTTCAAAACAGGATTGAATTTTCAAGGAAAATTATTACCGCAAGAAATTCATTTGGGCATTTATTTAGGAAATAATTTAGTCACTCAAATAAACTTAAAAAAATCTCAAACCGATTGGCAGATAGGGGGATTTGAAACAAATGAGCAAAATGAACCCGCTAACAATATTCAGCTTGATGAATTGGAATTATTGATTTCAAAAGACACGCTTCCAAACACCCATTCTGTTCTGATTTCAAAAAAGGGCGAAATCATATACGAGAATTATTTTGACGGCTACAATCAAAACATTCCTCACGATATGCGTTCGGCATCAAAAAGTATTTCCTCGACAATAGTTGGAATTGCAAAAGACAAGTCATTGTTTGAGCGTGTTGACCAGTCCATTTTTGATTTTTTACCAGAAGAATATCAAATCTATAAAGACAGCTTAAAAAGTAAAATTGACATAAAAAGCCTATTGACTATGAGTTCGGGATTGGATGCCATTGATTTTGGAATTGAGCGAAATTCGGTGGCATCAGAAGATAATTACCAACCTACCCAAGATTGGACAAAAACTATTTTAGGCGCCCCAATGATTAATGAGCCAAACACACACGCAAACTATGGCTCTGCAAACCCATATCTTCTTGGGGTTGCAATGGATTCTGTTGTTTCTGTACCATTGGAGTTGTTTATGGACAAAAACTTATTTCAAAAATTGGGAATTTCAGACTACATTATCCAAACAGATATGAATGGTCGCCCATATTTTGGTGGCGGAATGTATTTGACACCAAGAGATATGTTAAAGTTTGGAGAGCTATATCTAAATAAAGGAAATTGGAAGGCGCAACAGATTTTGTCAGAAAACTGGATAAAAGATTCATTTAAAAATCATCGTGTTTTAGAAAACACAGTCGATAAAAATGGATATGGATATTTGTGGTGGCACAATACTTATCAAGTTAATGGAAAACATTTTGAATCTATCGAAGCTAGAGGAGCTGGTGGAAAATATGTTTTTGTGCTTCCCGAATTAGAAATGGTCGTTGTGATAACATCTGGAAATTATAGAAACGGAAAAACGCAACAACCTGAATTGATATTAGAAAAAAATATATTGCCATACATAGAAAATTGAATAAAGCCAGTTGCCAACATCGGCTATGCGCCAGGCGGGAAATCCATCTTCGGTTGATAAATTACGGATACGGAAAATGAGCGTTTCCAAAAGAACAATTCCGGGTAAAAGCCCCGCCCATCGCATAGCCGCGGAACGTTGTAGCACATAAGAAAAAAAACAAAAATTCAAATAAATTTGACTAATAGTAACTTTTAAGTTACATTTGCAAAATGAAAAAGGTAAGAAAAGTAATAGCTTATAAAAATTACTTCGAGGACTTTTTAAAAGCATTACCTGAAAAGGCACAAAATAAAGTTTTCAAAATAATTGAAGCAATAGAGACATTTGAGCAGGTTCCTTCACATTATTTGAAATATATAAAAGGAACTGAAGGACTTTTTGAAGCCAGAGTAAAATTAGGAAGTAATATTTGGAGAGTATTTTGTTTTTTTGATGAAGGGAAATTAGTAATCTTATTAAATGGATTTGCTAAGAAATCACAAAAGACTCCAAAAAAGGAAATTACAAAAGCTGAGTCCTTAATGAAACAGTATTATAAAGACAAAAGAAGAAAGTTATGAATACAAAAAGTTGGAGTGAAATAAAAGATAATGTTTACGGCAAAAAGGGGACATCTCGAAGAGATGAGCTTGACAGAGACTTTGAGTCTTTTAAAATTGGATTAATGTTAAGGCAAGCAAGAGAGAGTAAACAAATGACACAAGAAGATCTGGCTTCTCTAATTAATAAAAAGAGAACCTATATTTCACGTGTTGAAAATGATGGAAGTAATTTAACTCTAAAAACTTTATTTGACATAGTTGAAAAAGGACTTGGAGGTAAAGTAAATATATCTATTGATTTATAATGAATTACGTGCTACAACAGCACCTATAGTGCATGCCCTGCGGGACACGCACCATAGCTGCAAACCGTTACCTGCAAGGCAAATAAAAAAGACAGCATATGAATAAAATTGGTTCAATATGGAGAAAATGGGATTTACATATCCATTGTCCAACGACAGTTTTTAATAATCAATTTGTTGGTTCGACAATAGATGAGAAATGGGAAAAGTATACAGAAGAAATTGAAAAATTGGAAGATTTTTCAGTTTTAGGAATAACTGACTACTTTTCAATTAAGGGTTACAAGAAAATGCTCGATTTAAAGGAGTCTGGTCGTATGCCCAAAATAGATTTGCTTTTGCCTAATGTTGAATTAAGGATACTTCCAGTAACTGCCGACAATAAAGCTATTAACTTACACATAATTTTCTCGCCTTTAATCGTAGATGAACTGGATAGTCTATTTTTCAATAATCTTGAATTTGAATATTCAGAAAATACATATAAATGTATAGAAAGCGACCTGATAAAATTGGGAAGGGACTATAAAGGTGACCAAGGATTATCTGAAGAAAGTGCTTATAAGGAGGGTTGCAATCAGTTTAAAACTGAATTGAAACAACTAAATAATATATTTAAAAAGAATAAAAAACTAAGGGAAAACTCAATAACTGGAGTTTCAAATAATAGTGGTGATGGGAATTCAGGAATTCAACATTCAAGTTTAGCTGCGACAAGGCAAGAAATATATAGATTTTCTGATTTTATCTTTTCAGCAAATCCAAATGACAGAACTTATTTTTCAGGCAAAGGAGTAGACATACCTGAGAAAGTCATTAAAGATTATGGTAGTCTAAAACCTTGTGTTCACGGTTCAGATGCACATAATTATGGAGACATATGTAAGCCAGATGAAAACAGATTTACCTGGATTAAAGCTGACCCAACATTTGAGGGTTTGAGGCAAATTATATTTGAACCAATTGAACGAGTTAAAATACAAGAAAGCAATCCGCAATGTGAATTTTCAAAACCATTTTTTAGTGAAATACTTATAGAGGATGATATTAATATTTTTGATGACCAAACAATAAAATTCAGAACTCAGGATTTCAAACTTAATCCAAACCTTGTTACTATAATTGGAGGTAGAGGAGAAGGAAAAAGTGTTCTGATTGATTATTTTGCAAATGGATTCAATTTGTCCAATAGAGAAAACTTTATTAGCTCTGATAAATTTAAAGTAAAATATTCAAAAGAAGTTTGCACAGACGATTATTTAGAATACGACTTAGGGAATAAGAATAATCTGAATTTTCTCTACATTTCTCAAAATGCGGTGAAAGATATTGCTTTATCACATAAGCAACTTGGGGATGAAATCCGTAGCCTCCTTAATTTAGAACACATAGGATTTTCCACCTCAGTACAAGATAAAATCGACAGAATAATTGAAGAGTATCATTCATTAATAAATTGGTTTGAAGAAACCAATTCAAATAATGTAAAAATCAATGATAGAGATACTTTGAACTCAATAAAAAAGAGAAATGAGGATTTATTGGGCTCGATAACAAATACAGAAAACAAGCAAAAATTAGAACTATACACTGAGAATATTAAGGAAATTAAGTTAGCTGAACTTAAAAAGGAGAAAATTGAAAAGGTAGTTTCAAAAATGAAATTATTTGAAGAAGAAGTTAATCCTGAAATTGTTGAAATAAGTAAAGATATATCTATCATTTCATTCAAGAAACAGATTGATGAGTTACAACTTATTACAGATAACTTAAACAAAACTATAGAAGGAAAAGGGAAAGAAAACGAATCAATAAAGGAGCAATTTTCTGAAATATACAAAGGAGACTTATCCTCATTGTTAGAAAATGCTGAAAAGTATAAGAGTACTATTGAAACTATTAATGAACGATTTAAACTTATAGGAAAGCAAGACGAAAAACTTTCAAAAATCAAAACAAGTAAGAATGATATTTCAAACTTATTAAATACAGAATTAAATAAACAAGTAGAGATAATAAATGATGCTTGGTCAAATACTTTGGAAGGAAATACTTCTTGGACGATAGAGCAAAAAGCATTGATGAAGCAGATTTTATCTGACAGAGAAATTGAAATTAAGGGTAAGATTTATTTTAATGTTAAGCAGTTCTATAATGGATTAAGAGATTGTATTAATGGAACATATTGGCGGAATAAAAATAAAGAAGGAGAATTAGAAAATCATTTTAAAATAACTGATGAATTATCATTCTTCAATTTTCTTAAAAACAAGCTGGAAAACGAGCTGATTGAGAATAAAGATTATTATTATGTAAATGATGTTGAAGACTATTTTTACAATATTAAAAAACGTCAAAAATATCTTTACGTTCAACCTGAAACGACTTATAAAAATAAAACTCTGGATAAAATCTCTGTTGGTCAAAGAGGAACTGTTTATTTATGTTTAAAATTAGCAACAAGTACATTCTCAACACCAATTATTTATGACCAACCAGAAGATGATTTAGACAACCAATTTATAATAAATGAACTTGTTGATATTTTTAAATCCATTAAAAAATTCAGACAAGTAATAATTGTTACACATAATGCTAATCTTGTTGTTAATTCAGATACTGAACAGGTTGTAATAGCACAAAATATTGATGAAGTACTTTCTTACAATAGTGGTTCACTTGAAAATGAAGACATAATTGAAAATGTATGTACTATTCTTGAGGGTGGAAAATATGCATTTGAACAAAGGAAAAATAGATACAAATTGAAATAAGCCCAGCAGGTAACAATGTATAAAAATAATAGCCGAAACAGTAGTAAATTCAAGGGGTGTAGCCCGCTTCAACTTTCTTGCAACTTGACAGGAAAGTGCCACGCAATCGGCTACTATTCTTATACTCACCGTTAGGGCACATGCTAAAAACCCGACCCACAAATGGCACATTTGGTTTTGCCCGACACTTAAGCCGACCCTTCGCAAAACCAAAAGAGCCATTTTTTGCCAACGCACCGACAGACAACACGACAATTTTTCAAACACTTTTTATCTTGAAAAACGATATATTCAAAATATAAAAGCTATTTTAGCTGCCTGACTTATTGTCGACATGAACAGAATAAAAGAAATACTGGAAGAAAAGGGTATTAAGCAAACTTGGTTGGCTGAAAGACTTGGAAAAAGTTACAACATGGTAAATGGCTATGTGCAAAACCGACAGCAACCTAGACTTGAAGTACTTTTTGAGATTGCTAAGATTTTGGAAGTCGACCCGAAAGAATTAATTAAAACAGAGAAGCCTAGCAAATGATATTAGATAACGAAAATGAAAATTTAAAAGTCCACGAGTGGATTGCCTCCTACACCGAACACGGACAACTGGACATTGTAACCGGGTACTTTACTATTGGTGCTCTTGCTTGGCTTTCAAAAACTGTAAACGATAAAATTTCGAACTTTAGGCTTGTACTTGGTGACATTGTAAATTTTGACTCAATAGACCAACGACCTTTAGACCTGCTAAATGAAAATATTAGCATTGAAGCTTCTCTAAAACTAAGTTCACTTTCAAAAGAAGCTGTTACTTTTTTAAAACAAGACAAAGTCGTAGCAAAAACGTTAGAGCCAAATTTTTGCCATGCAAAAAGCTACTTGTTTAATCCTGACAAAAAGGATGATAGAAATAAGTACTTTATTTCAGGCAGCTCAAACCTTACAGAAGCAGGAATTGGACTCAAGCACACGAATAATATTGAATTAAACATTGCCGAAACGGGGAACAATAATCAATACAAGGAACTTGTAGATTGGTTTGATTCTTTGTGGGTAAGACCGCAAGCACACAAAGAAAAAACTTTGGTTTCACCTGACGGAACCAAAACGAAAATAGATTTCAAACAATATTTGATAAATGAAATTGAGCGGATTTTCATCAAATACACTCCGAGAGAACTATACTACAAAGTATTATTTGAATTATTCGGCAATCAACTTTTAGAAACGGAAAACGACCCTGATTTTAATAGGCAAATTGGAAGATTAGAAAATTCTGTAGTGTACAATACCCTTTATGAGTTTCAGAAAAAAGGTGTACTGAGTTTGATTCGAATGCTTCAAAAGTATAACGGGGCTATTTTGGCTGATGCAGTTGGTTTGGGTAAAACATGGAGTGCTCTTGCAGTTATTAAATTCTTTCAACTTCAGGGACGTGAAGTCTTATTGCTTTGTCCTAAGAAGCTTGAACATAACTGGAGAAGATATTTAAAACATCAGGATTCACGCTTCGAGAAAGATCAATTTGATTATTTCTTACGTTTTCACACAGACATGCACGAATACAGGGTTGAAAAATACGTTGACCGTGCTGACAAATACTTTACCAACGATAAACCAAAATTGATTGTAATAGACGAAAGCCACAACCTTAGAAATGATAAATCAAACCGATATAAATTTTTACTTGAGCAGATTCTAAAAGAAAATGAAGATGTAAAAGTATTGTTGCTTTCAGCAACACCCATTAACAATTCACTAAATGACATCCGAAACCAATTCAAATTAATGGTTCAGGGTGATGTTGGTGGTTACAAAGAAACCTTAGGCATCAGAAATTTGGATTACACTTTCCGAACAGCCCAAAAGGTATTCAATGAATGGCGGGAAGAACCAAGCCCAAGAATAAGTGATTTCATTAAAAAGTTACCAGCTAACTTTTTTACACTTACCGATTCATTAATTGTTGCTCGTACACGAAAAATGATTGAAGGGCAGCAGACAGGTCTAAGCTTTCCAGTAAAGACAAAACCTTTAAATCTATTTGTTACACCGAGTCAGTTAGGAAATTTTGAGTCTTTCGAAGAATTGTTTGACCATTTCCCACCGATGCTTTCGGGCTACCAACCTTCTTTTTATTTGGAAGAAGAAGACGAAGAAGAAAAAGACGTACTGCATGACGAAAGACAAAGAGACCGCTTTTTGGTGAAGATGATGTACATCTTGATGGTTAAGCGACTAGAATCTTCATGGTATTCCTTCTACTCCACCGTTGAAAAAATAAAAGACCATCACCAAAATGCTTTAGACAAAATAAAAGCTTATCAGGAAGGCAAAGCCAACAGCAAACTAAATGAAAAGGATGAAAACCTTTTTGATGATGATGATTTGCAGGACGATTATGAAGAACTCACTTTAGGTAAAAAACGGAAGATTAATCTCTCTGATATTGACGCATCAGGAAACTTGGAGAACTTCAAAAAGGATTTAAAGAAAGATTTGGATGCTCTCGACAATCTTTTCATCAATCTCCAAAAGTTTGAAAACAAAATAGACAAGGAAACTATCCGGCCCGGAAATCTTATTTCAGCAGACGATAAATTGCAAACGCTGATTACTGAAATCAACAAGAAAAGGGCAACTGGTGAAAACAATGGAAACGCAAAAGTGGTCATCTTCACCGTTTATCGTGACACTGCTCAATATCTTTTTGACCAACTGAAAAGACGTGGTTTTGACAAACTCGCTATGGTTTCAGGTTCCGGCTCACAGACCAGTGATTCAGATGAAGAAACCAAAAACTTTGAACCTATTCTAGAACGCTTTGCTCCATACACTAAACTATACATGGAGAAAGAATGGGACTTTCAAACACCTAAAAAAGGAACAGAAGCATACCACGAATGGATTTCTTGGGTGGTACAAAACCACCCGAAAACCTACGCTAAGATTCAACAACCGATTGATATTCTGATAGCCACGGATGCACTAAGTGAAGGGCAAAATTTGCAAGATGCCGACATGGTTATCAATTACGATATTCATTGGAATCCTGTTAGAATCATTCAGCGATTGGGACGGATTGACCGTTTAGGAAGCCCCAACAATAAAATATTCGGCATCAATTTTTGGCCATCCAACAATATCAACTCCTACTTAAATCTACAAGGAAGAATTGAACAACGCATGGCTGCCATGAAGTTGGCAGGTGCCGAAGTAGATGAAAAGTTCTCCGACACCTTCCAAGAAATGATTCATGACGAATCACTTGACCAACGCATGAAGAACCGCATGATGGAGCAAATGCAGGTAACGTTTGACGATTTGGATGGCAATGAAACCTTTGGTTTTGACGACCTTTCTTTGGAGCGGTACAGACAAGATTTATTGGAAGAATTCAATAAAGACAAGGCAAAATACCTGCGGATGCCCAAAGGCGTTTATACAGGTTTTAAATCCGACACTTCTGTTTGTGCTGAAAACGGTTTAATTGCTTTGCTTGGCTATCCTGCTCGTCCGGCAAAATCTCCAGAACACGAATACAAAGTTTTTGACCTCATATACATCAACAAACAAGGTAAATTGGTTCTGCTTAACCAAAAGGACGTGTTGGATGCCTTAACACATCACAAGGACAAAGACCGTTTTGTACCTGATGCAGTCGACAAAGGCGATGATGCAGCCATTCAAGAATTGGTAAGTGCCATAAAAGCATGGCTAGATAGTCAAGCATCTGAAGAACAAGTGCAAGAAGACGGCACTACCAAAAAAGTAATGGGAACGGAAGCAAAAGACCTTTTATCAAAATTGAGAAAGGGAGATAAAGACGCTTTATCCCGAGTAAAACAAAACGTCAAAGTGGATGAAAAATTCCAACTAGACAATTTCGATTTGATAACATGGTTTTTAGTTTCAGATTAATTAAACCGAAATCGGTACAATCAAAAGTGGTCGAATTTGACCACTTTAAACGCATCGAATTCGATGGCTTTAAAAAATGAATTTTATATATGGCAAAGAAAAAAAAACTCAGTGTTAAGGGAACAGAAGTAACGATATCTGTTGAAAAAGAAGGCGAATACATCTCGCTTACCGATATGTTGAAGGCCAAAGACGGGGATTTTTTTATATCAGACTGGTTGAGAAACCGTAATACTGTTGAATTTCTTGGCATTTGGGAGTCTGTCAATAATCCGGATTTTAATTATGGCGAATTCGCCATAATTAGAAGTCAAGCAGGATTGAATAACTATAAAATAAGCGTCAAAGAGTGGAATGAAAAAACAAATGCCATTGGCTTAAAGGCTAGTACAGGCAGATATGGCGGTACTTACGCCCACATTGATATCGCATTTGAATTTGGGATGTGGATTAGTGCTGAATTCAAGGTTTATCTCATCCAAGAATATAAGCGCCTGAAAGAAGACGAAAACAACCGCCAAAAGCTGGACTGGAACCTGCAACGCACCCTTGCGAAAGTGAATTACACGATCCATACAGATGCCATCAAGGAACGATTGATTCCCGAAAAACTCACCGCCAAACAAACTTCTTTGGTCTATGCTTCCGAAGCAGATTTATTAAACATGGCTCTTTTTGGTAAAACCGCTGCGGATTGGCGAGCTGAATACCCGGATGCCAAAGGCAACATGCGGGATGACGCCACTCTGGAACAACTGGTAGTACTCTCCAATCTGGAAAGCATCAATGCCGTTCTGATTCGTCAAGGTCTCAATCAATCGGAGCGACTCACTCAACTGAACCAAATTGCCATTAACCAAATGACCTCATTGGTCAATAATGCGAACCTGAAAAAACTGAAATAATGAGCCACGAATGCACTAATAAGAAAAACATTCTTGGCATAAAAAATATAACAATATGAGCGAGATCATTTATAAAGAAGAATCATATAAAATCACTGGAATTTGTATGGAAGTGCATAACAATCTCGGTGCTGGCTTTCTTGAAATCGTTTACAAGGATGCTTTAGAATTTGAATTCAAAAAAGCCGATATACCTTATGAACGAGAAAAGCAATATGAAGTTAATTACAAGGGTATCATTTTACCCCATAAATTTTATGCTGATTTTGTGGTGATGGATAAAATAATTTTAGAAGTTAAGGCTGTGCAAGGTATTGCCGATGAGTTTGTTGCTCAAGCAATAAATTACTTGAAAGTCTCAGGGAATAGGCTTGCATTGATAGCTAATTTTGGAGAATTGAAATTGAATTATAAACGCATTATACTATAGATAGCAACGAATGCACTAATAAGAAAAACATTCGTGCATTCGTGGCAAAAAACAATCAAAAAATGAATCTAAGCAAATTTAAAGAAAGTGATTTCCTCCCGGCCATCAAAGCACTTTTCAAAGATTTAAAGGTGCCCATGAACTACGTGGCGGACGAACCCACTTCAGCAAAGGAAATCCTGAAAGACACCTACAAAGACAATGACACTTTCCAACTCATGGATGATGTCTATTTCGTTGGCATGGTGGACGATGCAGCTTTTGAAGGCAATAAATCTTTGGATGCAGAAAAAATAAAATCCGACTATGACGGCATCTTGATTTTTGGGGTAACGCTCAAAAACAGACCCAACGGACTACTACCTACCCGTTCGCAATTGGCCGAAATTTCAAGAGCCTTTAACCGTGAGTTTTATTATACACCTGTGGTGGTGGTTTTCAAATACGGAAACTACCTGGCTTTTGCCACTACTGAGCGATTGAAATACAAGCAAGAATGGCGTGAAGGCGAAAAGGCAGGTAAAGTAAGTTTGCTTCGGGATATTCATATTGAAAAACCACATTCTGGTCACGAACGCATTTTAGCCGAATTGCAAATTCCTACCACAGGAACAAAGAAAGTGGATTCCTTCGCCAAACTCTATGCGTATTGGCAGGAAGTATTTAGCGTAAGCCTGCTCAATAAGAAATTCTACCAAGAACTTTCCAACTGGTATTTCTGGGCAACACAGCATGTAACCTTTCCCGGAGAGCCAACCATTGCCGATGCCCACCACAAACAGGCCAAACTGGAAGACTTACTGCAAGAACATAGAGCTACCAACGTAATCAGAATGCTTACCCGATTGCTTTTTGTGTGGTTTATCAAAGAGAAAAAACTGATACCCGAAGAGCTTTTTGAACTGGATGCCTTGCAAAAAGATATTCTGAATGAAATCTCTCCTTACCATGAAAGGGGAATGTTCAAAGAGCGTAACAAAGAAAGCATATACTACAAGGCCATTTTGCAGAACTTGTTTTTTGCTACGCTCAACTGCCCTATTGAAGCAGACAGTTTAGACAAACGCAAACGTGGCTTTCGTGGTGATGGCTATGGTACACACAGGGGCATAGACTACCTGATGCGTTACAAATCCTATTTCAAGAATCCTGATGCCTTTTTAGAAAAACTGAATCAAACAGTTCCTTTCTTAAACGGTGGGCTTTTTGAATGCTTAGACGATAAGTTCAACAACATTTATATTGATGGCTTCTCCGACCAAATGACGAAGGGTGAGCAATTGATTGTACCCGATTATCTGTTTTTTGGAGTAGAAGAAGAAACCGACCTGAGCGACATTGTTGGTATCAAGGATAAAAAGTATAAGCAAGCTGCCGTAAAAGGTCTGATTAACATCCTCAAATCCTACAAGTTTACCATTACTGAAAATACCCCGATTGAAGAAGACGTAGCACTTGACCCTGAACTATTGGGTAAGGTATTTGAAAACCTGTTGGCTAGCTACAACCCCGAAACCAAAACCACAGCACGTAAGCAAACCGGCTCCTTTTATACCCCTCGGGAGATTGTTAACTACATGGTGGATGAAAGCTTGATTGCTTATCTCAAAAATGCCATTAGTCCCGATAGCTATCGGGAGGGTGGATTGGATGACGAAACCTTGGATAAAGAACTCCATGTGTTGACTTCGTTTGACAACAAAGTTCCTTTTGCCGACAATCCGCAATTGCAACGAGAAATTATTACGGCATTGAGCACTTGCACCATTCTTGACCCAGCTTGCGGTTCGGGTGCTTTCCCTATGGGGATTTTGCAAAAAATGGTGCATATCCTGCAAAAGCTCGACCCGGACAATAAGGCTTGGAAAGAAGTGCAATTGGAAAAAGCCCGCAAGGAAAGTGAAGCAGCTTTTGAGATTGAAGACAAACAAGCCAGAGAAGAACGATTATTGGAAATTAACGAAGCCTTTGACCAAAGCATCAACGACCCGGACTATGCCCGAAAACTGTTCTTGATTGAAAACTGCATTTATGGCGTGGATATACAACCCATTGCCACTCAAATATCCAAGCTTCGTTTCTTCATTTCTTTAGTAGTGGAGCAAAAGGTAAATGCTGAGAAAAATAATTTTGGCATACGACCATTACCGAATTTGGAAACCAAGTTTGTAGCGGCAAATACTTTAATATGCATTGAAAAACCAAGTGCACAGTTGAGCCTATACGATACTAAAGAAGTTAAAACACTTGAAACCAAACTCAAAAAAGTACGCAGTAAACTCTTCAGTGCCAAAAGCAAGGAAACCAAACTGAAATACCGTGAAGAAGACAAAATATTGCGCAACCAAATTGCCGAAGAACTAGAGAAAAGCGGATGGAAAAGTGATACAGCCCAAAAACTGGCAGGATGGGATCCTTACGACCAAAATGCATCTTCACCGTTCTTTGACCCGGAATGGATGTTTGATATTCAAGATGGGTTTGATGTGGTGATTGCAAATCCCCCTTATTTAAAAGAAAGGGACAATGCATTATTTTTTGAACCAGTAAATAAGTCTGAATTCGGCAGAAAGTGGCATCAAGGTAAAATGGATTTTTGGTTTTACTTTTTGCATAAGGCTATTGACCTCTCTAAATCCGAAATCTGCTTTATAACATCAAGGTATTGGCTTAATAGCCAAGGTGCAAGTAAATTAATTGATCGAGTTTCTAAAGTCTTATATTTCGTAAATGCCTTGGATATTGGAAAATTGAAAGTATTTGATGCAGTTGCAGGGCACCATATGGTATCACATTTTTCAAAAATCCCAAAAGAAAAATTTAGGTATTTAAAGGTTAGCGAAGATGTTAAATATATAGAAAATTGGTCTAGCAGTACCTTTATAGAAAAGCAAGTATTAAATAATTCCGGTGTTTTTTCGTCAAACAATGAAATAATTTTAGCAAAAGATGAATTCAATGATTTAAAAGGGATTTTGCCATTGGGTGATATTTTTGATATTTCCCAAGGTGTCGTTGAAGCTAGTGACAAAATCTCAAGCAAAGCTTTAAAATCCAGTCATTATTCATCTTCTTTTCAAGTTGGTCAAGGTGTTTTTGTTCTAACCCAAGATGAGATAGAAATTCTTAAACTAAATTCTGAAGAGCTAAGGCATATAAAGAAGTACATCGATCCGAATGATGTTGAAAAATATTATATCAATTCAAATTCATGTAAATATCTAATTTACTCAGATGGTCTACTTAAATTAAAAATTGAAAAGGACGCCAATTTTAAAAATCTCAAGGCACATCTTCAAGCCATGAGCCCATTTATAACTTCCTCTAACAAGCCTTATGGTCTTCACAGACCCAGAAAATCTAAATTCTTTGAAAAGGAAAAAATTGTTTTCAAGGGTATGTTTTCCAAACCTGAATTTGATCTTGATGATTCGAAATTATACTTTGGAATGTCTTTTTCCTCAATAATTAAAAAAGATAAAACATACTCGTTAAAATACTTGCTTGGAATATTAAATTCTTCTTTTGCCAAGAAGTGGTTTTATACTCATGGTAAACAAAGGGGCGCAGGCTTGGACATTGGGGTTGAAAAATTAAGGTCATTTCCAATTAAAATAGCAACTGATAAAATTCAAAATATTATTGAGATAACAGTTGACTTTGCTCGCTCATATAGAAGGCTAACAACCACATATTCAAAATCTATTGAAAATACAATTGACGCCTTAGTTTTCAACCTTTACTTCCCCGACCACATGAAAGAGCGTGGCATAAATGTATTGGAATTTGTAGAGCGGGATATCAATGAAGTAATGAAAGGTAGGGAGTTTGAAAAGCTAAGTGATACTGAAAAAAAACAAGTAATTGAAGACCTGCACGCGAAATGGGGAGATCCAGATAATGAAGTGGTGAAGCGTATGGCGCTATTTAAGGAAAAAAGCCCAGAGATTTTAAAGCCGATATTGGAAAGCTGATGAGAGTTAACCAAACATACCGGAGTCTTCTTGATAAATCAGTAAACTCAATGCTTTCTGCTATTGAGATATACAACAAACCCAATTTTTCATATCGTGAAGAAACCTTTGCAATCCTAGCTACTAATGCAATAGAGTTGCTTTTTAAGGCTCAATTACTTAAGGTTTGCTCTTACCAAATGAAGCATCTTTACCTTATGGAGCCCGTGCAAAACAAAGACGGGAAACCACATAAAACAAGAAAAAAACCAAAACTAAGTCGGAGCAAAAATCCAGCGACTATTGGGCTTTTTGAAGTAATTAAAAAACTTGAATCAAAGGGTTTCAAAATTACTAAAAATCATTTTTCAAGTATTGAAGCACTTATTGAATTGAGAGACAATGCCATTCACTTTCACAACGAACATCTAATTTCTAAAGAAATTCAAGAAGTTGGGTTTGCTACCATTAAAAACTACATGCATATCATAAAAAAGTGGGGAATAGAAATTGATTTATCCGCATATAATTTTTATTTGATGCCTCTTGCCTATGTTGATTCAAAGATAGTTACTAACGGTCTAATTACTGATGAAGTGAAAAATTACATGGGGTTTGTTAAATCAAAAATTGACACACAAGATGCTGATGATAAAGATTTTGATATCGCCATCTCTATTGACATAAATTTTTCCAAAAGCAATAGTTTTGAAGGCATTGGATTTAAATTTGATGCTAATGGAGTTCCTATTAGCGTGACCGAAGAAGATATAAGAAAAAGATTTCCTCTGACTTTTGATGAAGTCCGCCTTCAAGCAAAAAAACGATATACCGATTTTAAACAGAATCAAGACTTTCATCAATTGATGCGAAAAATTAAATCAAATGATAAGCTTTACCATGAGAGAAAATTAGAACCTGAAAATCCAAAGTCTTTAAAAAAACCATGGTATAGTAGTAATATTTGGCAAGAATTAGACAATCATTACACAAGATCAAAAAGTTAGATACCTGATTGAGTTTAACGAAAAGAAAAATAGAAAGGAACTGCTCATCACTGAGACCAAAAACATCTTGGACAGGATCATGAATGCAGCTTCACATCATTCAGAAAACCCATTACACCGAGAAGTACTGAAAAACGCCATTGCAAAAATGATAGAATTGAAAGAGCATTTAAAACATGACTAACCCAACCCTTCACAGCCACACAATTACTCACTACTTGATTGTTTTAATGGAGTTCGTGAATGCTTCGCATTTGCCAAGCCGCACCAGCCAAAACTCAAACCAAAGCTTGGCAAAGAGTGTGTCTGTCCCAACGCACCCCAAAACCGCCAGACAAACCAACGGACGAAGAAGAAGCACGATGCCCTAACAGCGTGTATGTGGCAATAGCGGGTGAAGTGGTAAATCGAAGGTCTGTGCATCTAAGAAACTTTGTGCTAAACGGACAGGAAAGTGCTTCTAATCCGCTACTACACATACACGCAAACCGTCAGACTGTCTAAAAACCCCTTTAGTCCTCAAAAAAAAAATAGTAAAATTTTTGGTGATAATTGTAATATTAATCCAATAAT
>Ga0334895_1002237_pt1 | contig 16997 bp, 14 predicted proteins | sample GraSluR3_MG_7_FD_207229 | JGI IMG/M metagenome (GOLD analysis project Ga0334895, IMG submission 207229) | Sludge microbial communities from methane-producing bioreactor in Wageningen University, Netherlands - Granular Sludge_31_05-R3 | ecosystem: Engineered > Bioreactor > Anaerobic >... | reverse complement strand
TAAATCTCCCGATGGGGTTTTTGGCTTTGCTGTACTCAGATCAATTACTGACACCATCATCAAAAACAATCAAAACGTATTAAACTCCCTAAAAGTAATTGCTAACTTGCACACTGATTAGTTACCATATTGATTAAGGTTAATGATTTAGTTGTTGCATCATCTCACCTTTTTTTTATGTTGATTTTAAAGAACCAACAGCTCCGGTGAGTACTTTTCTGAAGCCAAAGATAGAGGGATTTTCCAAAAAATAAAAATTAAAAAAACTTAATCATTTATCTCCAAATCAGTTAATTACCAAAAATGTATAATGTAATCTCCGGTTAAAAAGTACTTGCGGTAATCGGAGGTTAAAAGGTTTTTCACGGGACACGGAAAATGGACAATGAGCAATGCCGAATGGACAATCTTCCGCGCAGCGGAAGCTTAAGGGGGACGAGGGACGAGGGACCCTTCGCTTAGCTCAGGGCAGGCTCTGGGACGAGGAAAATGGACAATTGACAATGTCGAATGGACAATCTTCCGCGCAGCGGAAGCAATGCCTTCTTTTGGCACCTCACCCCCTGGCCCCCTCTCCTCTGAGGAGAGGGGGAAAAGGGGGTTGGGGGGTAAAGGGGGTGAGGTGCAAGAAAATAATGAAAAACTGACAATTGACAACACCGAATCGACAATCTTCCGCGCAGCGGAAGCAAGGGGGTACGAGGGACCCTTCGCTTAGCTCAGGGCAGGCTCTGGGGCGAGGAAAATGGACAATTGACAATGTCGAATGGACAATCTTCCGCGCAGCGGAAGCAATGCCTTCTTTTGGCACCTCACCCCCTGGCCCCCTCTCCTCTGAGGAGAGGGGGAAAAGGGGGTTGGGGGGTAAAGGGGGTGAGGTGCAAGAAAATAATGAAAAACTGACAATTGACAACACCGAATCGACAATCTTCCGCGCAGCGGAAGCAAGGGGGTACGAGGGACCCTTCGCTTAGCTCAGGGCAGGCTCTGGGGCGAGGAAAATGGACAATTGACAATGTCGAATGGACAATCTTCCGCGCAGCGGAAGCTCCTCCATCCCGGCTTAAAAGCCTGCAAAATATTATTTATCTTTGCAGCCTCAAAACGATCAGGTCATGGCGATTAAAAAAGAGGAAGTGCTCAAAGCCCTGGAAGGGGTTATCTATTTTCCGAAACACGATCATGTGGTGGCGCTCAACATGGTGAGAGACATCCGGGTGGAAGGCAAGAAGGTTTCCTTCGCCCTTTTCTTTCCCGAAAGGGATGAACGCAATGAAAATACTGTGAGGCAGTCGTGCATCAGCGCCATCGTGAACAATGTCGACCTTGATGCAGATGTGTCGGTTGAGATCCGTTATCCCGCCAACCCGCTTGCCCGCATCAAATACATCGTGGCCATCGCCTCCGGCAAGGGCGGTGTAGGCAAATCGACCGTGGCGGTGAACCTGGCCGTGGCCCTCTCGAAAAAGGGCTTCCGCACGGGCATCCTCGACGCCGACATCTACGGGCCTTCCATCCCGCTGATGTTCGACCTGGTGGATGCAAAGCCCGCGGTACACGAGGAAGGCGGGCAGCAATGGATACAGCCGATCGAAAAATACGGCATCAGGGTGCTGTCCATCGGCTTTTTCGTCGACCCTTCACAAGCCCTGATATGGCGCGGGCCCATGGCCTCCAACGCCCTCAAGCAACTGCTGAACGATACGGACTGGGGAGAGCTCGACTACCTGGTCATCGACCTGCCGCCGGGCACGGGCGACATCCACCTCACCCTGGCACAGGACTTCAAGGTGAGCGGCATCGCCATCGTCACCACGCCCCAGGAGGTGGCCCTGGCCGATGCACGCAAGGCACTCAGCATGTTCAACCAGGAAAAGATCAGGATACCCATACTCGGGCTGATCGAGAACATGTCATACTTCACCCCGGCCGAACTGCCCGACAACAAATACTACATTTTCGGGCAGGCAGGCGGAAAAAAGCTGGCCGAAAAGGCAGGCGTGCCGCTGCTGGGCGAGATCCCGCTGGTACAGGGCATCTGCGACTCGGGCGATAAGGGTACGCCCATCAGCCTCGACGACACATCGCCCGTCACCAAAGCCTTTATGGAGCTTGCCGCCAATATAGACAAGGAAATCCGGAAAAAATAATCAACAAAAACACATAAATATGAGTACGACCGAAAAAGAAGCCACCAAACAAAAGGTGCTCAACGTAATAGAACAAATACGCCCTTACCTGCAGAACGACGGGGGGGATATCGAATTTGTGGAGCTGACCGACGACATGCGCGTGAATGTACGCCTGACCGGCGCCTGCGGCTCCTGCCCCTACAGCACCATGACCCTCAAGAACGGCGTGGAAGCTGCCGTGATCAAGGCCATCCCCGAGATCAGGTCGGTAGATTCGGTATAGTTCAGGAAAGATACCTGCCCACGATGGGCATCCTGCGTCCCATGCCAAAGGCCTTGGGTGAAACGCGCAGGATGGGCGGCGTCTGGTAGCGCTTGTATTCGCTGGTGTTGACCATCTTCAGCACGCGGATCACCATGGCCTGCTCAAAACCCATGGCCAGCAACTCCCTGGGCCCTTTCCGCTTTTCAATATACTGGTACAGCAGGCTGTCGAGGATGCCGTAATCCGGCAGCGAATCGCTGTCTTTCTGCCCCGGCCGCAACTCGGCCGAAGGGGGCTTGACGATGGTATTACGGGGGATGACCTCCGCATCCCGGTTGATGTATGCAGCCAGTCCGTAGACTTCCGTCTTGTATACGTCGCCCAGCACCGAGATGCCCCCGTTCATGTCGCCATACAGGGTGGTATAGCCCACGGCGGCCTCGCTCTTGTTGGAGGTGTTGAGCAGTATATAGCCGAACTTGTTCGACATGGCCATGAGGATCACCGCCCGTACCCGGGCCTGCATGTTCTCTTCGGTAACATCGAAGGGCAGCCCGTCAAAGGGCTTTTCCAGGCTGGAGCGAAGGCTGTTGTAAGCTTCTTCAATATTGATAAGGTCGCAGGGCGATCCCAGGTTTCGGGCCAGTTGCAAGGCATCCTTCACGGAGTGATCCGATGAAAAGGCCGAAGGCAGCAGCAAGGCATGCACGTTCCCGGCACCCAGCGCACGCGCGGCCAGCACCATGGTCACGGCACTGTCGATGCCCCCCGACAATCCCAGGATGGCCTTTGTAAAGCCCAGCTTTTCAAAATAGTTTCTGATGCCCATCACCAGGGCGTCGTGGATGAGCGCCGTTTTGCCTGCCGGCTCCGCGGAAACGCCCGGTGAATGCGCCCGTGCATCCGATACTTCATCCAGGTCATAAACCCGCAGGTCTTCCTCAAAATACTTCATTTCATCAAACACGAAACCTGCCGGAGCCACGGCCATCGAGCCTCCGTCGAAGAGAAGCTCGGTCTGTGCGCCCACATGGTTCACGTAAAACAAGGGCAAGCCGTAACGCTTCACATTTGCCAGCATCACCTCCCGCCGCCGCTGCGCCTGCTCATAATGGAAGGGCGAGGCGGCAATGTTGATCATCAGGTCGGGCATCTGCCGGATGAGTTCGTCCATCGGGCTGATGGTGTAGAGCGGGTCCCCGCCGATATCCCAGATGTCTTCACAGATGGTGAGGGCAATGCGCCTGCCGCCGTATTCGATCACCGAAAATTCGCGGCAGGGCTCAAAATAACGGTATTCATCAAATACGTCGTAATTGGGCAGCAGCGACTTGTGCGCCATAGCCATCACCTTCCCTTCCGCCAGGAAGAGAGCGGAATTATGCAGGTCTTTGCCTTTGATCTCCTCCCTGCGTGTGGGTACGCCCACGATGGCGGCAATGCCCTTGCAGTGCGAGGCGATTTCCTCTGCCGACCGCATACAGCGGTCGATGAAATCATCGAACTCCAGGAAGTCGCGGGGCGGATAGCCGCTCACGGCCAGCTCGGCAAAGACCACCAGCTCAGCCCCGGCCTGTCGGGCCTGCTGCAGGGCGGCAATGATCTTCGAAGTGTTGCCCCCGAAGTTGCCGATATGGTAGTTGATCTGTGCCAGCGCTATTTTCACGGGATAAAGTTAAAAAACGATCCCGACATTGAAGGCAAGAAAGTTGGCAAAAGCCTTGTTGTTGACGGTGGGATCGATGCTGTTCTGTCCTTTCAGTATATCCATAAAGCCGTTGTTGAAGACCAGCCCGGCGATGAGGCTGGTCGACCCGCCCAGCATGAGCTCCACGCCTGCGCCCAGGATGAGCGACTCGCGAATGAAGGCGATATCGTCGTAAATATCCACTTCCTCCTTAACGGGCTCGCCCGTGGGGGGGATGAATTCGTCATCGGCCCTGGCGCCGATCAGAAAGCTGCTCCCCAGCCCGATCTGCCCGTAAATTTTTAAGGGGCCGAGCTCTTTGGTGCGCATGCGCAGGGTGAGCGGTATCTGTATATACTTGAGCCCGTACTTGCGGTTGAGGGTGCCGCTGATGGTGTCGGCGCCATTGATCACCCGCCCGGGCATCCTGATGCCCCCGTTCAGAAAAATAACGTCGAAACCGGAGGTGATGCCATAGTTCTCCATCAGGTAGAAGTCGGCGATAAAACCCCAGGAAAAGCCAATCTTCACCCCATCGGAGGAATAGCCGGCCGCATCGGGCTTCATCCAGCCGATGTTCGGCCCGGCCTGAAAACCGAAAACAAAGGGCTTTTGCTGCGCCGTGGCCCCGGCCGAAGCCATGAACGACAACAGTAAGAAAATGATCAGGTGCTTTTTCATCTTATATGTTTTTATCTGGCTTCATGAACATACATACATCCGGGCGCATGCCGTTGCCTTTCCTCTTACGGCAATATGATCATAAAAATACACATTGGCACGGATCAGGCAAATCCCAGTCTAAAAATACTGCTTTTACGCCAACCCGCAATAAAGCCGGCGGCAAGTTTTTAAAGGGGCCGTGTTAATAATTATCCGGCGGGATGTTGGGAAATAGCGGGCGATGCCTTACTTTTGTATTCGCATGGCAGCCCATGGCCAGGCATTTACTCATTTAAAAAAACACACGAAGCATGAAAAAAAGCATATTGCTGATCGCGCTGGTCTTCCTGGCCGGTGCCACATTTGCCCAGTTCACCGTCGGGCCCAAGGTTGGTTTCACCATGAGCAAGCTCAAAACCAATTTCGAGGATGTAAAGGAAGAAGCCCGGTCGGGCTTCCAGTTCGGGGCTTTCGCCCGCTTCGGGAAAAAGATCTACATCCAGCCCGAGCTGATGTTCGTCACCAAGGGCGGCATCATCAAGGCTGACGACGCCACTGCCCTGGAGACCAAGGTAAAGCTGAGCACCATGCAAATCCCTGCCCTGGTGGGCTTTCACCTGCTGAACCTGAAAGTGGTGAACCTGCGCGTGATGGGCGGGCCGGCCCTTTCCTTCGTCACCGACAAGGAGATCAAGATAAACAATGTTTCAGGGACGATCGGCGAGAAGAACCTCAAGGATGCCATCTGGAGCTTACAGCTCGGGGGCGGCATTGATGTGCTCATGTTCACCCTCGACGTACGCTACGAGTGGGGGCTGAACAACATCTACGACCCGCAGGGCGGCACCACCTACGACATGAAGAGCAACCTCTGGAACGTGAGCCTGGGCTGGAAGATCCTGTAAGGGAGCCGTTGCCGGGGCAATAAAACCGGCTTTTTGCCGTATTAAGAGGGCCGCGCTGCACCGGGCCTGAACCCGGCAGCAGGCAGCCCCGTAATTTGCATGTACATGAATAAAGCCATCCTTGCACTGCTGCTGACCACCCTCCTGTTTGCCGGCTGCCACCGCGGGCGCGACTGCCATCAGGTCGACCTCTCGGCCGTGCCCGACCCGCAGCTCAGCATACATCGTTACGGGCGGGACCTGTTCAGGATGGATCCCTCGCAACTGGCGGCGGAGCTGCCCCGCCTGGCCGAAAGATACCCTGTCTTCCTGGGCCGGCCGCCCCTCGACACCCTCACCTTTATCCAGATCCGCGAATTCGTGGGCGACCCCTTCCTGCGCGAGACCGCTCAGGCCTGCGAGCAGCAGTTCCCTGACCCCGGCCCCGTCGAAAAGGAGCTGAACAGGGCTTACCGGCACTTTTTGTATTATTATCCCGATGCCGTTTTGCCGGAGGTGTACAGCTATATTTCGGGTTTGAGCTATGAGCATCCCGTGCAGTTGCACGACAGCATTTTGCTCATCGCCCTCGACATGTACCTGGGTGCCGGGCACCCGCTGTATGCGCGGGCGGGCATCCCGCAGTACCGCAGCCGCCGGGCCACCCCCGAGCACCTGGTGCGCGATGTGATGTTCGAGACCGGCAGCAGGCTGCCGGTGAATTACCGGCGCGACAACATCCTGCTCGACCAGATGGTCGACTACGGCAGGCTGTTGTATTTCCTTGAGGCCACCATGCCCTGGCTGCCCGACAGCATCCGCATCGGCTTTACGGCGGGGCAGCTCGACTGGTGCAGGAAGAACGAGCACAACCTATGGGCGTTCCTCATCGAGAACGAGCTGTTGTTCTCTTCCGACCACCAGAAGACCCACAAGCTCATCACCGACGGGCCTTTCACCTCATTCTTCCCCGACGGCTCTCCCGCCCGCACCGGCTGGTACACCGGCTGGCAGCTTGTGCGCAGCTTTATGAAGAACAACCCGGAGGTATGCCTGCCCGAGCTCATGGAAGACATCCCCGCCCGCCACATCCTCGACCAGGCCGCCTACCGGCCCTGAAAAGCCCGCCACCACCTCCCCTCCCCCCGGCACAACCCGGACCGTAAAATTTTTTCCCGAAAAAAGTGCGACTTTTCGGGTTTTTGGGTATTAATAAACAGATAATGCCAATAAAGCGATTATGCTTGTTAAAACATTCGGAAGTACCCTTGTGGGGATCCACGCCATTATTATTACCGTAGAGGTCAGTATCGACCAGGGGGTAAATTTTTTCCTGGTTGGCCTCCCCGACAGTGCGGTAAAGGAAAGCCACCAGCGTATTGAAGCGGCACTGAAATATATCGGCTTCAAGATCCCCGGCAAAAAGATCGTGATCAACATGGCTCCTGCCAATATCCGCAAGGAAGGTTCGGCCTATGACCTTACGCTGGCCATCGGCATCATGGCCGCCTCGGAACAACTTGAACCCAAACATGTAGGGGATTATATCATCATGGGTGAACTTTCGCTCGACGGCGGGCTGCAGCCCATCAAGGGCGCCCTTCCCATTGCCATCGAAGCCAAAAAGCAGGGTTTTAAGGGGCTTATCCTTCCCGCCAGGAATGTAATGGAAGCCGCCATTGTGGGGGGCATTGATGTATTAGGAGCGGAAAATATCATGGATGTGATAAAGTTTTTCAGGGGTGAAGGCGAGATCAAGCCTACCGTGATCAACACCCGGGAGGAATTTTTTAACCGGCTGCATGAGTATGAATTTGATTTCTCAGAGGTAAAGGGGCAGCAGAACATCAAGCGTGCGCTGGAGATCGCTGCGGCCGGGGGCCACAATGTTATTCTGATCGGTCCGCCGGGCTCGGGAAAGACCATGCTGGCCAAGAGGCTTCCTTCCATCCTCCCGCCGCTGAACCTTCATGAAGCCCTTGAAACCACCAAGATCCATTCGGTAGCAGGTAAGATGCGCAGCAACATCAGCCTCATCTCCGTGCGTCCATTCCGCTCACCGCATCATACCATCAGCGATGCCGGCCTGGTGGGCGGCGGCACCTATCCGCAGCCGGGGGAGATCTCCCTGGCCCACAACGGGGTGCTCTTCCTCGATGAGTTGCCCGAATTCAAGCGCACCGTGCTGGAGGTGATGCGGCAGCCCATGGAAGAACGCATCGTAACCATTGCCAGGGCCAAACAGAGCGTTGAGTACCCGGCCGGCTTTATGCTGGTGGCCGCCATGAACCCGTGCCCCTGCGGCTATTACAACCATCCCGCACAGGAATGTTCCTGCCAGCCCGGCACGGTCCAGAAATACCTGAACAGGATATCGGGCCCGCTCATGGACCGCATCGACATACACATTGAGGTGGTGCCTGTCCCCTTTTCCGAACTCTCGGAAATGAAAAACGGCGAATGCAGCGAAACCATCCGTAAACGGGTGATCGAAGCCCGCCGCATACAGGAAAACCGTTTCAGCCAGAGCAACGGCATCCATTGTAATGCCCAGATGAAGCCCGCCCAGCTCAGAACATACTGCGACCCCGGCAGCAGCGGGCAACTGCTGCTGAAAAAGGCCATGGAAAAGCTGAACCTCTCCGCCAGGGCCTACGACCGCATCCTCAAGGTGGCCCGCACCATCGCCGACCTCGACCAAAAGGAAAAGATCATGACCGAACACCTGGCCGAAGCCATCAACTACCGCAGCCTCGACCGCGAAAACTGGGGAAAACGCCTCTGAAAAAAATACCCCGCCGGGTTCCCGGTAAACCGCGTGGAGCTTTGCAAAATGCTCAAATTCCTGCTGAATGGCGGTTGGGCTTTATTTCAAATCTTTTTTCAGCATTATCATATGCTTTAATTGTATTCCATTTTCAAATATGGGTTCTGGATAATTATCAATAAAGAACCTGTGCTTTATATCATATATCTCAAAACCAACCTTTTGATATAAATACAATTGTTTAATCCCTGCATCTCCTGTTCCGATTATAAGCTTCATAAATCCTCTTTCTTTTGCAAGGCTTATGGCATCTTTCAATAATCCCTGACCGATCCCCTGTCCCTGAAAAGCCGTATCTACCGCAATGTTTTTTATTTCTGCCGTATCGCTGCAGATCCTTTGCAATACAAACACGGCAATAATTATATTGTCCCGGTCAAGTACATAAATGTCTGATTGATGGATGTATTTATCGATTGCCTCAATTGTTTCATCAGCAAGCAATAGTAGATCATAAGGTATTTCCTTATCCTTTTCCAACAATCTGATCATGGTAAATCCATTAACGGCATGGAACTTCAAAAACCGAACCTGTTCGTTTATAATCAAGCTTTTCATAATATCCATCAACATCAGACATTACATAAACAACCTGATTGGGATAATCCCTATATATGCATTCCACTAGTTTTCTTCCAATCTCTTTTCCCCTGTATGCCGGCATTACCAACAAATCACAAACATAAATATATTCGCCAAAATCATCCAGAGAACGGGAATATCCACATAAAACATCCTCCTGACAGGCGACATATGTGACAGAAGACTCCAAAGCTGTTTTATATTTCTCAGCCAGGGTTTCATTTGCATAATCCCATCCTTCTTCATCTTCAATCATTTTCATCAATTGGCTTTCATCAATGATCCTGTTGTATTTTCTTATCTGCATTTTGATTTGTTAATTGCGTGTACGTATGACTCCCGGCCTTACGGCCAAACGGTTGGCGGTATGAATAGTTGGGGTGTTCGGAGCACGTCACTGCCAAACCGATACAAAGTTTGAAGCGAGCTACAACCCTTGATTTCAGTAGTATCTGCCCAATTTTTTATATACCGTGTTACAAGCTGGCCGTTCTTGTCCTCCGATATTTCGTCTTTAATTTTTGCTGCACTGTCTTTCTGTCCGTGCGTTGGAGTGGGACGGGCTTGAAGGCTCTTTTGGCATTTTTGGATTGAGGGCAAGCCTTGTGTGAATGCCAAATGTGCCTGAAAGCGAAGGGACGGGTGCGTTGGGTTCATACTACTTTCTTTTCCTTTTGTTTTCCAGTTTCCTTAATCCTTTTTCCAACTGTTTCATTTCCTGCACATCTTCAATTTCTATCCTGTTTTTGCTGTATTTGCCGTATTCAGATTCTGCTAATTCTTTTGCCATTTTTGCCGAAATTCTCCCTGCATGTTCTAATATTTCCTTATCGTTTAAAGTCATAAAATCATTGAGTTTGCTAATCCAGTCTTTCATGTACATTGGTTTCCGGTTCCGAGCCTGCAATTCGGCAAACGAAAGATACTGGTCAACAATTAAATTAAGGTCTTTTAGTTCATCTTCATTTAAATAATTTTTTGCAATCGAAACATCTGTTTTTCGGATTTTCCCATGCGGTGCATTTTTCCATGTTGTTAATCCCATATTTTGTTTTTTAGAATCTACCCGTTTGCAGATTATTTCCGATGCAGTGTGACCATGAATTGCCCAGTGCATTTGGTTTTGTACCGATTTGAAAAACAACTGGCTTTCTTCAGTGCCTGGGTCATAATCAATGGCAGTTGTATAAATGTCTTTGATTTTTGCATAAAATATTTTCTCCGAACTGCGAATGTCCCGGATTCTTTCCAGCAGCTCATCAAAATATTTGTTGGTGTTTCCGGTTTCTTTTAAACGCTCATCGTTCAGCACAAAACCTTTTATTAAATATTCACGAAGTTGTGCAGTTGCCCAAATACGGAATTGAGTTCCACGGTGCGACTTTACACGGTAACCAACTGAAATTATTACGTCGAGGTTGTAAATCTTCAAATTTCGCTGAACCTCGCGTTTGCCCTCGGTTTGAACTGTCAAGTAATCCTTGACAGTTGAAATTTCCTGCAATTCACCTTCATCAAAAACGTTTTTTATGTGCAGGCTGATGTTTTGTTTAGTCGTTTGGAAAAGCGCTGCCATTTGAACCTGCGAAAGCCAAACGGTTTCATCTTCCAGCCGGACATCAATTTTTGTTTGCCCGTCTTCGGTTTGGTATAGTAATATTTCAGAGTTGTCCATTATTAATTACTCTTTTGTGAAATACTTTAATCTGCGGTTATTAAAAGCTTTCATTTTCCCTTCCGGAATATCAACAACTCCCTAATAACCTCACCTCGTGTTACACTTACCCGGTTTTACAGAGTAAAGATAAAAAAGAATCCGATGCGTTTGTTTTATGTGCTATCGAAATGACGGATAAGGCTTTGTATGCTTTTCTTACCAAGGTGTGTGCATATCGCATTGCCCCGGCTCCTCCATTCAGTTTGCCGTTCCCATTCTTTCCGCTTCGTTCCATTCCCTCCCGGGGAATTGGCATTGTTGGCAATGGAAAGCATGATCCCGTCAGGTGAGGAGGGAATTTTGCATTCGCCGGAGCCGCGCGCCGGCAAGTAAAGCGGGGAAAACGCCTCTGAAAAAAATGCCTGCAGCTGACAATACCGGCCAAAAAAAAACAACGGTTGAAAAGTTTTTTTGCAAGGTGAGCATTTTTGCCCTATCTTGGTAGTATCAAATAAAAACCATTCAATAACCAAAAACTTTTTGTTATGGATATTCTAGGAGCAGGTATCGGCATCATCATCCTGATGATCGTCGTAAACATCATTGTGGGCGCCTTGTTTCTGTATCTGGGGGCAAGCATCGCCGGCATTGCGGGAAAATCATTCGGAAAAGCCATTGGCGCTTTCGTATTGTCGTGGATCGTGGTGGCCGTCATCTCGGCCATCTTCTCATTCGTCCCCGTGATCGGGACCATCCTGGGCTTCATTGTCGGGCTGATCCTGTCGATACTCATCGTCAAGGCCGTCTTCAAGACTACTGCAGGGAAAGCCTTCATCGCCATCCTCATTGCATGGGTGCTGAGCATCGTGGTGCTCTTCCTGCTGGCCCTCATATTCGGGCTCTCGGCAACGGCCATGCTTTCGGCATAGCCACTGCCGGCCGGAGGAAACAGCAAAGGCTGCCGCAACCCGGCAGCCTTTTTCATTTCAGTCGCCAGGGCTTCATTCACCGGTAAAATCAGGCTTTCGCTTCTCGAAAAAGGCGCGGATGCCTTCGCGGTAATCCTTGCTGTGGTATGCCTTGCGCCGCAGTTCCTCGATCTTCTCGAAAGCTGCGGTATTCACGGGGCGGGCATCGCCCATGATGTTGAGCTGTTCCTTGATCACGGCGATGCTCAGGGGGGAGTTGGCGGCAATGCCGTCGGCCATGCGGTAGGTGAAAGCTTCCAGTTCATCCGCATCCACCAGGTGGTTGAGGATGCCGAGGTTCTCGGCCCTGCGGGCATCGATGGGTTTGGCCGTGAAGAACATCTCCTTGGCGATGTTCATCTCCACCATGTTGAGGAAGTGCACCATGCCGGTGGTATTGTAAGGCACGCCGATGCGGGCCGGGGTGATGGCAAAGCCGGTGTTTGGCGTGCCGATAAGGATATCGCAAATAAAGGCCAGGTCGCAGCCGCCTCCCCACACCCCGCCGTCGATCATGGCGATGACCGGCGCGGGAAACTTCTGTATGCGCCGCATGATGGTCTCGAGCGGATGATGATAGCTGAGGGGTTCGCTGCCGGCGGCGGGCAGCTCCGATATGTCGAGGCCGGCACACCAGGCCGGCGCACCGGGGTTGGCACGTATAACCACCACCCGCACACCTGCTTCCCGCAGGCGGCCAAGGGCGTCAAGGAAAGCAGCCATCAGCGCATTGCTCAAAGCATTGCGCTTTTCATCGTTGTTCATGACGATGGTGCCGGTATGGCCTTTTATCACAGTCTTTATCAGTTCCATGCCCATAAATTTCCGATAAAAATAATGAAATTCAGCATGGCGGCTGCGATAATTCACAGGCAGGGCCCGTGGCTTTGGGCAATCTTTCCTATTTTTGGCCTTTCGTTTAAAATGTTAATGCATGGACAGAGCTGAGGCGACTAACTACAGGCTGCAATCACTGGTGAGCGGCCGCATCTTCGATGATACGGGCTGGATCCTCGACGCAGCCGGTGAAGACAGGCCCGGGCTGGTAAGGGCCGTTTATGAACACCGGCAGTTGCGGTTGCGGGGCGACAGCCACGGGCTGTACACCTTTGGCGACTGGCTGCCGCTGCGGCGCGAGCTGAAAGGCTCCTCCCCCCCGGTAACCTATAAGAGCGAGGGCCTGGCGCGGGAGCTCGGGCTGAAGAACCTCTTTATCACTTTCAGCGGCTACTGGCCCGAAAAGGGTGCCATGATGAGCACCTGCTCCTTTAAGGAAACAGAGGCCTACAGCGTTTGCGGCCGCCTCGACCCCGGCGCCGGGAAGGTGCTGGTGGTGGCCTCGGCGGGAAACACCTCACGGAGCTTTGCCCGCGTTTGTTCCGACAACGGCATCCCCCTGCTGCTGTGTGTGCCCGAAGACAATATCGGCGCCCTCTGGTTCGACCGGCCGGTGAAAGAACATGTCAGGCTGATCGTGACGGGCCGGGGCAGCGACTATTACGATGCCATCCACCTGTCGGGGCTGGCCTGCCGGCATCCCCGTTTCATTGCCGAAGGGGGTGCGAAGAACGTGGCACGCCGCGACGGCATGGGAACCACCGTGCTCTCGGCCGTGACCACCATCGGCGAGATCCCCGAATATTATTTTCAGGCCGTTGGCAGCGGCACAGGCGCCATCGCCGCCTGGGAAGCAAACCTGAGACTGATCGCCGACGGCCGTTACGGGACAAGGAAGATGAAGCTGATGGTGTCGCAGAACAAGCCCTTTACACCCATCCACGATGCCTGGAAGGCCGGCTCGCGCGAAATACTTCCCCTCAACGACGAGCAGGCGCGCAGCCAGGTGCAGGAGATCATGGCCAAGGTGCTCTCGAACCGCAAACCGCCCTATGCCCTGGCAGGCGGGCTCTTCGATGCGATGAAAGACAGCGGAGGCGACGTACTGCTGGCATCAAACGAAGAGGCCATGCAGGCTGCCGGGCTCTTCGAAGACTGTGAAGGCATTGATATCCATCCCGCCGCCGCCGTGGCCACCGCAAGCCTGATAAATGCCACACGGCAGAACCGGGTGGAAAAAGACGCGCTCATCATGCTGAACATCACCGGGGGCGGCGAAGAAAGGTTCATGAAAGAGCACAGGCTGTACTACCTGAAACCCTCCCTCGTGTTCGATGCCGACCCTGACCCGGATACCCTGCTGGCCGGACTGGATAAGCTTTTTTAATCCGAAACAACCACACCCATCCCGGCAGGGGTCAAAAACCGGCATTACGGCTTATTCCGACAAGGCCTCCCTGAGCAATACCTTATATGCTCCGGCCATGGTGGCGGCCATATCAAGCATGTTCTGCTGATACTTTTCGAGGTCGATCTCTCCCTTATCCAGAATAAAATCAGTACTGCCCTGAATACCCTTTATGGTCGTAAACAATGGCCCTTCACCCTTAAACACGAAGGTGGTGGTGCCCCTGCCGGCATTTACCTCATCCAGCTTGTGCTTCATGTCAATGTTAATATATTCAAGAACAGGTTCATTCTTTTTACCCATGCCATACTTGAATTTAACTGTCAATGAAGCCTGGCAGCCATTGTCGTGGGCAATCTTTGGGATCATTTCATTGATCTTGATAATGGCACCGATCTTCAGGGTCTCGCTGAAAAAGCCCATTCCGCTTGCCGAACGCTTGATCCCTTCGGTGGTTACCGACTTTTTTGTAAGCCCGCCCGAATAGCTTCGCGTTTTCCTTTCCTCTTTCAGTCCCAGTGCTATGTAATCAGGGTTTTCGATGAGGATATCCTTATCGAGTACCTCGATCCCGTTTTCCTCAAAGATGCCTGCCACAATGTCGAACACCTGGTTGGTAAGGGTTTCGTAATAATCGCTTCCTATCGTGATCTCCTGCGTACGCTTGAAAAGAGCGCTGCTACCCCACCTTTGGTCCATGGCACTGGGTTCGGTTTCTTTGGATGTGATATAATCACCAATGAATTCGATGATCAACACCTTCGTAACACCTTCCTTTTTAAGGTCCCTGGCATTGATCTTTGCCATTTTCGATGCTGTTTTCAGATCAGGGGTTTCCTGTGCGCCGACAAAAACAGCAGTCAGCAAAAACAGCACACTCATCATAATTGTGATTTTTTTCATTTTGCATGTTTTTAAATGAATACTCCGGGCCCGGGCCCGTGAACTATGATGCCTGCTTTTAATCAATAATTCAAGGCTTATTCTTATTCATATCAACGAAAGGTTGTCGGCCTGACCCTGACAGCAGTGTATTTTTCGTAATCGGGATGGATGGTTTTTTAAATATTGCTATAAAAATATGAATACATTTTTATTATTGCAATAGAAGGAAGATAATTTTGTACCGGGGGTTGTGATCACCGCCCGCAGTCACCCGCTTCAATGATCAGGATATCCGTATCGTTCAGGATATATTCCGGAAGATCGCCCCTGTCGGCGATGGCAATGCCGTACGACTGATCTCTGACTTTTTCAATCTGTTTCGGGTCAGGGATAAAACCATAGGCCGCGAGCCCGGTATAGAACATCACTGCAATATGGCCCTGGTGGCGGATGTCAGCATTAAAGACAACATATTTCCGGCCCTGCAGGCCTTTCAGTTTCCCGATAAACGCCATCTGTTCGAGGTCGGCCTTCCGGTTGCGGTTATCGTGCGGTTTCCAGTTGGTATGCGAGGCCTGTATCATGGTCATGTTGATCAGGAAATAACAGATGACGAGCAGTGCGAGCGGCCTGAATATATTGTCAAAATATTTCAGCCTGAGCCTGTCGTGCAGGAATTTCGCCCCCGTGTCGGTGAGGGCGCCCAGGCCCAGGAAGGCAAAGGGGGAAACGATGATGCAGAAGGAGGTCATCTTGGTGGCTGCGAATGAATAAAACCCGTAGGTGATGATGATGGCCGACAATACCGCGAAGCGATAAATGGCTGCACGGGCTTTCCTGAGCAGGAAAAACAGGCCAAGCAGCAGCAGGTAGGGAACCAGGTCGCCCGAGCCGTAGATATCCTTTACGGCCTCGAAATGGAACCAGAAATTTCCGTCGTGGCCTTCCACAACATGGAAAAAATGCCTGGTGTTGAGGCGGAGCTCATGCGCGGCTTCGGCTGGGAAGCCGGTAAAGATGTATATCTGCCAGGGGATGAACACCACAAGGGTAACGGCCAGGGCAGTGAGCAGGCGACGGTAGCTTGCCGGCCTCAGCCAGTGCCTTTTATCATCCAGTCCGGCAGCGATCACCCATACGGCGTATACCAGCAGACCCACCAGCCACTTAACCAGTACTGCGCAGCCCGAAAACAGGCCGGTCAGTATCAGCCAGCGTTTCCGTCCCGATTCCTGGTACTCGAACCAGGCCCAGAAGCTGGCCGTTACATAAAACAGGAATGCCGAGTCGTTATGGTCGGTGGTGATCTTACCTGCCACCAGGCCCAGCAGGTAGTAGGAAACCGTAAAGAACAGGGCTCCGTAAAAAGCGGTTTTTTCACTGTGAATGATCTTCCCCGTGCGGTAGACCATCAGGGCAGCCAGGGCGTGCATGATGATGGAGGGGATCCTGACGGCCAGTGTATCGATACCGAAAACCTTCAGGCTGAGTGCGATCTGCCAGAGGAACAACGGCTGTTTGTGCAGCCACACATGATTTGCGATCCAGTTCCTGTAGTCATATTCGAGGGGCGGATCGGCATATAGCAGGGGCATGAAAGGATTGCGAAGCATGTTTTTGGCCACGAGGGCATGGTATTGTTCGTCCCAGATGATCAGGAAATCATCGAGGGCGGCGATAAAAAAGCCCAGTAGCAAAGCACCGGCGAACAGCAGCCACAGTGCAGCCCGTTTCCTCCCCGCCTGAAAACTCAGGATAGAAGCCAGCAGTACCAATGCACCCGCCACGAAAGGGGCGATCTGTACTCCGCTGAAATGTGGATATATCATGGCCTTTATTAAAGGTTTTCCAAATCTGCCCCGGTGAGCAAACAGTTGCGGCTCATGCCCGTCTGCCATGCCTGCGCACCAAAAGGCTGCTAAAAATAATAAAAAATCCTGGACAAATAATTTGGTTTTGTCATAGGAATCGGGATGGTAATTTATCCTTTCGACCAAACAAATCACCGCGTGTCCCGAGAACTCGGGGAATCACCGAATCAACAGTGTTTCAGTGTTATAGTGTTTCAGTGTTATAGTGTTTCAGTGTTTCAGTGTTTCAGTGTTTCAGTGTTTCAGTGTTTCAGTGTTTCAGTGTTTCAGTGTTTCAGTGTTTCAGTGTTTCAGTGTTTCAGTGTTTCAGTGTTTCAGTGTTTCAGTGTTT
>Ga0334895_1002236_pt1 | contig 16999 bp, 16 predicted proteins | sample GraSluR3_MG_7_FD_207229 | JGI IMG/M metagenome (GOLD analysis project Ga0334895, IMG submission 207229) | Sludge microbial communities from methane-producing bioreactor in Wageningen University, Netherlands - Granular Sludge_31_05-R3 | ecosystem: Engineered > Bioreactor > Anaerobic >... | reverse complement strand
CACTGCGCACAATTTTGGCTACAGAGGTTTCGGACACCACCGTTACAGTTACCTGACGCCATTGGGTGTTGTCTTCTACGCTAGTGGCCCGGATAGTAGCTGAATGGCCAATATCACCTGTTGCCCTAACTAATGCGATTCGATCATCAGAGTCAATAATTTGAAAACCCACGCCCATATAAACACTCCAATCAACGGCTTTATTGGCAATGAACAAGAACTCTTCCCCTTGAATCATCCCAAAATTGATTTCTCGATTAAGTCGAACCTCATCAGAAGCCGATAAATTTGTGACAGAGCTGTCTTTGAGTAGTTTTAAAGCTGTACCAGATGTTTCGCCTAAGATTTCGTTGTTTTTGATAGACATATTAGGAAGCCCCACATCCATATCAATGGAATAGGCTTGATCTTCTTCCAATCCTCTAATAGAAAGGTTCAACAAGTTAGGGGAGGCTTTAGTGAAAGACAAGTCTTTTACCTCAACTCCTAACAGTCTTGTTTGTCTATTGTCATCTGCATCGAGATAGCTGTAATAAACACTTTCATTTTCATAATAAATATAATGGTAAGGGTCCTCAAAAGTCACTGGTTTTGAAGTTTCTATGGACACTACAGAGGCAAAACGCACGGCTTCTGTAATGCCAGTTGTGGATAAACGGACAGAAGTCTGTACTTGATACTGGTCTGACCCCTTGGCAAAAATTTCATTGCCAAAAAACAACAGATTGAATGCCAAAGCGACCAACAATCCAACAATTGCCAATGCGATGATGATCTCCAACAACGTGGCTCCTCTATGATTTTTCATTTTATCTAACACATGATCACCTACTTAGGGAATTACACTGGAGAGGACGACACTCTCCGAACCATTACCATAAAAAACCTTTACAGTAACCGTGGTCATGACGGAGTCTACCAAGGTTTCAGATCCAACACAATAGACAAAACGATGGGTACCATCATAAGCATAATTGGGCAAATCAACGCAATCCGTCAACTTTAAAAAGTCTTCATCCCGTATGGCGTCTAAATAAGCTTCAGACGTATCTCTGCTGATATAAACAGCATCGATCACTTCTTGAGCATCTGACATAGCTGATGTCTTGCTCCCCATTCTAAAAATATGAGCAAAGCTAGTGGTGAAAATCAGAAAAAAACTTAACACCAAAATGCTTAAGATCGCCAAAGCGATGACGATTTCGATCAAAGTCATGCCTTGCTGGTTAGGTCTCACAGTCCTACTTGTCATTTTTATCACCTAATTGTTTCAATTGGTCCACAGATGTTTTATCCATGGCCAAACGAGTAGCGCGTTTAAATCATCAGAAGATTCCGGTTCTTGCAAAATGCTGAAACTACCATGACCCTTAAAATACTCAACTACCGCCATCCCTGTAAACGTATTGCTGCCACCACCGTTATAAATCATTTGAGCGTCTGGTGCGATGATATGAGCCTGGTAGCTGGTATTCCCGCTAAACAAGACGCTTCGGCTTCCGGTTTCACCCTTTGGGACATAAAACAACACATTGCCTGAAAAGCCAACCTGATTCCATGAGCCACCACTAAGATCGATGTCGCCATCCACATAGAATATGACGGTGCCATGCCCAACAAAAGTCATTCCAGAATTACCACCTTGCCTTAGGGATCCTTCTAGGTTTAACATGGTGATGTCACCATCGCTGCCTGTGTTAAAGGTTAGCACGTCTCCTCCGCCAATATTAATAGCGTATCCATGAGAAGCGGTTCCTATTTCATAAATATTGCCATGATTGAAAGTATAGTTGCCGGTAATCCCATTGCTTACAACCACAGTATTAGACGGTGCATAGCCATATTCAGCAATAAATTCATCAAAAGTTGGTTTAACCATAGGGAAACCGGATGTGGAGTTGAAAATGGTATCCCCGGATACATTGTTTAATTGACTGTCAGTAAGTTTCTGAGAGCCACCAGACATGATGCTCCCAGTAATGCCAAAAGACCCCCCAGCCGCCTCGATAAAGGTTTTGGCTGCCACTGCATATTCACCCCAAAAAGGATCTGGGTAGACGTTGCTAATGACCAACGTATTTGATTTTTCAAAGTCATTTTGCACAACCCCAGTAGATTGGATGGTTAGGCTGCCCGGCTGCCCTGTTACGGCTACTTGGTAAGTGCCGTTGCCAAAGGAGTCATTTGGGAAATCCACATTGGGAAAAGTGACGGTGCCCCCTGCTTCAAGAAAAGCAATCATATTTTTCACTTCGCTTGAGGTTTGATTGCTAATCAAATAATCAGCTACAGCCTCAGCAGCAGTGATGGACACGTAATGCGCCTGAGAAAGCTTCTCATGGCGAATGCCCTGTCGCACTTCGGCCATGCTGACAGTGGCCAAAGTTGCACCAATGATGACCAGAACCACCATGATGATCAAAGTCAAGATTAAAGCAGAACCTTTTTCATTATTCACATATCTAAACATGGAATCACCCCTTTTGATTTCCAATAAGTTTCTTATAGATTCACCAAATTAGAACAACCTGTCTTCTCTTGAAAAAGCTGTTCCTTTAACTGTAGTATACCATTAATCTAAACAGATCAAAAGAAAAATTATTGAAGTTGCTTTATTAATACCCAAAAAAGTAAAGGTTATTCAATAAAGAATCAAATCACATGTAGCAATCGTCTTTAGAGGTTAATAAAAATTTTTCAAAAACAATAAAAAAGGATAATTTAGGGAAATTATCCTTTTTTATTAGTGGTTGATTCAAAGATTAACCATCGTTGCCATCAACAGCTTCATATGTTTTTGTGCCATCATCTTTGAAAGTAACAGTGATACCGTCGCTATAAGTATCAGATTCTAGAGTCTTAAAAGCAACCATGCTTTCTATTTCTTTGATGAAATCGGACTCCTTGTAGTCAGTATTTGGATAAATCAAATTACTAATACCAATAATTGTAGGATTACCATCATCATCACCTAATGTGATTGAAACACTTGATTCATCAGGATCTATTTTTGCGTCACCAGAAGATATGATCACTAGAGCAGAATTTGCAACCAATGCTGCATATTGTTCGTCATTCCCTACCTTAGCTCTTTCAGTAAACCCACTAAACCTCGGAATAGCAATTACAGCCAAAATACCTAAAATCGCAATAACCACAATCAGTTCAATCAACGTGAAGCCTTTCTTGTTCTTTAACTTATTAAACCATTTAAACATATGATTCCCTCCTGGAAAAATTTTCACTTCTATGTTCTATTTACCCATTCTAAACAAAAATATTCAATTATTTTAAAAAAATTCTAGTTTTTTTTAAGATACAGTCTGAAGCATATCAAACATGGGCATCATCATAGCGATGACAATAAAGCCAATAATGCCTCCCATCAAGACGATCATCAACGGCTCAATCAAAGAGGTTAGCTTTTGGATGGCTGTTTCTAATTCATCGTCGTAAAAGTCGGCGGTCTTGTCCAAAATATTGTCCAACGATCCCGAATCTTCACCGATTCGGATCATTGAAGGAATCATCGGTGGAAACACCCCATAATGTTTCAATGGTTCTGACATCCCCACCCCTTTTTTTACGTCTTCAGCTACTTGCGCCAATACTTTTTCCACGTGTTTGTTGCCTGTGACGCGACTGGTGATTTCTATAGCCGTTAAGAGTTCAACCCCAGAGCCAATAAGGGTCGACATGGTTCGAGTAAAACGGGAAGAGACAATCTTTGTATTGATGTCACGCAAGATGGGCATTCTCTTTAAAATGAACTTGTCCTGAGCAAGTCGGGTTTTTTCGTTTTGCCGTGAACGAAGGATTAAAAAGGCTGCTATTAATAAACCGGCCAACACCACGTACCATCTGGTTTTAAGAAAGTCGCTGATGGCCAGCAATACTCGAGTAGGCGCAGGCAATGCCACGCCAGATGATTGGAACATGCCAATAAAGGTGGGCATGACCACCAATAACATGAATACAATCACACCTACGGTTACAATGGCCAATACAGCAGGATATGCCATCGCGCTTCTGATTTTATTGTCAATTCGATATTCTTTTTCAAAATGAATGGATAATCGTTCCATGATCAAATCCAGATTTCCACTGACCTCTCCGGCTTCTACCATGCTGATCATAATATTGGGAAAAATGTCCGCATGTTGTTTTAAAGCTTCAGAGAAGGTGTAGCCTTTCTGAAGTTGCTCATAAAGATCGGCAATGATATTTTTGAATCGCTTCTTAAGGGTTTGTTGCTGGACAATATCTAGGCAGTTGATAATGGGAATTCCCGCATTGAGCATGGCATAAAACTGACGGCAAAAGACGGCAAAGTCTTTGTTGTTAATTCTTGCAAATCGATCAAAGACACCTTCTTTATTGTCTTTTGAAGTAGCCTCATTGATTGTGACAGGAAAGAATTTTCTTTCCTTTAAGATGTCAGAGGCGTTGGCGGCACTGGTAGCAGACAAGGTGCCTTTTATTTTTTTACCTCTTGTATCCAAGGCAGTGTATTTAAAATCCGGCATATAATTCTCCCCCCTCCTTACATCATGACGAAGCGCTTAACGTAGTCTTTGTCGATACAGGCATTGAACAAAGTGTCTTTAGAGATGACATCTTTTTTGTAAAGGTTCATTAAATCGCTGTCCATGGTGTGCATACCAAATTTGGCACCTGTTTGGATACTGCTGATGATTTGGTGGGTTTTCTTTTCTCGGACGGTGTTTCGAATAGCCGGTGTGGCAATCATCAATTCGGTGGCCACTGTTCGTCCTCCTTGATTTCTAACTAGCAGTTGCTGTGAAACAACAGCCACCAGGACATTTGCCAATTGAATGGCAACCTGTTGTTGTTGGTGAGGTGGGAAAACGTCTATAATCCTGTCCACTGTAGCGGCTGCACCAATGGTGTGCAGGGTAGAAAAAACAAGGTGCCCGGTTTCTGCGGCGGTGAGAGCTATTTCAATAGATTCCAAATCTCGCATTTCACCAAGAAGAATCACATCGGGGTCCTGACGCAAGCAAGATTTTAATCCTTGTGCAAAATGGGAAAAGTCTGATCCCATTTCTCGCTGGTTCACGATGCAACGATTATGACGGTGTAAGTATTCGATAGGATCTTCCAAAGTAATGATATGGTTATTGCATTCTTTGTTGATGATGTCAATCATGGAGGCCAAAGTAGTGGATTTTCCACTACCAGTAGGGCCAGTAACTAGAATCATTCCCCGCTTTTCTCGCGTTAGATCTTTAAGCTTTGATGGCAAACCCAATTCGTCCAAAGTTGGAATGACCAGTGAAACCGCACGTATGGCCAACCCGAAGGATCCTCTTTGTTTGAACACATTTAGTCTGAATCTTCCTGCATCCGGAACAGACATGGATAGATCCGCATCCCCCTTTTCTTCAACTGCTTGCAATTGCTTATCATTGAGGACCTGCTTGGCGATTTGGTAGGTGTCCTCTGGCGTCAATAATTTGTCGTCCACTTTTTCCAGTTTCCCATCAATTCGCATCGTAAGATAGTAACCAGCGGCAATATGCAAATCAGATGCTTTCATTTGAATGGTACGCCTTAAAATATCTTCGATTTGGTACATCTATTCCCCCTCCTTTTAGTTAGTCCACTGTTTGACCAACTCTTAGCATTTCTTCTACAGTTGTAATACCTTCTAAAACCAAGTCTCGGCAGTTTTCTTCCAATGTTTTCATGCCTTGTCTATGGGCAGATTTTCGGATTAGGTCTGTGGATTCTGAGGTATCAATGACTTGTCTGATATCTTCTGTCATGCGCATGATCTCATGAATGGCCATTCGACCTAGATAACCTGTTTGGAAACACTTCGGGCATCCTTTGCCTCTGGTCAAACGGATGTCGTCTTCAATATTTAAAATTTGTTTTTCAGCATGGGTTATTGGGTAGGTCTCTTTGCAATGTGGGCAAATCTTTCTAACCAGTCGTTGCGCCACAATGCCTTTTACTGAAGTTGAGATCAAATAGGGCTTAATGCCCATGTCGATCAATCGCATGATGGTTGCCGGCGCATCGTTGGTATGCAAGGTGCTGATGACAATATGTCCGGTAATGGCGGCTCTTACTGCGATTTGAGCGGTTTCCATATCTCGGATTTCCCCGATCATGATGATGTCCGGGTCTTGACGAAGAATGGATCGCAATCCACTGGCAAAGGTAAGCCCAGCTTTTTCGTTGACTTGTACTTGGTTGATTCCGTCTAGCCGATATTCCACAGGGTCTTCTACCGTAATGATGTTGGTTTCAATTTTATTAAAGTCACTTAAAACCGTATATAAGGTGGTGGTCTTCCCACTTCCTGTTGGTCCGGTAACCAAAATGATGCCATTCGGTATGTCCAAAATATCGTCAAACAACTTGAGGTTGTGTTCGGTGAAGCCTAAGTCTTTTTTTGACATTAAAAAATTTGCCCGATCCAAGAGACGGATGACAATTTTCTCGCCATGAACAGTCGGCAAGATAGAAATACGCATATCTACAAGGTGTTCGTCTATTTCCATTTCCACACGACCATCTTGAGGGTTTCGTTTTTCAGCAATGTTGAGGTTGGCGATGATTTTAATACGGGTGATAATAGCGGAATGGGTTTGCTTTGAAGGGGTCATCACTTCTTGCAATTGACCGTCTATTCGAAATCTAATTCTTACAATATGTTCAAAAGGCTCGATATGGATGTCACTGGCTCTGGATTTCAAAGCTTGCTTGATGATGGAGTTGACTAAACGCACAACGGGTGCATTTTTAATGGCTTCCAAAGATTCTTCTGTTACATTGGATTCGTTGACATCTCCGTTGTACTGTCTGGCAAAGTCTTCAACGGCTCTTTCGGCATTTTGTTTGCCAAAATACTGATCGATGGCACTGACAATGTCTTTTTTGCTGGCAAGCACAGGCTCGATTTTTAGTCCTGTGGCTATTTCAATGTCATCAATAGCATAGATGTTCAATGGGTCATACATGGCCACAATCAGTTTTTCACCAATGATTTTTACGGGAATGGCGATATATCGGCGTGCCAAATTTTCCGAAATCAACTTTGGGACTTCGGCTTCGACAATATTGTTTTGAATATCGTATTTTTCAATACCCATTTGTGTTTCTAATGTGTCTATGATCTCTTTTTCATTCAGCCATCCAAATTCCACTAGGATTTCGCCAAGTTTTTGACCCGTTTCTTTCTGGAGTTTCAACGCTTGGTCTAGCTGGGTGTTATCAATTTTCCCTGAGGAAATCAATAGATCTCCTAGCTTTAAAGAGCGATTGTTTTTTGAGTTCATCCTGTCCTACCTTTTGTTTAACGTACTTAATATTTATCATACCATATTTTAGCTATATTTCAATGAAATCATTCTTTCTCACACATGATCACCAAACAAGATCATGAAACAAGAATGGCTTTTAGTTTGGCCACCATGATGTCAATTCCTACTAGGTTGTGTCCTCCTTCTGGTAAGATGATGTCGGCAAATTTCTTTGTGGGTTCTACAAATTGTTCATGAGCCGGTCGCACAGTGGTTAAATACTGGGATAAGACCGAATCAATAGTGCGGCCACGTTCTTTCATATCTCGCGTGATCCGTCTAACCAATCGAATATCGGAATGGGTGTCCACAAAGATTTTTATGTCTAAAAAATCCCGAACCCGTTTGTCATAGAAAATGAGAATTCCTTCCAGAACAATGATATCTGTCGGCGGAACCAGTTGGGATTGGGATTTTCTGGTATGTTTTTCGTAATCGTATTGGGGTTTTTGAATGGGTTCTCCTTCCCGCAAAGTCATTAGATGCTGAATTAGAAGATCGTTGTCAAAGGCAAAGGGATGGTCATAGTTGGTGAGCATTCTTTCATCAAGGGTCAAGTGGCTTTGATCTTTGTAATAAGCATCTTGTTCAATTATGGTGAGACTTTTTGAAGGGATGGCTTCTCGTATTTTATTGACGACAGTGGTTTTGCCTGAACCACTGCCGCCGGTGATACCGATAAAGATAGGCTTTCTCATTGGGAACCTCTCTTTTTTCTTAAAATGTACCAAGGGTTCACCGGTTGTTCCATTTTTAGAAAAATGATTTCTTGAGCATGGGGAGCAGACGAAATAGACTCTTGTTTTTCATTCCACATACCTTTGACTTCATAATCGAAATGGCGAATGTCTGGGCCAAAAATTTCAACGGTGTCTCCTACAGAAAACTTGTTGCGCTGTTCAATGGTGGCGATTTGTGTTTCCGGATCATAGGCTTTGACCAGTCCTACAAAATCATAGGTCCGAATATAGGAGCTTGACGTATACAACTGCCCTTCCGATTTAGGATTGCCATAATAAAAACCAGTGGTGAAATCTCTATGGGACGCTTTTTGAATTTCCTCTACCCAGTAGGGGTCAAAGGGTTTGCCTTCTAAAACATCTTGTAAAGCATTTTTGTAGGATCGGACGACCGTGGCATTATAATAAGCGCTTTTCATCCGGCCTTCAATTTTAAGACTGTCGGTTTGCACAGCTACCAAATCTTTAAGGTGTTCAATCATGCACAGATCTTTTGAATTAAAGATAAAGGTGCCGTCTTCATCTTCCAATACAGGATAGTATTCACCCGGTCTTTGTTCTTCCACTAGATGATAGCGCCATCTGCAAGGATGGGCACAATCTCCTAGATTGGCATGACGACCGGTCATGTAACTGCTTAGGAGACATCTTCCTGAATAGGAGATGCACATAGCGCCATGCACAAAGGTTTCTATTTTTAGGGTTTTGTCTTTGTGCTGAATGATGGTGCTGATTTCTTCCAAAGTCAGTTCTCTAGCGAGGACAATGCGGTCTACCCCAATGCCATGCCAAAAATTGGCAGACTGGGAGCTGGTGGTGTTGGCTTGCGTACTAAGATGAATTTCTGCATGTGGCGCATGTTCTTTTACCGCCATGAGAATGCCCGGATCGGAAACAATGATAGCATCTACTCCGATTTCATCAAGGTACTGCAGATAAGTTTCTATGTCTTTCATATGGTGCTCATGAGGGATGATATTTACTGTAATGTAGGCTTTGACACCATGGTCGTGGCAATAGGCGACTGCCTCTCGAATCCCTTCTCTTGTAAAGTTTTGAGCGCCTGCTCTTAGTCCTAGTTGGGAGCCGGCAAAGTAAATGGCATCTGCTCCGTAAGCAACAGCCATTTGCAATTTCTCAAAATTGCCGGCTGGTGCCAGCAGTTCCGGTTTTTTCATAAGGTCCTCCTGTAAATAGATGTGTCAAGGCTTGATATAGCTGATAGCAACGCCGTCTCCCAATGGCAGCACAGTGGTTTCCAAATCAGGATGGGTGCTTAAGTAATCAAGGTATGCCCGCATTTCTCTTACAATGGTTCTTTGGCGTCGTACTACTAGTGAATCGGTTGCTGTCATGCCTTTGTGCAGCACGTTATCAGAAATGATCAGGCCTCCGGGCACCAAGCATTTCTTGGCTGATTGATAAAACTGTTGGTATTTGCTTTTGGCGCCATCAAGAAACAAGATATCATAAGGTTTCGTTAGCCTAGGCAACAGCTCTGTGGCTTCCCCTTGAAGCAAGGTGATGGGTGTGGGATGCTCATAATTTTCTAAGTTGCTGTGGGCTTTTTCCAGCATGTGTGGGCTTCTTTCAAGGGTGGTGATATACCCATTAGGGTCATTGATGATGCGAGACATGAATATAGCTGAAAAACCTACCGCTGTTCCGATTTCCAACACCCGGGTGGCTTGCTTGATTTGAATAAGAAATCGAATGAGTTGCCCCACTTCCTTGTGAATAATAGGGATATGACTGGCTTCGCAGGTTCGTCGAAACTCAGCCATTAAAGGGTCATGGTCTGGTATAAGATTTTGTAAGTAGTCTGATACATAATGTTTGTTTATTCGTTCCAAGATATCACCTTAATTGCGAATGTATTGGTCTTTAGCTCTTAAAAAATCGTTATAGTCATCTGTGAAGTAATGGGAGCCGTCTCCCTTTGCCAGGAAAAACAGATACTGGGTATCATCAGGGTTCACCGCGGCTTCTATGGAAGCTTTGCCAGGCGAATTGATGGGGCTTGGAGGTAATCCCCAATGGATATAGGTATTATAAGGAGACTCAATGGCCAAGTCGTCGTAGGTCAAAACACTTTTTCTTTCTCCCAACACATATTGGACTGTGGCACATGACTCCAATCGCCAACCTTGTTGGATTCTGTTATAGAAGACAGAGGCTACAAGAGGCCGTTCGCTGTCCCATTGGGCTTCTCCTTCTATGATGGCAGCCATGGACATGAGTTGATTCAAATCCATTCCTTCAGGTAGATTGTTTTCAATGACTTCATGATAGATGTTTTCAAAGCCATCCAATAAACGTCGCAGGATGTCTTCTTCCGTGGCATCCAAATAAATATTGTAAGTGTTTGGATAGAGATAGCCTTCTAAGCTGTCTACTTGAAGAGATTGAAGAAAAGGATAGTCCTCTGCAAAATGGGACACATTGTGCGCTAAATCCATGAACACATGTAAGTCCAATTCTGTTTGCCTTACCAGTGCGGCAAGGGCTTCTTCTAATGTGAGTCCTTCCTGAAGGGTGATGTTGCGGGTACGCGACACATTGCTTCCTTGATTTAAGAGTTGAGCTATCTCTGGAAGTGTCATGCTTGGATTCATCTCGTATTCTCCCGCTTTGAAATCGGCTCCCAACTGATTCAATCTCAAGTAGAGTTGGTAAACCGTCTGGTTTTGAATCAAGCCTTGGTCGTGGAGCAATCGACCAATCCCATTGGGAGAGGTTCCCGATGGGATGGTGACATAATGAGGTGTTTCGTCATGGGTGTTTACAGCTTCTAGGTGGCTTTGGTAATAATGGACACCATAAAAACTTGCTCCAATGATAATCAATAGGATGAATAGTAGAATCTGTTTTTTCATGTTGAGCCTCTTATTTTTGTCCAGGTTTTACTTCCATGATAATAGGCAGAATCATAGGACGTCGCTTGATTTCACTGTAAATGAATTTGCTAAGATCATCTCGAATGGCATTTTTGATAGGAGACCATTCTTTGATATTGTTTTCGAAACATTTGTTTAAGGTATTTTTTACAACCGTTTTAGATTCGTCCATTAAATCTTCATTTTCTCTTACGTAGACAAACCCTCTTGAAACGATGTCCGGTCCAGAAACCAATTGACCAGTGCGTCTTTCAAGACCGACGACAGCAATGATAAGGCCGTCTTCTGACAAGTGCTTACGGTCTCTTAGAACAATATTGCCTACATCGCCTATTCCCAATCCATCGACGAGAATATTTCCAAACTGGGCTTTTTGCGTGGTTTTAATGTCTCGCTTGGTGACTTCTACAATGTCTCCTGTGCTGGCAACCAAAATGTTTTTTGCTTTAATTCCCAAGCTTTCTGCCAATTCGGCATGTTTGCGCAAATGTCGAGATTCTCCGTGTACCGGCATAAAGAACTTGGGTTGTAGCAAGGTCAGCATTAGTTTCAAGTCTTCTTGCTTGGCATGACCCGATACATGGATATCTTGCATTTTATCGTAGATGACTTCCACATTTTTTTCATAAAGTTGGTTGATGACTCTGCTGATGGTTTTTTCATTGCCTGGAATAGGGCTGGCTGAAATGATAACCGTGTCCCCTTCTTTTAGTTCTATTTTCCGATGGTCGCTGGCAGCCATTCTAGAAAGTGCCGCCATGGGTTCTCCCTGACTCCCTGTGGAGATAATGACCAATTCTTTGTCTTTGTATTTGTTAATGTCGTTGACATTGATGATCAAATCCGGTGTGATGTTGATGTATCCTAGTTCTGTTGCCACTTGTATGACATTCAACATACTTCGTCCAGAGATGACAATTTTTCTTTTGAAAACTTTTGCCGCATCTATGATTTGCTGAATGCGATAGACATTGGAAGCAAAGGTAGCCACTACAATGCGCTTTTTTGCTTTCTTAAATAAGTCGGTAAAGTTGTTGGTAAGGGTCGCTTCCGACATAGAATAGCCAGGGCTCTCTACATTGGTGCTGTCGGACATGGCCAATAAAACCCCTTTCTTGCCGTATTCCGCTATGGTGTGTAAGTCAATGGGCAGTCCACCTACGGGCGTATAATCGATTTTGAAGTCACCTGTATGGAAAACTACGCCAATAGGGGTTGTGATAGCGAGACAGGATGCATCAGGTATGCTGTGATTGCTTCTAATAAAGTGAATCTTGAAGCAACCAAGTTCAATCTGATCTCCATGATTGACGGTGTTTAATTCCGGCACTTTCACCGGATGTTCCAATAATTTTTTCTCGATCAGTCCTAAAGAAAACCGGGTTCCATAAATAGGGACATCTATTTTCCTAAGTAGGTATGGGATAGATCCAATATGGTCTTCATGACCATGCGTGATCACCAATCCCCTGATTCTTTCTTTGTTTTTGACCAAATAAGTGATATCAGGTATGACGATGTCAATTCCCAACATTTCATCCTCTGGGAACCCCATGCCACAATCTACAATTAGAATATCTTCACCATATTCAAATACTGTCAGATTTTTACCGATTTCACCCAATCCCCCCAGAGGGATCACCTTTAACTTTTTGTCGTTTCCTTTTTGCATTTTTTCCTCCTTTTTTGGCAGTCAACACATGTCCCGAAAAACTTGAGGGTATGGTTATGAATATCGAACTCATAATTTTTCTCAATGTGGTCTTCAAGATCTTGAAGCAAGTCAATTTTAACTTCCATAATTTTTCCGCACTCAACGCATATTAAATGATGATGTCTGTGAGATTCGTCGTCAAAATGACTCATTTCAAACCTACTGCAGCCATCATTAAAATTCAATCTGTAAATAATGCCGATCTTTTCAAAAAGTTTCAATGTTCTATAAACCGTAGCCAGTCCGATTTCGGGATGGTCTTCTTTAACGATCTCATAGATTTCTTCAGGACTGAAATGTTTGCCTTCATTCGCATGAATGACTTCAAACACCACACGTCTTTGGGTTGTTAGTTTGTAGCCTGATTCGTTTAGTTTTTCTTTAAATATTTCAAAATTTTGCATATTTCCACCACTCTTATTTGATTTTTATTATCAATAAGAGTGTATTATTAATTAAGGATTTTGTCAATTATATAATCTCATCTGCCATGGCTTCGTAGATGTCAATGACTTCTTGAAGTTCTTCGTCGTCTTCGATCATCAGGAAAAGAGGCTGATCATTTTCGTCTCTATGGACTTTGTAGATCATGCCTTCATCGCTGTCGGGATATCTAAGAACGGCATATTCTTCTTCGTCTAAGTGAAAAGTGGCGAGTATTTCGAGTGTTTCTTTTTGACCTTCGTCATTGATTAATTCAATATAATCATTCATGGCTTGCTCCTGTTCTATTTTTATCCAAAAAAGTGGTCAGTATATTGACCGCTGCCAGCTTGTCAATCACTTCTTTTCGTTTTGCCCGGGACACATTGCCATCGATCAGCATTCTTTCCGCCATAGTCGTGGTCATGCGTTCGTCTTGAAAGATAATTTCTTGTTCGTATCGATACCGCATTTTCTTCACATATTGCTGAACTTTTTCTGCTTGTATGCCAATGGTGCCATCCAGTTTTTTGGGTAGTCCCACCACGATCACGTCGACTTGGTAGGTTGTGATGATGTCATCTAATTCTTGAAAATCTTTTTTGTAGCTAATGCGTCGGATTGTCTTGACACCTTGAGCCGTTAGATTCAAGGGATCGCTGACAGCGACGCCGATCGTGTTGTCTCCAATATCTAGAGCCATATATCGTGTCATTGTAGCCTTCCTTTTTCGTATTTATTTAAATGATTTTAATGCAAAAGTCTTGGCAAGCGGTGGCACAGTAACTGCATAGGACACATTTTTCAGGATCCACGACAGCCTTTTTATCAACCAGCGAAAGCGCTTTTTGCTGACATCTAGACACACAGGCACCACATCCTGTACACCACCATGCGATGTTTAATTGTCGATGTTTGTTCTTAATGGCTTGCTGCCATTCCTTAGGTAAAGGCTGATTTTTGTAAACAGCCCAATTAAAATCTATTTCTTCTCTATAACGCATACCAATAGCTATCCAATCCACTAAAGGCGATTGAAGGACAAAGTTCAAGGCATGGATGGGATCTTGTGTCAGATGCCCTCCTGCAAAGGGTTTCATGGCCAGGACTTGTTTGCCTTTTGATTTAACAATAGCCAATGCTTTTTCCATGTCTTGAATGGTTCCATCAGGGATGCCCATACCGAATTGATTAAAGATGGGGTGAATGATATCTAACGCGTCATAAACGCCAACTTCTTGGACACATGTGTGAAAATGTGTTGAGATACCCACCTTTTTAATGATCCCATCGGATTTATATTTTAATAATCGCTCCAAAGCGGTATAATGGCCTCTGAATGTATGGATGCTTTCTTGCTCGTGAAGCATGAAAACATCGATATAATCTGTTCCCATTTCTCGAAGGGCTTGATTGACACTTTCTTCCGCTGTTTCTTTGGAGTAGGCATACGACTTTGTGCTGATCAATAAAGGTTCTCTTCCCACCTCTCGAATCAATTGGCCTAAAATATCATAGGTCTCATATAGCTCGGCGGTGTCAAAAAAATTGATGCCTTTTTCAAAGGCGTATCGTAGTAGAGAGACTTTCTCCGTTAAGTTCAGTTGTGATTGTAGTGGACTTAAAGACAGTGTACCGTAACATATTTTCGATGCATTGGCAAGTGTTGGCATAAGAAACTCCATCAAAAAGAATATAGCAGTAGGCCTACTGCTATATCCGTTTAGTTATTCAAATCCTTTAGATAGTCGTTCAGTATTTCTTCCAATAGTTCGTCTCTTTCGACTTGCATAATGATGCTTCGTGCATTGTTATGACTTGTAATATATGTAGGATCGCCAGATAGGATATAGCCAATCAGCTGACTCACAGGATTGTATCCTTTTTCGTTTAAGGCGTTGAGTACGGACCTTATCACTTCTTTAACTTCATTTACATTGTTCAAGCCAAAGTCGAATTGAGTTGTCTTGTTCGTTTCCACCATAACCACCTCACCTCTCATTATAAGTAAAAACGGACAACAATTCAATCTATTTTATCATTTCTTTCATGATTTCTTTGGCTCTTTCAAGGGCTTGACTGATTTTGTCCGGGCGCTTTCCTCCCGCTTGGGCAAAGTCAGGTCTGCCACCACCACCGCCTCCAACTATTTCAGCGGCAGCTTTCACAATTTTGCCTGCATGGAGTCCGGATGCCACCAAAGACTTTGAAATGGATGCGATCAACAGCACTTTTCCATTGTTTTCTGCCGCCAGAACAATGGCAGCATGGTTGTGTTGGCTGGTGATCATATCTGCCATGTTTCTCAGACTATCGCTGTCTGATTGCCCAAGATCAAGGGTAAATAAATGGATATCTTTGTAGGTTTCATAATCATTCAACAATGATTGGGCCTCTTGTTTGATTGCTTCGTTTTTGTATTGGTTGATTAGTCGATCCTTCTCTTTTAATTCTTTTAATAGTTGATCTATTCTTGGCTCAATCATTTCGGGTGGGGTTTTTAACAATTCTGCTAAATTAAAAGCTTTTCCTTCATAAGCTTTTAAATAATCATAAGCGGGGCGTCCCGTTAAGGCTTCAATACGTCTGATGCCTGATGAGATACCGCCTTCACCGACTATTTTGAATAATCCTACCTGGGCTGTGTTATTTACGTGAGTGCCACCGCATAATTCGCCTCCAGCCCCTTCTATGACCACGACTCGCACCTTGTCTCCATACTTGCTATCAAACAAAGCTGTGATGCCTTTTGATTTGGCTTCATCTAGGCTCATTTGATCCACGTGGGTAGATAGCGAGGCGAAGATTTTTTCGTTGACTAGAGCTTCTATTTGAGTAAGTTCTTTTCTGGACGGACTTTCAAAATGGGAATAGTCAAATCTCAAACGATCTTTTTCTACTAGAGAACCTGCTTGATTCACATGACTGCCTAACACTTCCTTTAGAGCCCAATGCAGTAGATGGGTGGCTGTATGATTGGCTGCCGTCATTTGTCGGCTCTCTCCATCCAGAATTACTTCAACTTTTTGATTTAAAGACAGTTGACCCGTTACAGGAGAGACTTTGTGCAAAAATATGTCGTTGTTGGCTTTTACCACATCTACTACTTTCACATGAAGGTTGTCTGCCAACAGTTGTCCTCTATCTCCTTTTTGACCGCCACTTTCAGCGTACAAGACGGTTTGATCTAAAACCACATACCCGTTATCTTCCAATAAGGTCACTGGTTTGAACTGGGCATTGTACAATTTGATAATGGTGGCTTCTGTTTGGGTTTGATCGTAACCTTTGAACCGTGTGGGTGCGACTTCTTCTATGACCAGATCTGACCCCGTCCAATCCTCTCCAGATCCAGATCCTCTAGCCTTTCTAGCTTTTTCCTTTTGCTCTGTCATATAGCTGGAGAAAGCGTCAAAGCTGACATAATAGCCTTTCTCTTTTAGGATTTCTTCGGTTAATTCAAAGGGGAACCCATAAGTATCGTATAGTTTAAAGGCTTTTTCACCAGATAATTCTTTTTCGTGGTGGTCCTTTAACTCCTGACAATAGCGGTCCAGTATGGACATGCCTTGATGGATGGTTTTGTTGAACTTCTCTTCTTCCATGGTGATGATTTTAAAAATTTGTTCTTGGTTTAGTTTTAACTCAGGATAGGCTTCACCCCAATGTTGAATCACTTCTTTGGATAAGTCAGCAAGGAAATGATCTTCTATGCCCATCAATTTTCCATGCCTAGAAGCACGTCTTAGCAAACGTCTTAATACGTATCCCCTACCCTCGTTAGAGGGGATAACGCCGTCGCCAATAAGAAAGGTGATGGCTCGAGCATGGTCAGCAATGATGCGAATGGAAATGTCTGTTTTGGGATTGGCTTTATAGGGCGTTTGGCCT
>Ga0334895_1002225_pt1 | contig 17060 bp, 10 predicted proteins | sample GraSluR3_MG_7_FD_207229 | JGI IMG/M metagenome (GOLD analysis project Ga0334895, IMG submission 207229) | Sludge microbial communities from methane-producing bioreactor in Wageningen University, Netherlands - Granular Sludge_31_05-R3 | ecosystem: Engineered > Bioreactor > Anaerobic >... | reverse complement strand
ACACCACCGATGTACTGATCCACCGGCAGCCAGGACGCTGCAGCCGCCTTGTCCACTAAACCAGTGTCATGCCCGGGACTGGTGTAGCGGATAAAGTACCAGGAAGATTCCACAAAGGTATCAAAGGTGTCGCTTTCCCTGCGGGCAGGCTGACCGCAGGCAGGACACTGAACAGCCAGAAAATCTTCCTGCTGGTGCAGGGGTTGATGCGTACCCGGGGCAGTACCGGTGCCAGGCAGCAGCACTGGCAACTCCTCTTCCGGCACTGGCACAATACCGCAGTGTGCACAGTGGATCACCGGAATGGGTGCCCCCCAGTAGCGCTGCCGGGATACCCCCCAGTCCCGTAGTTTGTAGGTGATATGGGACCGGCCAAAGCCCTGCTGTTCTGCATGGTTGATGATCAGCTGCTGCGCAGCCTCTGACTCCATGCCGGTGAAGCTGCCGGAGTTGACCAAGAGACCTGGACCGATACTGGCCTCCTGCATGGTCTCAGCCTGCAGCTTTTCCCCTTCTGGTTGCACCACCACCCGCACAGGCAGGTCGTAGGCACGGGCGAATTCAAAGTCGCGCTGGTCATGGGCTGGCACGGCCATGACCGCGCCGGTACCATACTCCATGAGCACGAAATTGGCCGCATAGATGGGCACCCGCTCGCCATTGTAGGGGTTGATACAGTATCTGCCGGTGAACACGCCCCGCCTTTCCGTCTCCTGTTCAGGGGAGGCACGCTGCTTGGCAATGATGGTCTCCTGGATAAAGGCCTGCACAGCCTCGTGCTGCGGCAGCCCCTTGCTCAGGCTTTTGAGTAGGGGATGTTCCACTGCCAGCGACATGAAGGTTACCCCGAAGATCGTATCCGGCCGGGTGGTGAAGATGGTGATCTGCTCCTCACTGTTCTCCACCTGAAAATCACAGGCTAGGCCCGTGCTTTTGCCGATCCAGTTGCGCTGCATGGCCAACACCCGCTCTGGCCAGCCACTCAGGGTATCCAGGTCGCGGAGCAGCTCTTCGGCATAGCGGGTGATATTGAAAAACCAACCAGCCATAAGTCTGGGCAGTACCGGCTGGTCGCAGCGCCAGCAGGCACCCTCGATCACCTGCTCCCGGGCGAGCACGGTCTGACAGTCTTCGCACCAGTTCACCGTGGTTTCCCGGCGATAGGCCAGACCCTGCTCCAGCATACGCAAAAAGAGTTGCTGCTCCCAGCGGTAATATGCCGGGTCACAGGTAGCCAACTCACGCTGCCAATCGTAACTCAGGCCCATGGCCTTGAGTTGGGTGCGCATGTGGTCGATATTGTCGTGTGTCCAAACAACTGGATGAACGCCGTGTTGCATGGCCGCATTTTCTGCGGGCAGGCCAAAGGCGTCCCATCCCATGGGATGGAGCACCTCGTAACCGCGCATCCGCTTGTAGCGGGCAATCACGTCACCAATGGTGTAGTTGCGCACATGACCCATGTGGATCCTGCCCGAAGGGTAGGGAAACATCTCCAGCACATAGTATTTTTTACCAGTGGGCGCATCAGGCACGCGGTCGGGTTCTTCCTCTTGCCAGCGTTTTTGCCATTTCTGCTCAATGGCCTTAAAATCGTAGCGTTCGTTCATATATTTTTCCGTTACCACAAGAAGGCAAGGCCTTCAGAAATTATTTCCCGGCCCAATTTTCATTATCCGGCATTTCCACCATGTCTGCCATGGTCATGCTGCCTGATGAAGGCAAGGGTACAGGATCCCGCAGGGACAGTTGCTCAAAGGAGGCATATTGGCCCAGAAAGGAGAGTCGCACCGTACCAGTGGGACCATTGCGCTGCTTGCCAATGATGATTTCAGCGATGCCGCGATTTTTGCTGGTCTCTGATTTATTGTACACCTCATCCCGGTAGATGAACAGGATAACATCCGCATCCTGCTCAATGGCTCCGGATTCGCGCAGATCAGAGAGCTGTGGTCTTCTGTCTTCGCGGCGCTCCAGGCTACGGTTGAGTTGGGACAGGGCCAGCACCGGCACATCCAGTTCCTTGGCCATGGCCTTGAGTGAACGGGAAATTTCCGAAATTTCTTGTACCCGGTTTTCACTGTTGCCCCGGCCATGCATCAGCTGGAGATAATCCACCACAATCAGGCCGAGATTGTTGTGCTCTGCCTTCAAACGCCGGGATTTGGCCCGCATCTCCAGGGCGGTCATGGCAGAGGTATCGTCGATGAAAATAGGGGCGTCGGAGAGTTGCCTCGTTGCCCGCTGCAAGCGGGGCCAGTCGCTGTCCTGCAGTCTGCCGGTGCGCAGTCGCTGGGAATCGACCCTGCCCACCGAACAGAGCATACGCATGGCCAGGGCCTGTGCCGACATTTCCAAACTGAACACCGCCACTGGTATTCTTTGCAAGATCGCCACATTCTGCACAATATTCATGGCCAGGGCGGTTTTTCCCATGGAAGGCCGCGCCGCCAGAACAACCATATCAGCGGGTTGTAAACCAGCAGTCATGCTGTCCAAGTCGGTATAGCCCGTTGCCGTGCCAGTGATGGCATCACCCTTCTGGGCCTGCTCCGTGATTCGATTGAAGGTAAGAGGGACAATCTGGCCTATGGCCTGAAAGGCCTGCCCACTCTTGGCATGGGCTATTTCAAAGATGGTGCGTTCCGCATCATCGATGAGCGCATCAATATCATGGGGGGCATCGTAGCAGCGGGCAGCCAGCTCAGAGCTGGTGCGGATCAGCTGGCGCAACACCGATTTTTGACGAATCAGGCGGGCATGGTGCACCAAGGTACCGGTGAAGGGAATGACATCGGTGAGCGAGGCCAGATAGCTGGCCCCGCCTGCTCCCTCCAGTTTGTGCTGATCAGCGAGCAGCGAACTGACGGTGATCAGGTCATGGGGTTCCCGTTTGTCATACAGGGTGAGCATGGCGCTAAAGATCACCTTGTGGGCGTCACGATAAAAATCATCCGCCTTGATCAGCTCCACCACCTGCGTCAGGGCTTCGGGCTGCAAGAGGATAGTGCCCAATACCGCCTGTTCTGCCTCCAGATTTTGGGGAGGCAGAATAGTGGTCCCGGACTGGGAAAATGACTCAATTTGGGAAATCATGGCACAACAACAAGACACAGGCAAAAGAGGTTCTGCAAAAAAGTGATGCCTTTCCTGTACAAAGAAAAGGCATCATTTTTCAAGCAGCGATTTTCAGGGTAGGCGGCAGATAACCTGCATATACCTGCACGGACGGAAACACGGGCCGTCAAGACTCTTCCGGCGTGGGCGCCTCTTCGGGTGCAGCCTCTTCAGGAACAACTTTTTTTGTGGCCTCTTTTGGAGCAACCTGTGCCGCCTCCTCGGGAACGACCTGGACAAGCAGCTGTGCAGTGGTCTGATATCCGGTTCGCACCTGCACTCGATACTCACCCAGTTCCTTCAGCGGTTCAGGCAGGACAATGATCTTGCGATCTATGGCAACACCCATGCCTTCCAGCGCAGAGGCGATATCTGCAGTGCTCACCGAGCCAAAGAGTCGGTTCTCTTCGCCTGCACGCTTGGTGATGACCACCACCTTGCCTTCCAGCATGTCGGCCAGACCCTGGGCCTCGGCCTGCTGGGTCGCCAGACGGGCAGCAATGGCCTGTTTTTCCCTTTCCAGCCGGGCAAGGGATTCCCTGTTCACTGGTACCGCCTTTTGGGTTGGAAAGAGGTAGTTTCTGGCATAACCAGGCTTTACCTTCACGATATCCCCTTCGCGGCCCAGTGTATCTATGGTTTCCTTCAGTATAATTTCCATGCTCATCCTCTATTCTCGCAAATGTGGCAGGGTGATTCTAGGCAGCCGTGCTGCAACCGCCAATTCGCCCCTGCCCGTTGTTTATTTCTCGCTATCTGTATCACCCGTGGCTCTGTTTTTCAGCCGGTTGCGCCAATTAAGCCAAACATCACTTACGCCAAGGATGGCAAGGAGCATCAGGCCATAACCCTGTATGGTCAAGAAAAAAACAGCCAGCACCCGAACAAAGACCGGGAGCCGCCAGTGTTCAAAAAAACATAGGCTAACGGCCAAACCCTGGAAGCTGTATAGCAGGGTGGTAAACACAAGCAGCCACAATGACACGGATTGTATCGGCCCCATGCCAAAGAGCAGCAGCACGGCTGCTGCAATAGGCAACCAAACCAGTTGTTCCGGCAGACGCCAGGAACGATACAATCCCCATGGCCCGGCCCCGGAGCGCAGCCTGCCTAGGAACCAGTTGGCCAGAACCATGTTGACCCAAACCGTAATGGTGGCCATGCCCAGCCACAGGGCAGGCAAGAGTTGGGGCAACCTGGCCCGCAGAACAGCGATAAGTGTTTCGACCTGCTCCCGGGTCTCTGCAGAGAGACCACTCTCTTCCCCGCTGTACAGGGCAAGGGTGGCGGCAAGCCCTTTATCCAACGACTCCAGCATCCCCTGATAGGGATTAGTTTGTGTCCATTGGGCAAAGAGAAACCAGAAAAACAGCCAGGCAAGCCCCAGGGCCACCAAACCCCTGGCACCACTTTTTGCCACCGACTCCTGCTGTTCTATCCCCTTTGCCAGCACCATGCCCAGCGGACAGGCGCTTAAGGAAAAAAGGAACAGTTCAAGTTGCTGCAGGACAAGGGCAATCAGTGCGGCTCCACCCAAGCCAAAACCCAGCTGTCGCAAACCAGGCCGCCATCCCAGCAACACAAGCGTGCAGCAAACAACAGCGGCAAGCAGGACATCCAGCCAGGCAAACATGGCCGGAACTGCCAGGGGCAGTACAAAAAGCCCCCCGAGCAACAGGGCTGGTTTGAACCCTTGCTGTGGCATCTGCATGAATATCCTGGCCCACCACCATACTGCTTAAAATTTTACGGTTCTACATTACCCAGGTAGGGAAGCAGAGCCAACTGCCGCGCCCGCTTCACCGCCTCGTTGAGCTGGCGCTGATGCTTGGCGCAGGTGCCGTAAATCCTCCGGGGAACAATCTTGCCCCGTTCGGTCACCAGATTCCTCAGTCCTTTGATATCCTTATAATCAATGGTCAATTCTTTATCAGTACAAAAACGGCAAACCCGGCGACGGGTAAAAATCCTTCTTGGTGCGGCCATGGTATATCTCCTTGCATTCTGCGCGTGCAGCTATTCCTCGTCATCTTCCAAATCGTCGTCATCCTCATCATCTACGTCGTCAGCTTGGGCCTCCTCCGCATCCCTATCGCTGCCAGCAGAACTATCCCGCCTGCGACCCCGTCCACCCCTTGCCTCTTCCTCGGCTTCGGCGGCATCCCGCGCCGCACGGGCAGCGGCCACAGCTGCAATGCGCTCCCTCTCCACCTCGATTCCTTCGGCGTCGATGGCATCTCCCAGCTTGATGGTCAGGTAGCGCAGCACCCGATCATCAATACGAAAGATGCGCTCAAGTTCGGCAACAGCCTCGCCTGGCGCAGCAAAGTTGATATACACGTAAAAGCCCTGCACCTCTTTTTTGATTTCATAGGCCAGCTTGCGCATGCCGATGCGTTCCAGGGCTATCAGGGTTCCACCGAAGTCGGCAACAATACCATTGGTTCGATCGATGATCTCGGTGAACAGGGTTTCGCCCAGATTCGGGCGCAGGATGTAGGTCGTCTCGTAATGACGCATCATTCCTCCTTGTGGACAGTTGGCCCCGGAGCAAATCTCCGGAGCAAGAAGGGGTGATATGGCCGGACACAGCCCGGCACACATCAAAAAAGTCAATAAATTAGAATCTTCTATTCTATTCTCTTTTCAAAGTGTGTGTCAAGAAAAAAGCTGTAGGTATCTGGACGACAAAAAGCCTCTGGCCACTGCTACACATCGTTACACTCCCTCATTCCGCTGTTTGACCTTTTTCTCCGCAGCCTTGATCTCATCCCACTGCCTGTACAGTTCTGCCTCGCTTGCCACTACAGCATCGCCAAAGACGTGTGGATGACGTCGCACCATCTTGGCATGCGCCTCGCTGCAGACCGCGGCCAGGTCAAAGCCCCCCTGCTCTTCATAGAGGCGAATCAAAAAAACAAGCAAAAAGAGCAGATCACCGCTTTCTTCCCGTACTGCAGCAGCATCTCCCTGTTCTATGGCTTCGACCAGTTCCTGGCACTCTTCCAGTAGATATTTTTTCAGAGTCTGCGGGGTCTGCCGCCTGTCCCAGGGACAGCCAGCCTTTCCCCGCAGGGTGTCGACCAGTTCCAGCAAGGAGTTTAGTCCTGCGTCTGCATCAAATCCAGCCCCTGTATGATCCATACGAACTCCTTACCAACCAGCCCAAGCCGCGGGTGCACTCCGGTAGGGAACCAGTTCGAAGCTGCGTTTGTGCGGATCAATGCGAATATGGTAGTAGCGGTCCTGCGGCATGTACACATAGGGAATTTCCTCTTCCTGGCGGGAGAGAAAACGCGAAAGGATCATCCGATTGACCGCACGGTGGCCAACGATCATGATATTTTCATCGTAGTTGTTTAAATAAAACACTTTTTTCAGGCCCCGATGCACTCGCTCGGCCATACTGACATAGCCCTCCCCCTTTGGGTAGATATAGTGGTATTTGTTGGGGCCGCGCTCCCGCGCCACCTGGGGCAGTTGCTGCCGCACCTCTTCGTAGGTGAGATGTTCACAGATGCCGGCATGGATTTCGTTGAATTCGGGTAGGGCAATAATGGAGCAGGGCTTCTGGCGGTCGGCGATGGGCCGGGCAGTCTGCAGGGTACGACGGTGGTTGCTGGTGAAGATGATGGGAATGCGCACCGTGGCAAAATGCTCGGCCAAGGCCTCGGCCTGTTCCTGCCCCTTTTCCGTGAGGCTGGAATCACCACCAATACGGTCTTCCAGATTATAGAAGGTTTCGCCATGCCGCACCAAGAACAGGTTGCGCACTACCCTGGTGGTAATGATGTCGCGGATACGGTCATAGTAGGGCAGCACCTCGCTGATATGCTCCTGCAGGATGCAGCTGTCAAAGGAATCCACCAGGATGCGGTTGGGCTCGTCGTCGAGTGGCTCGTAAATTGCCTCGTAGTGACTGATGCGCTGCACAAAACTCTCCAGCGCCTTTTCCAACGACATGCCCTGGAATTCCGGCAGGGCAGCCTTGCGCTCCAAATTTGCTTCCAGGGCCTCATCGTCTGCATTGAGGCATTCCACAAAACAGATCGGTACCCTCTGAAAGGCTCGGGTTATGGCCTGCCTGCGCTTTTTGGTGATATTGGTTGCATCGAGAATGGCCACCTGCCCGTCATTGGCCAGAAAGGCCTGGGCCATCTCGATACTCATACGGGCGATCTGCTCGCGTAACTGTTGGCCAACCACATTGTCTGCTGCAAAAAACTCCGCCACCGAAGTCCGTTCCTCCGGATCAAGCTGGCGGCGCAGTTGGCCGTTGTTGAAGATGCGCGCGTGCACTCCATCCAACTCCAGGGTGCGGCAAAGTTTGCGCGCCATAGTGGACTTACCCCGTGCCGGCAGCCCCACCATGGCGATAACCAGTTTCCACCTCATACTTTTGCCTCCTGCTGCGGGATACCCTCTTTTCTTTTTCAGCTAGCCCAGAGCTACACCGGGCCACATACCCACACTACTGACTGACAAGCACCTGAGCAAGTGCAGCCTGATCCACCTGGTCGGTTACCAGCACTTTGCCGAGTTCCGTGGGCAATACAAAAAAAAGTCGTCCACCTACGGATTTTTTGTCTGTCTGCATAAAACCTGTAATCTGTTTGCGGTCCAGTTCCGGCGGCACGGCCGTGGGCAGGCCATAGGCACTCAACAGTGTTGTCATCTCCTGTTTGAGTTCTGCCCGGGCATAGCCGCACAAAACAGCCAGATCCGTAACCGCGCTCATGCCGATGGCCACGGCAAAACCATGCAAAAGCCGGTAATCCGAAGCAGCCTCAAGCGCATGGCCAATGGTGTGGCCAAAGTTGAGTACACGTCGCAAACCGCCTTCACGCTCGTCCTGCTCCACCACTTTGGCCTTCAAGGCGCAGCAATGATGAACGACATAGCCCATGGCAGAGGCGTCCAAAGCGAGGATCTGTTCACGCTGTGCCGCAAGATAGTGGAAAAAATCAGCATCCAGGCTGGCCCCGTACTTGATGACCTCGCCCATGCCGCCCAGCAGTTCGTTGCGCGGCAAGGTCTTCAGCACCTCGATATCGATCAGGACCAGGCGGGGCTGGTAAAAGGCGCCGATCAGGTTCTTGCCCTCGGGAATATCCACTCCGGTCTTGCCACCCACTGAACTGTCCACCTGCGCCAGCAGGGTAGTGGGCACCTGCACAAAGGAGATACCACGCATATACATGGCAGCAAGAAAACCAGCCAAATCACCGCTCACCCCGCCACCCAGTGCCAGCACTGCATCGCCCCGGTCAAAGCCCTTTTGCGCCAAACTACTGGCCAAGGCCGCAATGGTCGTCAAGTTCTTGCTGGCCTCCCCAGCGGGAAAGGTGAAGATCTCGCCGGCCAGCCCTGCTGCGTGCAGGGACCGGAGCACCTGGGCACCATACAGGCCAGCCACCCGCTCGTCGCTGATGATGGCATAGCGCTTAACCTGCAGACACTCCTGCAGGCACACACCGAGCCTGGACAAAATGCCACTGCCTATATGGATGGGGTAGCTCCTTGTTCCCAGGCCAACCGTGAGTGTATAGTCCATTTATTCCCTCGTTTTCCCTGCACACCGGCACTCCGGCACGCCAGAGCAAAGTAGAATGCGTCTGTCTGGAATCTTGTAGGTCCAGGTCCACTGTCGCAGTGGCAAGCGCAACAATCATCTGCAAACAAGACACTATAGCATGGGTGGCAGCTGGCAGCACCTGTCCTGTGACATCTCTGGCAAACTGTGGCACATCGTGGCCACAGCTGTCAAAAAAGCAGCAAAGCAGCAGCCAGACAACAAAAAAAGGAGATTCCACCAAGTGGAATCTCCTTTTACCGCGCTTACTGCGGTTATCGCGTATCGCAAAAAGCGGTTTACATGTTCTCGCCAGAAGCAGCGCTCTGCATCTTGACCTCAACCTTCTCGGTCAAGCCAGAGTAGTACTCGCGTAGGATGTCAAGTACCTCGTCGCGGCCAAAGTGATCAACCACTTCCTTACCTTCGGAAAGTGCCTTGCGCAGCTTGGTGCCGGAAAGGATAACGCGATCATCCTTGCTGTGCGGGCAGGTACGCAGAGAAGCCATACCATCGCACTTGTGGCAGTAGAAGGTCCAGTCGATCTTCATGGGCTTGCACTGCAGATCCTTTGCCGGATCGCCGGATTTCGGGATGCGGTCGAAAATTTCCTGGGCCTCGAACAGACCGTAGAAGTCGCCCACGCCGGCATGGTCGCGACCGATGATCATGTTGTTGACACCATAGTTCTGACGGAAAGTGGCATGCAAGAGGCCTTCACGCGGACCAGCATAGCGCATATCCAACGGATAGCCAGCACTGTACACGTTCTCTTTCATAAAATACTTGTCGATCAGGGTCTCAATGGCCTTGATACGCACCTTGGCCGGGATATCGCCAGGCTTCAGGTTACCGATCAGCGAATGGATCAACACGCCGTCACACACCTCAACCGCAATCTTGGCCAGGTACTCGTGGGAACGGTGCATGGGGTTACGCAGCTGCAGGGCAGCAACATTGGCCCAGCCAAACTCATCAAACATCTTGCGTACCTCTGCAGGACGCAGATATACGCCCGGATACTCCTTGGGATACTCGCCTTCGGAGAGTACCTTTACCGGACCGGCCAGGTTGAATTCCTTCTGGCCCATAACCATGATAACACCGGGATGATCATTGGGAGCGATTTCCCAGAACTTGTCACCCTCAGACTCTTCACCATGCCCCCTGAAGACCTTCTCGCACTCCCACTTCTTGTCGGCGTCGGTCATCTCGTACTTCTCAGTGACCTTCATGGTGGCATAGGTCTCGCCTTCGCGCACCAGGGCGATCTCGTCGCCAACCTTGATGGCATCGGCATCGGCCTTGGACACATCCAAAGTGATGGGCACTGGCCAGAAAGTGCCATCAGCCAATTGAAAATTTTCGCACACACCCTTCCAGTCAGCCTTGGTCATAAAGCCGCTCAGCGGAGAAAAACCGCCAATGCCCATCATGATCAAGTCGCCCTTGGCGCGGGGGCTGATTTCAACCTGCTTCAGGCCTGCGGCCTTTTTTAACTCAGCCTCGCGCTCTGCGCCCTCAAGCAAGGCACACACAAGACCCTTTCCTCCATGCGGTGCTACCAATTTCGAACTCATGCGATGTCCTCTCTCTGGTTTAAAAAGTTGGTGGGAACGATGATACCGCTGCCAGGTCGTGCATTTTCCGTGCAAATTCCAGCAGCAGCCTACAAACTGAATCGCCATTCACTATAGCAGAAAGGCTAGTATGAGCAAGAGATAATGTCAAGCAGAAAAATCAATAGATTGTATCAATATTCTTGAAGCAAGACCTCTGGCAAGGTACATCCTTGCTGAAATGCCGGCTTGCAGGTCACGGACGCTCAATCTCCTTCCATCGCCCCCTGCCCGAGCGATAGTTACGAATCGGCAAATTCTCCTGTTCAATCTCCCTAACTTCACCGGTGCTGGTCTGCACAAAAGCCTTTACCCCTTCTCCGGCCTGCTGCCCACTTCCAGCATACAGGTTAAGCGTTGTTGACAGTCCCCGACCCAAACCCAGTTTATGGCGCACAAAGAGATCTCCGCCCACCTCTTCCAACCCGGCAGAACCAAAGACATTTTCATGCCAGAAAGTACCGGTGCGGTAGTGCAATGCATAGAGGTAGCCATTTCCTTCGGCCAAACAGACATCATTGTATGGCTGATAGGTGGTGAAGGTCACCAGGCCACCCAGCAAGGTCGCCTGCCCCACGTTGCGTTCCCGGTTTTCATACGGATAAAAATTATAGAACCAGCCATCCACACAGTTTCTTTTGTAGGACTGTGCAGCGCAGTCTCCGATACCGGCAATGTACTGCTCCAGTTGGTCGAAAGTTGGCGCCTGTGAACCCATATCGTTTGGGAAGCAACTTCTCTCGCTGCCTCTACCCTCCCTGCAGCCCAATTGTATGCTGCGGGCATCAGCCCCTTCTGGCACCAGAATCTGGTCTGTCTGGAATAACCCTTTCTGGCCGGCTTCCCTGCTCCCGATGCCACGCAATTCCAGTTCATCCCAGGTGAGCGTGCTGCCCTGCATGGGTTCCTTCAAACCGTAGAAGCTCTGCTGTTGCCGGTCGGTTTTATCGTCTGCATCAAAAAAACGGCCTGTACCAAAATAGATCCAGTACTGGTTGCCATCAAACCCCACACTCGGAGCCGAACTGATCGGCTGGATCGCATTGCCCGACACGGTTGGTTTTGGAGTCACCCCTGCGCCTGTTACAGTGTATGTTCCGCTCAGATCGAGCATCGGTTTTATGGCCCAGTCCGCAGGATCGAACACCTTCTGATCACTGGCCCTGAGTTCGTGTCCATCTCTGTTCATGACCAGCCGGTACAGATGCCCGCCTCCATTCCAGAAGGACGAACCATCAGAGTAAGCTGAATACGTTCCCTCAACCGTGCCGAAATAGACGGCATCCGAAGCATAAAACCCCCTGCCTGCAGAGCCGATATCAAAATCCACGGTAATGGGGTCTGCAACAAAACCTGTGACATCGGCATCCGCCGCTGATGTACCGGGCAGCATAAAGGTTCCCCCTGCCGCATCTCCTGCCACCGGATGATCTTTGGATATTCGCAGGGCTCGGATGGGTCGGTTATCTGCATCAACCAAACCATCCACCAGGACATTATGCACCACTCCACCCAGGGGGAACACACTCACCCTGGCCTGCTGATCGCTCACGCCCTTGACACCGTCCTTGCCACGCGGCCCACTGCCAAAAACCAGGTACCACTTGTTGACCTTGTCTTTATCCTTGGCCACAACCATGGTCGGAGTCACTGTGCTGTAACCCAGATCTGCGTATTGCGCCTGCCCGTTGGCATCAAGCACCTGGGTCATCTCTGCTAGCAATACCGGTTCTTTTTCAGGATTGGTGATATCCAAAATAAAATAGGCAGAGATGAACTGTCGGCCCGAGGTATCAGTCGCATTCAGTTCCTTGGCGCTTATCGGTGCACCACCAAGGCGCATACCGCCTACCAGGATGGTACCCCAACCATTGGGATGGTCGTCATCAGGGCTGAAAATCTGCGCGTCAAAGACCCGCGGCTTGAGATCAACATAGTACTTGTGCGAGTACAGAGGGCTGGTCAGGCACTTGAGGTGCGGTTGCAGATTGTAGGGCACATAGGCCCACAACTCAGCCCCGAGCCTGGGGACATCGCCTGCGGCATCGTCAGCAGGGCATGTACCACTGTCATCCAACTCCACCAGGCAGAACTTCTTTTCCACCTCACTATAGAAGCCACCATTGACTGCATGCAGCATACCGTCATTGGCGCCAAAATAAATCACCTGGCGCCGCGCCTGGTACTTTGTCACAAATTCGGCATATGAAATATCGTTGTACAGCTGGTGGTAGCCCTCCATGGGCGCACCAACTGTTACCGGGGTGGAATGAATAATGTCGCCCAAGCGCCAGGTGGAGGCAAAGGAAGAATCGCCCGCGGTAAAGGTCGACTGCCGACTGCGCATGGGTTGCTGCAGAGGGGCGTTGCCTATACCGCCATTACCACTACTATTACCATTGCCATTGGCCCCTTCATCCCCTGGCCGGTCCTCGCCCCTCAACCAGTTGATGATGTTGACGACCTCGCTACCAGAGCTGGCGTTAAAATCGTGGCGCAGCCCATGCCAGGCGGCTTCCCCCACAGATTCATCCAGGGGTATCACTTCATGCTCATCCACCACCCCATCGTGGTTCTTGTCGCTCCAGGTGAAGATGTAGCGCTGGCGGGCATTGGAGATATACTTATCCCCGCTGCGATTGGTTCTGGTATCCAGGGGGTCCAGGGTACGCGCGCCAGCATCGTTGACAGGATAGTCGGAAAGCCAGTCACTGGCAGACCACAGAAAGCGGACATCCATTAGGGGTTTGGCATCCGTGCACTGCTCGCTGCCAACCTCGAGGATCGAGGTGGTGTAGCAGGCCATACTCTGCTGCTTCTCCTGGTCATAATAGATTACCACCCGGCGATCACCCTCTGCATCCGAACCACCGGCATCCTGGGCGCTTGCAGGATTCATGGTGCGATTGAAATCCGTATCTTCATACATGAAGCCATTGTCATCCAAAAACAGGCCATGCACATCACCGGCCCAGGCAACACTCCAATTCTTGCCGCTGGTATCCTGGCGAACCAGTTCTGGCCAGAAAACAGCCTGGTAGATTGCACCCTCTCCGCCGCGGGCCGAAGAAATGACCGACGCTGCCGAACCAGCAGAGGCCCGCTGCCGCAGTTCATTGAAAATGGCCAGCAGTTGCTCCTGCAACTGGGCCGGGCTCTCGCCCAGTACCGGCGTGCCTGTGCCGCCATTGAGCGCAGCCTGCTGCATCAATACCGCCGGGTTGCATTCATCAGCCTTGCCGGTGTCACGCAGGGAACCAGTTACCACCACATGGGTGGTCAGTTTGTTTTTAGGCTGCTCGTCAAAGGGCGCGTCCGATGCAGGTATGGTCGCATTGCCCTCAGGGTAGAGGGCATACTTGTTGTCTGGATCGTGGGCAAAATAGGTGAGGTTGTCGAAATAGGTGCTGCCGAAAAAACCACCTGCACACTGCTGGGGCTGGTTTGTATCCTTGTTGTCATCAATGGCCTGCTGATTGGTCAGGGCATTACCCTTATTGACAAAATCTGCCACCTGCTGGTTGATGTCTGCGGTGGAGGCACCTTCTGTCAAGATCAGGATATGATTTTCCTGGCAAGGGTAGACCACCGGATCCAGCAGGGGTTCCCAGACCACACCCTCGTCGTAATGTGGCCCAATCCGGTTGGCGGCCTGGGCATCTGCCTTGAGAAGGCTGGTACCGCCGCCCACGGTGAGGTAGTATGTATTGTCATACTGTACAATCGTCCTGGCCGGATAGGAGGCAGTATTACTCCATGTTCCCTCGTAACTCCCCACACGGCTCCAAACCAGGGCGCCATCCAGACTGATATTGCCAACATCACCTGATATGCCACCAATCTTGTTCTGCCACAGGTCTCTGCCCTGCAGCACGTAACTCCCTGCAGCATAGGGCGTATTTGGCTGCCAGGCGAGCACTTCGCTGTCTGTCTGGAAATCTCCCCTGTTCAACCGTAGATCCGTATTTTGCGTGTAATAGCCAATGGCATTGTACATGGCCTCGGCAAGTGGCGTCCAGGTGGTTGCCTGGGTTAGGTTAATGGCCTCGGCCACGGTATCGACATGTCGCCGCTCATCGGTCCTGTCTGCTGTACCGAGATCATCCAAAAGCAGGCCCGAACGGATGGGCGCTATCACCCGGGCTCCATCCTGGTTGCCAGCAGGACAGTACTGCTCGATCCTGTCACCCACTGTATCTTGGCATTCTGTGTGTGCTCCAACCGGGTTGAAGGCCATGGCACCGATGCGCAAGTTGTCTGCGTTTTGCTGCAATATCCCTTCAGGAGGCTCCACCTGTTTAACATAGCCCTTCATGATGTACATGGGCCGGTCAATGCCCAGCTGGTTCATCACGCCGCTGTCCACCAGTTGCGCAGGAATGTTGCCTATCGAACTGGAGGTCGACAGGGCCTGGTCTGAGGGGTCGATCACCTGGGGAGTGACCAGATCAGAACAGAATTCGTTCATGGCCTCCTTGACACAGGCAAAGGCAGGATCTGACATTTTATTCAATTCACTTTTGGGGGCAGAATCCGGAGAAGTAGTTGGATCACCGTCTATCTCGCCTGACCAGTTGTCACCTTCCTTGCCGGTGTCGTATTTTTTGTCCTTGGGGTCACACAGCAGACCACTTACCGAATCCACATAGTACTGCCTCCAGGCGTTGTTATTCTGGCACTGCTGTTCCTTGACTTTGGTGCAAATTTGCGTATAGGCAGCCGGGTTTGCATTGCGAAGCAGCTGGTCATTCTGCCAAAAATCGCAGGGGTGGGTTGTGCATGTTGTGGGGCTGGGAATTTTCGCTGGATCACAGCTTGCACCGGCAGCGCTCACCGGGCTCCAACACCTGCCCATATAGCCGGTCCGCTGCGTGTGCTCCAGATACGTATCATACACTCCGGAACAGTTGTAGGCCCGATGGAAGGTGGGAATACTGGCCGGTGGCAGATGCGCATACACATCTTCGCAGTCCTTGACAATGGTATTCATATTCCGGTTCATGTCCTGCCAGCAGTACTGCAGGGCATGGTTCAGGGCGCTACGTGCACCACTGGCCTCGTTTGCAGGACCAGCCAAACAGGCATCCACAAGATTCTGCGTGCCCTGTAGACCTTTTGCAACAATCTCATCCACTGCCTCTTGGCACGCCTCGGCATTGTATCCTGAGGCACTGACAGCCAGTACCTCGATACGGGTAGTATCATCCCGGCTGTCAATGCGGTCGATCAGCAGCGGGTGACCTTCGTGGCGCGAACCCCGCACTGCCAGGGTCAATTGAAAAGTTTGGCCAGCCTGCTGCACAGCCATCTGCTTGACAAACCTGGAGCCAGAACAACCCCGGCCCTCTGAAATCAGCCGCTGGGCCACTGGTTCGTACTTGCCACCGGTGAGAATGGTTTTTTGGATATCGAACTTGGAGGATATGAGCCAGTTGAGGGCATTGCCACTGGCGGCAAAGGCAAGCATGGTGCTGCTCTGCCATGGATCCAGGATATCCACCTCCTTGACTGCTATGCACAGATCCGCATTCGAGTACACCCCAGTGGCGCCAGGTGCACTGGAGCAGGCAGATTCGGCTGTGGCACGGGGCACCATTTCATAATAGCCCTCGTCCAGGCGTTGCCAGTTGGTGGCAATGTTGTCCTCGAAAATGCTTGCACCTGTGGCAGTATGGTTCTTTGCCGCGCGAAAAATCATGCCGCGGAAGGTGGCAATGTCTCCCTTTTCATACGTGCCCTTGGGGTGCCAGGCATAGGGATCCACCTCTTGCCAGCTGATATTCTGATCGTTCAGCGGTGATTCACCCTGGGGAATGCCGGCATTCTGGGCGCGGTAGATCCTGTTTTTCCACTGCACCAGGCTATCCTTGGCGTAGCTGGTTGCCCTGGTATAGGCCTTCACCCGCACCCAGACCACGGTGCCGTCTGTGCCCCCCTCTGCAGCCAGGGAGGCGGTCGAGGCTGCCGATGTGCCGCCTTGGGCAGAGAAGTAAACAAAACCGGTCAGTTCATCGAGCACCAAGGCATTGGCCGGATAGTGGGTGTTGGCGCGGCGGTAGGGTCGCAGCAGTAGTTCCCACTGCACAGCAGTGTCGGTTTCCAGATACTTGCTGTCGGAAGCAGTGCCAGAGACCTGTTGTGCCCGATAGATCGCACCATTGGCATACACCAAATCATCCTTACCATAGACCTTGTGCTGCCACTGCTCTATGCCCTCCACCCATTGGTACCAGGCAGTAGGGTCAAAGATACCGGCATAGCGTACTGGCCTATTGGCCAGGGGATCGTAATGATGAAAACTGTTGTCAAAGCATTGGCGTTCTGGCGAAGATTCCAGGTCGGCAGTAGGCAGGGCAATGTCCTGGACATAGGCCATATCCAGCATGCTGCCGGAATTATCCAACAACAAAAGCAGGTTGGATTCCACCCCATACGAAAGAAAGGGCGGCTCAGCCAGGCCGCGACCGCACACCCCGCTGCCTGCGGCATGGACGGCAGAAGCAGCAAAAACCGCCAGGCTGTTGAAAAAAAGAACAGACAACACAAACAAATAGGCTGAACACAGTCTAGCTTGCCTCACCATTGCACCTCGATTTCGCTCCCACTCGGTCTGCACAAAGTCCGCACAACATCACCAAACATCACGCTGCCCAGAAAAACCAGCTATTACCAGCTATCAATAGAGGTCAACTAATAGAGGCAACTCCCCTCCATCCCCACCACGTGCCACCAGCCCTGCAACAGGATGACCT
>Ga0334895_1002221_pt1 | contig 17088 bp, 15 predicted proteins | sample GraSluR3_MG_7_FD_207229 | JGI IMG/M metagenome (GOLD analysis project Ga0334895, IMG submission 207229) | Sludge microbial communities from methane-producing bioreactor in Wageningen University, Netherlands - Granular Sludge_31_05-R3 | ecosystem: Engineered > Bioreactor > Anaerobic >... | reverse complement strand
CTCTTCGGCAAGGAAGGTGCGCAGGCTGTGGCAGACCGGATCGAGAGAGTCAGAACCGGACCGGTCCAGCTCAGTCTTTTCCCCGAGAGCGAAGAAGCCGCCATACCCACGGTTCGCGGCCGACGACGACGTGGTCGATCGAATGTGTCCGACGAATCGCTCCAAACGCAACGGGGCGCAACGACGCTGGATCGCGTCCACGCGGCGATGCTTCTCCAGGCCTCGGGCCGGGCTCACGCGCTGCGGGCCCTCTTGAAATCCGAGATCGTCCGCGGCTCGGACTTCATACGCCTGGCCAACGCGCTTTCGGCCCTGTACCCAAAAGGCAGCGACGAGAAACGCCTGCTCGACGCCATGCTGCTGGCGGTGCCGAGGTAGCCCATGGCAACGGATCGAACAATCTGGCAACTATCCGGCGGTCCGGCGTCACGGTCGTATGCGGACGTGTTCGTTCGCCACGCCATCGGACTGCTTGGGCCGGGCGATCCGGGCCGCTGGCATGCGGAACGCAGCGACGAGGACTTTGACGGCAGCTTCGTGCGGCGTTTCGCGTGCGAGATGAAGGTTGGCGACGTGGTGCTACTGCGGACGGGGCTGTCGAAGATTCGGGCAGTCGGCGTAGTGGCGGGCGATTACGAGTACCTGAATCAGTTCGACGACGTGAACGGCTGGGACCTTCAGCACGCGCGACAAATCCGCTGGTGCGAACTGCCCGTGGAATACGAGTTCGGGTCGTCGGTGTTCGGCGCCAACCCGCCGCGGTTTTCCGGCGTGGGGTCGGAAGAGGTGGTTGATTTCGCTCGGCGTTTCGTCGTTTCGCCGCCGACCTATTGGCAGGAGGCGGCGCTTCCGGCGCTGCCCGCCGAGGAGCCGATGCTGGACGAGCCGCCGGAGGCTTTGCGGAACGTCGTTGCGGAGGTCAACGACCTGTATCCACTGCTATGGGACCGGGAGCGATTCGGCGATCATCCCACCGAAGACGAGTTGGTCGCCCACTTCGTGGTGCCGCTACTCAGGGCGCTGGGCTGGCCACCGGAGCGAATTTCCGTCAAGTGGAGATACATCGACGTGGCGCCGTTCACGGCGCTGCCTCGAACGCCTGAGAATTGCCGCCTGGTCATCGAAGCCAAGCGGCTCGGCGCGGGCGTGGAAGGCGCGTTGGAGCAGGCCAAGGCCTACGTTCAGGCACTCGGCACACCGCGCGACATCGTGGTGACCGATGGTGTGCGTTATCGCTTGTACGCCGCGGCCCAGGACTTCGCGCCGGCGGCTTATGCCAACCTCGTGCGGCTCAAGCGGCCGGCCCTCGATCTGTTCAATCGACTCAAGAGACCATAAGGACCGAAACCATGGAACCTTGGTACAAGGTCGTCACGCCGCGAAAAGAGGTGCGCGAAGGGCGGTCGTTCAATCCCGACGAGTTCGCCATCGCGTTGGAGCAGGTGGTCGCAGGCCGAGCGCCCGAGGACTACCAGGACCCGGTGCAGTTTTTCTCGCGGACGTGCTTCACGCGCGCCCTTTGCGACAACTCGGGAATGGTGCTGCGGCGTCTAGGTGGACGCACCGACAACGCCTCCCCGGTTCAGACCCTGGTAACCCAGATGGGCGGCGGCAAGACGCACATGCTCACGGCGCTTTGGCACCTGGCCAACGGCGGCCCGGAAGCGTCTTCGTACCCCGGGGTGGACAAAATGCTTTCCAAGGCCGGCGTGAAGGAGGCCCCGAAGGCGAAGGTGGCCGTGTACGTCGGGACGGGCTGGGACCCCCAGGAGGGAAGCGAAACGCCCTGGATCCACATGGCTCGTCAACTGGCCGGCGAAGAGGGCGTCAAGGCGCTGGGGCCGCGGGCCAAGGATGATCCGCCGGGCGGCGACACGCTGAACCGCATATTCGACATGGCGGGCGGTCCCGTGCTGCTTCTGTTCGATGAGGTCTTAAACGGCTTCTCGCGGCACAAATGGCTCGCCGAGCCAATGCACGCGTTCTTTCACGTAATCGTTCGCACCCTGGTCGGTTCCCAGGAAAAAGCTGCCGTCTTCAGCCTGCCCCGAAGCCAGGTGGAGATGACGGATTTCGACCTCCAGTGGCAGGACAAGATCGTCAAGACGGTCGGGGCCGTGGCCAAGCCGCTATTGGTCAATGACGAGGCGGAAATCAGCGAAGTGATTCGGCGACGGCTGTTCCAGGATCTCGGCTCGGAGCGGGTTCGCAAGAATGCGGCGAAGGCCTTTGCAGACTGGTGCTTCGAGCGGCGGGCGCAGTTGCCGCCGGAATGGACCGCCGTCGATACCGCGGCGACCGAAAAGAAGGCCCGAGAGTTCCTTCAAGCTCGCTTTGAAGCATGCTATCCCTTCCATCCGGCAACGTTGTCGGTCTTTCAGCGAAAATGGGCTGCGCTGGCGCAGTTCCAGGCCACCCGCGGCACGCTGGCAATGTTGGCCCAGTGGATCTCGTGGGTATTCCGGGAATCGCACATCCAGGCGCGCCGCGAGGCGCTGATCACCCTTGGGTCGGCCCCTCTCGGCGATCCAGCATTCAAGAGCGTTGTGCTCGGGCAGCTCGGCGAGGGCCGGCTGAGCACGGCGATCGACGCGGACATCGCCGGCGAAAACTCGCACGCCCGTGCGCTGGATGCGGATACCAAGGGCGCACTGCGGGACATTCACCGGCGCGTGGGCGCCGCGATCCTGTTCGAGTCGTCAGGCGGCCAGCGCGACAAGCTGGCCCACCTCCCCGAGCTGCGATTCGCACTCGGCGAACCTGAGATCGACACGACGTCGGTCGACAACGCGGCCATCGCGTTGGAGGGCAAGTCGTTCTTCATCCAGCGGGTTGGGGCGGATGGGTTCAAGCTCTACCACAAGGCCAAGATCGACAAGGCGGTCTACGACCGGAAGGCATCGCTCGATGAGCCGTCTGAGGTCAAGCCCGCCATCCGCAAGCTGGTCAAGGAGGAATTCAAACGCGGGGCGAGCATCCCGACGGAAATGTTCGAGTCTCCATTCGACAGCACGAAGGTCTCGGATACGCCGCGTCTGGGGATCTGGGTGGTCGATCCCGGCGAGGAGTGGAACGCGGGCGGCAACCTTCGCGATCGGATTGCCGACTGGACGAAAAACCGCGGCAAGTCGTCGCGTTTGTACCCCGGAGCGCTGGTGTGGTGCGTGCGGAAGCCGGGGCGCGACCTGCGCGACAAGGTAGAAATGTGGCTGGCCTGGCGCCGCGTGCAGGGGGACGTGCGCGACGGCGTGCTCGGGTCGGATTACGAGAGGGCCGACCTGCGCGAAATCGAAGTCAGGGTGAAGGACGCAGAAGAGCAGGCGAAGGACGAGGTGTGGGGCGGCTACCGATTCGTCGTGCTGGCCGACAACTCCGATCCGAGCGGTGTCAAGGTGATCGACCTGGGGGCGGGTCATTCGAGCGGGTCGGAGACGTTGTGCGGTCGGGTGATCGCGGCGCTGAAGGCGGAGGCGCTGTTGAACGAGTCCGTGGGCGCCGGCTACATCGACCGGAACTGGCCGCCGGCCCTTAGGGAGGCCGGCGCATGGCCCCTGAAGAGCCTGCGGCAGAGCTTTTTGAACGGCTCCCTCACGCGCCTGCTGGACCCCGACAAGGTGCTGCGCACCAAGATCGTCGATTTCGTCTCGCGCGGCGAGTTCGGCCTGGCATCGGGTCCGAAGCCGGACGGCACCTACGAGCGCCTCTGGTATCAGGAACTGATGCCGGCGGATGAAGTCGCCTTTGAGCCGGGCGTGTTGCTCGTCAAGAAGGAAAAGGCCGAGGCGCTGAAGAGTCCCTCGGTACCTTCCACGCCCGAGAGCAAGGTGACGGAACCCGAACAGCCCGTTTCCGAGCCAGGGCCCGCCGTTGCGACGGAGCCGGGTGGTGGCCCGGGTCCCGATCTCGTCGGCCCCGCGCCGACGACGGCGGTGGTGCGTGTGTCGGGCAACGTGCCTCCGGAGCTTTGGAACCGGCTGGGAACGCGGGTGCTGCCCAAGCTGCGGTCGGGCGGCGATCTGAAGATCGGCGTATCGTTCGAAGTGTCGGTGAACACCCCCTCGGCAGACGGGTTAAAGGCCGAATTGCTGCAGATCCTGGATGACCTGGGGCTCGCGGGGGCGATCAATGTCGAGTGACGGCTCAAGGTTGAATACTCAGAAGGTTAGGCAACAATGGGAAAAACGTCTATAATGTTTGGACAATTGCTCCGCCGGAAGCGAATCGAGAAGGGGTTCAGCCTTCGGAAATTCGCCGCCCAGGTGGGGGTGAGTCCCACATATCTGTCGCAGGTCGAACAAGGGAACGTGGACCCCCCCACGGCAGAAAGGGTGCGGCGCATGGCCGAACTGTTCGGCGAGAATACCGACGAGTGGATTGCCCTGGCGGGTCGGGTGCCGGAAGACCTGCCGGAGATCATTCAAGAGCGGACTGAGATGCCCGCCCTCCTCCGCGAGGCCAGCGGGTTGACGGCGGAACAACTGCGGCAGCTGACCGAGCAGGCGAGAAGATTCAAAGCGCGAGATCGGGAGCAGTAAGACGTGCCGAGGCGTGTTTCGATCCCCAGCAGCGAGGTGCCCTACTTGACAAAACGGGCCATCGAGCAGGAGGCCACCGTTCTGCTGGCCGAGTACGGCGAGCGATTCGAGACGGTGGTCGAGCCTCCGATCCCCGTCGACGAGATCATCGAAGTCCACCTCCAACTGATATTTGAAATGAGGGATCTCCAGCGGTTGTTCGGAGTCGGCGACGTCCATGGGGCGACCTGGATCAACGAGGGCCGAGTCGCAGTCGACCAGAGCCTTGACCCGCACAACAATCCTCGGATGCTCGGGCGGTTTCGGTTCACGGCGGCGCACGAAACCGGGCACTGGCGACTACATCGGCCGTACTACCTGAAGAACAGTGCGCAGCTCGGGTTGTTCGACGAGAGCGCGGAGAAGCCGGCCTATATCTGTCGCTCCAGCGCCCGGAAGGAACGCGTGGAGTGGCAAGCGGATTTCTTCGCGGCCTGCCTTCTGATGCCGCGCGAAATGATCCACGAGGCGTGGGAACAACGGCACGGCAGTCTGAAGCCCGTGACGCTGGACGATCTTCGGGAGCATGAATCGGAAATCACCACCGCGGAAATCATGCGTCGCGGGAGCTTGGGAATGGACCGCGATACTATCGACAACACGCTCCTCGAGTGGTACGGCTTGCCGTTGGCTGGGCAATTCCAGGTCTCGCCTCAGGCCATGCGCATTCGCCTGGAAGAACTGCTGTTGCTCGTGCGGAAGAAGGAAACAACGCTGTTCGATTGAGCGGCTTTTTTTCGGACGTGACGTTTATGGTTTAGTTTACGCGGACGCCATTGGTGTCGGCCGGCGGGATTCGGCCATCGAGAAAACGAGTTTTGAACGGAGAGAAAGAATGACTATCCACTACACCCCGAAGACCTTCCTTCGCCAAACGTCGAACGACCTGTTGCGATCTTGCTTCGGCCAGTTCAACGTGCTGCAGGACCTGCCGTGGAACGATTTACCAAACCACCAGATCGACGTTGTCTTCGACGGGTGGCAAGAGCTTCCGGAACCGCAGCGTCTGGCGATCGAGCAGATGTTTGAAGACGCCGAGGCGCTGGCAACCGAAGAGGGCGTCAAGGCGATCATCGACGAGGGTACTTTTCACGGGCTCGACCTCGCAACAGAACTGGAGCCGTTCCCGAATCTCCGCGACAAGGCGCTACACGTCGCTATCCAGCATCCCCGAGTGTTCGAGGTCGCCGGCACCATTAACCGTGCCCACTCCCTGCCTCGCCGCTACTGGAAACATCGCGGCAACATGCCTCAGGTCGAACCAGACGTGTCGCAGGCGTCACTAGACGGCTTCAGGGACGCCATTTCGGCATACTTCCGACAGAACGAAGGCCGGGGGCACCGCTGTACTGTCGATCCGTACTTGCGCGTGAACAGGTACCACTATTTCTTTGCCTACCCGGACAACTACGCGGACACATATCTGGGCCACGATGACCAGGGACAATTCGTCCGCCGTGCTCAGCGCCCCGCGTTCGAAATCGTGTTTCTGTTCGACCCCGTGGACGGCACCCTCGACGTCTATGCCCAGGGCGGCAAGGTCGTTCAGGAGTCGCTGCAAACCATCTTCTGCAGGACGCTGTTGGGACAGGAGTTGCCGGACGAGTCAGCAGACGGCCATCCCTACGAGCTGAACGGGCTGAAGTCCCGTACATTCCTGCAAACAGCGCGACAGACCGATCCGGAGGACGGCATCGAGGAAGTGCAGATTCGCAAACTGCGGCTGTCTGTGCTGGGGGGTGCAAAGCGCCGGATCACGGTCGAGGTCGATCCTGACGGTGGGCCCAACGCGATCTACAATGCCCTCGACGAATGCCTCAATCGCCAAAACCTTCCGGACGCCTTGTTCAACATCACGTTGGCCCAGTTTCACTTCCGGTTTGTCCATACCGGCCAGGGGCGGCAGAGGACGTTGACGTTCGAGGTGTCGCATCCGAACACCAGCAACCTCAAGAGCTGTCGCCGTGAAGACCTTCGATTGATCGGCGAGAAGTATCTGCGGCAGTGGGGAATTGACCGTGCTTGAGATTTCCCAGTTCATCGTGGACCGGGTTCGCGCGGGCGCGGGCGTTTTCGCGGCCGACGAGATCTCCACGTGGCGCCCGGGACTCCTTGACGAACTCGTGGCGTCTGGCGTCCTGCGCGCTGACCAACCCACCCGGTCGGTCGCGTGCGATGCCTGCGGAGACGATCACGTCGAGGAAGTTCATTACATCGAATCGCCGCCCGGCACCGGTCTCCGCGCGTACATTCCATGCCCGCAACTCGGACGTGTTCATGTCCCGTTGGATAGATTGAGACAATGGCGCGTTGATGATCATCACGCGGCTGTCGCGGCCTTACTGACGTGTGCTGAAGATGACGATGCCCCGGAGATAACACGCCATTGGCCGGCTCCAGAGGAGCATACGACGGGGAAGCTGTGGACCCGACAAGATGGTGTCCTCTGTCTCAGCACAAAAACGGATGGGGTGCATGATGGGGAGGTCGAATTTGCGCCGACTGCTTCGGGCGAGTTGACCTACCAAATGCGGTTCATGCAGGTCATGTGCTTCAAGTTCCCAGGCACCGCCACACTGGCCGAGGTGATCGAGCAGGTTTATCCGGATGAGTATGCCGAGGCCAGCCGTGATCCGGCGACGCTGGCGAAAACACTTCGGAAGCTTCGGTCACTCGTCTCGGACGTGCGAACCAAGAAACTCGCGAAGGCCGGCCTGAATCCCGACATTCTCCCACCCCTGAGCGTCGAGGCGTCGATCGACACCGGCATCGGCCTGCGCCTCGCCAAACTCCACCGTCTCGACGACAAGGAACTCGATGACGCCGACGCGGCTCCCGGATAGCTCAATCTGCGCAGCCGCAACTCGCCGCAAGTCCTTTCTGCAACAGCATCTACACCGGCAGTTCTATCTGAGCGACAGGTTCGGCGGAACCTTCACTCGATGAACAGTACCCGGTGTACTGGGCATGTCGCCCCCTGGGAGGTTCACCCGCCGAACCTGCCTCCCAGGGGGCATTTTTTTCGCGCTGTAGCGCAGAAAGGAAATGATCGGTGTCCAGCAGTATCACTCTTTCGTCACTGCCTCCCGAACGGAGGCGCCTGCTGAAGCGGATGCAGCAGATCAACTTCGGCCGTATCGAGAGCATGGTCATCAAGGATGGCCAGCCGGTGCTCGACCCGCCGCCGCGGATCATCCGCGAGATCAAATTCGGCGGCGAGAACGGCCCGCGGCTGGAGGCCGCCATCGACGACTTCGCCCTCAAGGCCCAGGTGGTCGAGTTGTTTCGCCACATGGATGAACTTCAGGACGGCGTGATCGAACGTCTCGAAGTCCAGCGTGGTTTGCCATTCCGGATGGCTGTGGAGGATGCCGCCTAAGAACCGGGGTTGGCTCCCGAGAAGTGTCGTTCTTTGAAAACCGTTTTCCTTACCAGACAGTAAACCGGCCACGAAGTGGAGGTGCTGTGGGCAACGCCGAAGCCGGCATTCCCCAGCAGCCTCCACTTTTTTGTGGCCTGCTTTTCCTCGCCGTCCTTTCGGCGTCGGCCCACGCACTCCTCCGGCCGGGAGGAGTGGAAGATGAATCTCAATGATCTGTTCGAGAACCGCGATTCGTTTGCGTCCCAACTCATTCGCCAGAAGGCACGCCAGCTCGTCCGCCACCCCGGCTTCACCAAGTCGGACCAACCGGACATCGAACAAGAGCTGGCCGTCGAGCTGTTCCAGAAGTACGACCAGTTCGATCCTGACCGTGCCCGCGAGACAACGTTCATCGCTCGGGTGATCGAGCACAAGGCCGTCTCGTTGGTGCGCGCCCGCCAGGCCGAAAAGCGGCACTTCCGCCGCAACGGTAAGTCCCTGAACGAGACAGTCTCGGACGGCGAGGGCGAGACTGTTGAGCGGGCCCAGACGATCGACGCCGCCAGCGCAAAGCGGCACACGGGTCAGGCTCCGCGCAGCGACGAAGAGGTGGCGCAGCTCAAGCTCGATATCGACGAAGTGCTCGAAACGCTTCCAGCAGAACTGAGGGAGCTTGCCGAGATGCTGACCCAGATGTCGGAGCATGCCGCCTCGCAGCAGCTCGGGAGGTCACGGCGACAGCTGGCCAAGGACGTGGCCCGGTTGCGCGAGCGATTCGAGGACGCGGGGCTGCGCGACTACCTGTAAGCCCGCGGACAACGCTCGAAACGGCTGCGTATGTAACCCAGTAGCCAGCCAACGTTCTTCTCATCCGGAGATTCACGATGAGCAACGAGGTCTACAAGTACGTCTTCGACCCGTCCGTCGACATCGCGGACGTCGAAGCCTCGCTGCTGCTGGCGTTGCTCGCTGCCGAGGCCCTCCACGGTGAGGCCCAGGTCCGCCTCGACGCGGCCCACTTCCTGGAGCCGGCCAAGCGTGCCTGCGTCATCGACGCGGGCACGCCGGTCGGCCGGGACTTCAACCGCTTGTTCATCGGCTTTGTCCGCCGCGAATTCGGCGCGGACGCATTCCACGTGGAGCGTCTCGATTACCTACCCCATCAACGTCAAGAAGAGGTCCTAACATGAACTTCCTGTCCATCTGGTCCGGCCGCCACGACCGTCACCTTGTCGAAGACCTCGGATTCCTCGTCCAGGAAACAGAAGAGGAGTATCGCGCCAAGTCCACGGACTACCTGGACAGCGAACAGCTCGGCGACTTCCGCAAAGACGCCTTCCTCTTCCACAAGCGACAACGTGGACTGGCCCCGCCGCGACCGAAGTATGGCGACGAGGTGGATCGCGCCGCCCTGATGTGCATCCTGCGGGGCCGCGACCACTATCGGGCCCATTACGCCCTCGGCGCCCCGGTCGATCCCCGGACCGGCGAGCCGTACAGCAGGTACAGCATCGAGTTTCAGCAATGGGCTGCCGCGCAGGAAAAGCCGGTGCTCACCCCCGAGCAGGCTGACGTGATCGATCACATCGACTTCGGGTTTCGCGCTCATGACATCGCGCGAGGGCTGCTTTCTGAAGGCGTGGCCCACGGCGTCGTGCGCACCCGTTACTGCGGCGTCCCTTGTCAGGCCCGCCTCGATTGGCTCAATCCCCGGCAGGGCATCGTGGCGATCGTGACGTGCGACCGGCTCACCTACGTCGAGCCCCAGCTTCGCCAGAACGGGCCGGCCCACCGACTGGCCCTCGAGCGATCGGTGCTGGCTGGGGTGATCGGCAAGAACGTGCCCGTCCACTTGATCGTCGTCGAGAAGAGGGAACCACACCGCTGCGGCGTCTGGATGCTGAGTGAGCGTCTGCTTCGTCGGGTGGAGAAGGAGAACGCCAAGGGCATCGCGCAACTCATGACGTGCCATCGCCTCGGCCGCTGGCCGACCGGCTACGAGGCCGTTCGGACGCTCGCCCCCACCAGCCTCTGACGAAAGGACCAGCCCGACATGAGCCAACTATCGCGCATCCAGCGCGGCCGCGAGCCGGCGCCGCCCCGGATTATGCTCTACGGCGTCGAAGGCATCGGCAAGAGCACGTTCGCATCGCAGGCCCCCGCGCCGATCTTCGTGCAGACCGAAGACGGCCTGTCGCAGATCGACTGCGACAAGTTTCCCCTGGCCGAAACCTACGACGAGGTCACCGCGGCGCTGGCCAGCCTCCGCGACGAGCAGCATGACTACGAAAGCGTGGCCGTCGATTCGCTCGACTGGCTCGAGCGATTGATCTGGGACGCCGTGTGCAAGGAATACGGCGTCAAGTCCATCGAGAAGGCAGACGGCGGCTACGCCAAGGGCTACACGCACGCGTTGACCTACTGGCGCGAGATCGTCGACCTGCTGGGCGCCCTGCGGAACAACAAGGGCATGGCCGTGCTGCTGATCGCCCACACCAAGGTCGAGAAGTTCGAGGATCCGGAGTCCTCGGCTTACGACCGCTACAGCCCCCGGCTGCACAAGCACGCGGCGGCACTGATCTGTGAATGGTGCGACGCCGTGCTCTTCGCCACGCGGAAGTTCCGCACCCAGAGCGAGGACGCCGGCTTCAACCGGAAGCGCACCATCGCCAACGCCATCGGCAAGGGCGGCGGCGAGCGCATCCTCCGCTGTGTCGGCGGCCCTTCGTGCATTGCCAAGAACCGTTACGGGATCGTCGAGGAACTGCCGCTGTCGTGGGCGGCGTTTGTGGCGGCCCTGTCCAACCACCAGTCTCAAGGAGCCAACCAACATGGCTGATCTACGCGGATTCGACGCCAATCAGGTGGAGCCGTCCACTGTCTTCGACCCGATCCCCGCCGGCAAGTACCTGGCGGTGATCACGGACTCAGAGATGAAGGCCAACAAGGCCGGCACGGGCCATTACCTGCAGCTCGCCTTCCAGGTCATTGAGGGCGAGTTCAAGGGCCGATTCCTCTGGGCCCGCCTGAATCTCGACAACCCGAATGCGACTGCCGTGCAGATCGCCCGAGCGGAGCTGTCCGCTGTCTGCCGGGCCGTCGGGGTGTTGGCACCTAACGACAGCGCCGACCTGCACAACCTGCCGTTGGTGATCGACGTCCGCTGCAAGAAGCGGAAGGACACCGACGAGATTGTGAACGAGGTGAAGGGCTACGCCAAGAAGGAGTCGCCCACGCCCCCGGCCGCGCCGGCCACGGCCAACACGACGCCGCCCTGGAAGAGGCCGGGCTGATGGAACTCGAACTGCCCTATCCGCCCAGCATCAATCACTACTGGCGCCGCGTAGGGCCGCGCACGTTGATCAGCCGCGAGGGTCGCCGTTTTCGCGAGCGCGTGACGGCGATCCTCGCGGCGCTTCGCGTCCAGCCGATCACCGGGCCGCTGGCGGTGCGAGTCGAGGTCTACCCGCCCGACAACCGCCGACGCGACATCGATAACGTCCAAAAGGCCCTGCTCGACGCCATGCAGCATGGTGGGGCCTACGCCGACGACAGCCAGATCGTGCGGTTGACCATCGAGAAGTGCGAGCCCGTCGAGGGCGGCAAGACCATCGTTCGAATCAGGAAAGCGTAATGCTCGAACTGCGACCATACCAAGAGCAAGCGAAAGCAGCCGTCTACGAGCACCTGCGCACCCGCGACGACAATCCGTGCGTCGTGATTCCGACCGCCGGCGGCAAGACGCCCGTGATGGCGTCGATGTGCAAAGACGCCGTCGGCCTGTGGGACGGCCGCGTCCTGATCCTGGCCCACGTCAAGGAGTTGCTGGAACAGACGACCGACAAGCTGACGCAGGTCTGTCCGGAGGTGGAATTCGGGGTCTACTCGGCCGGGCTGAAGCGGCGGGACACCGAGCATTCGGTGATCGTGGCCGGCATCCAGTCGGTCTACAAGAAGGCCTGCGAGCTGGGTGGGTTCGATCTGGTGATCGTCGACGAGGCCCACCTTATTGCGCCAGACGGCGAGGGCATGTACCGCACGTTCCTGGCCGATGCCAAGGTGATCAACCCCGAGACGCGGGTGATCGGCCTGACGGCCACGCCGTTCCGATTGAAGTCCGGCATGATCTGCTCGCCGGACAACATCCTCAACGCCGTGTGCTTTGAGGTCGGCGTGCGGGAGCTGATCCGCGACGGCTACCTTTGCCCGTTGGTGACCAAGGCGGGCGCACGGAAGGCCGACACCGATCGGTTGCACGTGCGCGGCGGCGAGTTCGTGGCAGGAGAGGTCGAAGATTTGATGGACCAGGACGAGCTGGTCCTGGCCGCGTGCGCCGAGATCGTGGCCCTGGCGCACGACCGGCGTTCTTGCCTGATCTTCGCCTCCGGCGTAAAGCACGGGCAGCATGTCGCGCGTGTCCTGGGGGAGATGAGTGGCCAGGAGTGCGGGTTCGTCTGCGGCGAGACCCCAACAGCCCAGCGCGACGAGCTTCTCGAACGGTTCCGCAGCGGGGACCTCCGATATCTGGCCAACGTCAACGTGCTCACCACCGGCTTCGATGCGCCCAACATCGACTGCGTGGCGCTGTTGCGCCCCACCATGTCGCCCGGGCTCTATTACCAGATGTGCCTCGATATGGAGACCGAGGTGCTGACGAAATCCGGTTGGCGCCGTTGTCACGAGGTAACTACGGGTGATGTTGTTGCGGCATTCGACCTGGACACGGAGGAGATCGTTTACGTCCCGGCGGTTGACAAGGTGCATCGGGCGCTGAGGTCCGGAGAGGAGATGTACCGTGTCTCCGCGCCGCATCTCGATCTCCGTGTGACGGATCAGCATACGATGGTCGTTCGCGGGCGGGCGCGAACCTGCCTGCATTGGCAACTGCAAACCGCGGCTGAGACCTCGCGACGCCGCGACACGTTTATCATCCCTGTCGCCGGTCGAGGAGACGATCGCCGACTCGATGCCGGGATCACCGATGCGGAGGTGGAATTCATCGGCTGGTTCTTGACCGACGGCTATCTGAATCCTTCGAACGGTACGGTAAGTATCAGCCAGTCCATGGCGAAATTCGCTGCCGAGGTCCGAGACGTCCTGACGGCCTGCGGGTTCGGTTTCCGGGAATATCCGCACGTCCGCGAAGGCAAGCAAGCCGGTTACGCTGACGGCGTGCAGTTCGTCATCCCCCGGGGTGAGGGACGAGGAACGAATCACGGGCTTCGCGGTTGGGCGGATCTGGAGGAATGGCTCGACAAGGATGTTCCGGCCATTTTCAACACGCTCAGCCGGCGGCAATTCGCCATCCTTCTGGATGCGATGAACATGGCCAACGGCCGCAACGCCGTCACCCCCGGCTATGTCAACCGCGTGATTTCCATCGCCGTCGGTTGCCGACAACGGATGGCAGACCGCATTCAGCAGCTCGCGATCGAGCGAGGCTACCGATGCAACGTCTCGCGAATCGTTCAGAAACCCAACGATTGGAACCGAACCCCTCAGCCGCAGTGGATGATCTACGTCAAGCCGCAGTGCGTCGCCTACGTCGGAGGATCGCGGGAGGATTCCAATGCACTGGTCCCGCGGCGATGTCGGTTGCGGCCCGTCGAATTCGAACGCAATGAGTGGGTCTGGTGCCTGACGACCGAGAAGGGAACGCTGGTCACCCGCCGGAACGGCAAGGTTGTCGTCCTCGGCAACTGCGGCCGCGGCTTTCGCCTGAATCCCGGCAAGGCGAACTGCCTCGTGCTGGACTTTGGCGGCAACGTGCTGCGCCACGGCCCGGTCGATCAGATCCGCGTGCGCGAGGTCGGCAACGGCAGCGGCCAGGCGCCGGCGAAGGAATGCCCCGAGTGCCTGTCGTTGATCGCCGCTGGCTATGCCGTCTGCCCCGATTGCGGATACGAATTCCCGCCGCCCGACAGGCAGAAGCACGACGCCAAGGCCAGTGAGGCGGGCATCCTCTCCGGCCAGGTTACCGACACCGAGTACGACGTCCAGGACGTCACCTACTCGGTCCATACCAAGCGCGGAGCCCCGGAAGACGCCCCGAAGACGTTCCGCGTCGACTACCGCCTGGGCCTGACTCACTGGCAGAGCGAGTTCGTCTGCTTCGAGCACGACGGCTACGCCCGACAGAAGGCCGTCGCCTGGTGGCGCCGGCGATCGCCCGATCCGGTGCCCGATACGGCCGAGCGTGCGGTCGACATCGCGGAGGGCGGAGGACTGGCCTACACCGAGAAGATCACCGTCCGCAGCATCGCCGGCGAGAAGTACGACCGGATCGTGGGCTACCAGCTCGGCCCGATACCCGAGCCGCTGCCCCAGGAAGTGCTGCAGTTCTACGAGGAAGAGATCCCGTTCTAAGGGGCGGAGTCGCCGGTCGATAGAGAGCAAGTTGATGGCACACGACGAGTCCAATCCGGCACTGCTCGCCGCGGCAACGGAGTACCGCGCCGCTGGCCTGTGCGCCCTTCCGGCCATCCGCGCCGAGAAGCGCCCAGCCGTCGGTTCGTGGAAGCCGTACCAGACGCGGCTTCCCAGCGAGGCCGAGTTGTCGGGATGGTTCGCCAACGGGCGGGACGCCGTCTGCCTTCTCTGTGGACAGGCGTCGGGCAATCTGGAGGCCATCGACTTCGACGCCGGGGGCGAGCTCTTCTCGGCATGGTGGGAGCGAGTCCCCGTTGCGTTGCGTGATCGGCTCGTCGTCGAGATCACCCAATCCGGCGGCCGGCACGTGATCTACCGATGCGGCGCCGAGGTCTGCGGCAACCTGAAGCTCGCCCAGCGCAAGGACGGCGATGCGATCCTCACGCTGATCGAGACCCGGGGGGAAGGCGGCCTGTTTCTATGTGCCCCGACCGCCGGCTATGAGGTCATCCAGGGCGATCTGCGCGATCCGCCCGTTTTGAGCGAGACCGAACGGGACATCCTGCTCCAGCAGGCCTGGGAGCTGAACGAATACATGCCGCCGGCGATCAATGGCCCACCTGCCAGGCCGCCAGCCGAGGTCGACCGGATCGGCGCCGGCAGGCCGGGCGATGATTTCAATGAGCGCGGGGATCTCCGCGGACTTCTCGTGCGCCACGGCTGGACCTGCGTGCGCGGCGGGGAGAATGAGTACTGGCGCCGGCCCGGGAAGCCGAGCGGGTGGTCGGCCACGCTCAAGGACCGGGTGTTCTACGTCTTCAGCTCCAACGCTGGGCCGTTCGAGCCGCAGCGAGCCTATTCGCCCTTCTCCGCATACGCGCTGTTGGATCACGGTGGAGACTACGAGCTGGCCGCTCGGTCGTTACGGGAGATCGGGTACGGCGGCGATGGAGTGGGCGACGGCTCCACGGATGTGGACATCTCAACCCTGGTGGCGAATCTCGTCGCACCGCCCTCCGAGTGCGGGCCGGCGGTGGCCGATCCCGGGCCAATCCCCGAGCACCTTTTCCAGGTACCCGGATTCATCGAGCAGGTGATGGCGTTTACGCTGGCCAACGCGCCGTATCCGAACGTCGCCCTGGCGTTTTGCGGAGCGATGGCTTTGCAGTCGTTCCTGGCCGGCCGGAAGGTCTGCACGCCGGGCGACCTCAGGTCCAACATCTACCTGCTTGCGCTGGCCAGCAGCGGAACCGGCAAGGAGTTCCCCCGCAAGGTCAACTCTCGCGTGCTCTTCGAAGTGGGGCTGGTGGGCGCTTTGGGCGACAAGTTCGCCAGCGGCGAGGGCATCCAGGACGCGCTGGTCCGCTCGGGCGCGATGCTCTTCCAGAACGACGAGATGGATGGTGTGCTGCGGCAGATCAACCTCGACCGCGACAACCGCCGCGAGTCGATTCCCAACATCCTGCTGACGCTCTACACCTCCGCCAACGACGTGTACCCGATCCGCGTCAAGGCCGGGCAGAAGGAGGCGATCCACATCGACCAGCCTCACCTGACGCTCTTCGGCACGGCCACGCCGCAGTACTTCTACGAGTCCCTTTCTCAGCGGATGCTCGCCAACGGCTTCTTCGCCAGGATGATCGTCATCGACGTGGGGAAGCGTGGCGCGGGCCAGACGCCCGGATCAGCCAGGGACGTTCCCGAGTCGATCGTCGCGACGGCGCGCTGGTGGGCGGAGTATCGGCCGGGCACGGGCAACTTGGAGGATTTTCATCCGCAACCGCGTGTCGTGCCGTTTGAGCCCGAGGCAGCCGAGGCGGTGGGGCAGCTTCAGGCGATGGCCGAAGCCGAGTACGACCGCGCCGAGGAAGCCAAGGACGAGGTGGCGCGCACCGCCTGGAGCCGGACCTGCGAGAACGCCAAGAAGCTGGCGCTGATCTACGCCTCCAGCGAGAACCGCGAAGATCCGGTCATCGGCTTGCCCGCCGTCGAATGGGCGACTGCTTTCGCCATGCACCAGACCCGCCGGCAGCTCTACCTGGCGGACACCTACGTCGCGGAGAACCCGTTCCATGCGGAGTGCCTGAAGCTATTGCGGAAGCTCCGCGAGGCGGGCGGCCGGATGGCCCGCCGCCAGCTCATGCGGGCCATGCGGTGCAAGGCCGCCGACTTCGACCAGATCACCAGCACGCTCCTGCAGCAAGGAGACATCGTGCCGGTGGAGATTCCCACGAAGACCAAGCCAGCCCAGGGGTACCAGATCCCGTGATCGATCATCAAACCAATCCGTCTCCAATCCGTCCCAATCCGTCGCGCGGGCGCGACGCATCCCGCCGTGATACCCGGGGCACCTGGGGTAAAAAGGGCGAATCCGGCTCAAATGCGTCACGAGCCGCCGTGACGGATTTCGGAGGGTGTAAGTCTATAAATAATAGAGAGATCTCTCTCTCTTCTATAGATCTGTCACGCGGTCACGCCCATGCCCGCGCAGCGGGTGCGCGCACGCGTGAGGGGGTGTGTGACGGATTTGGCGTGTCGTGTTCCACTCCGGGGCTGCCGTGCCCGCCAATCCCACGGCTTGGCCCATGTCGGCCCACGTTGGCCCGTGTTGGCGTCGTTGCGGCCGGTTGGCCCCTCGTCCCGCCGCTCTCCTCCGCGTGCCCGTGCCCCAAATCGTGGCCCACGGCGCCGGGTGCCAAATTGGCAGGTCGATTAGGTACTTCCCGGCAATCTGGGCAAGCTGGGGGCCGCGGGAACAGCACCGAACCCAAGCACAGTTTGTTT
>Ga0334895_1002217_pt1 | contig 17124 bp, 9 predicted proteins | sample GraSluR3_MG_7_FD_207229 | JGI IMG/M metagenome (GOLD analysis project Ga0334895, IMG submission 207229) | Sludge microbial communities from methane-producing bioreactor in Wageningen University, Netherlands - Granular Sludge_31_05-R3 | ecosystem: Engineered > Bioreactor > Anaerobic > Unclassified... | reverse complement strand
CTCGACCGGCCAGCGCGTGTGTCTCCTCCCGCAGAAACTCGATCAGTTCGCCTCCCGGCTCGACAACGACGTGTTGCGCCCTGTCGCCCAGGGCCACCTCGATCAGGGGGGCCGCTTCGATGCCCACGTGTAGCAGGTCGGCCACCAGCCCGCGAACCTGTCGAAACGGGCCGCCCGCCTCGTCGCGCGAACGGATGAGGACCTCCTGAACACCCGGGCTGAGCCCTTCGTGTCGTCGCTCGAGCTCCTCGAGCACGGCAATGCGCTCGCGCAGCCCGCTGCGACGCTGCCGCAACTCTCCCAACTCGTTCCGCCGGCGGCCCAAGCGCTGGTCGCATTCGACCAAGGCCGCCTTGGCGGCCGACCATTGAGCGGTTTGCTCGTCGACGCACTGCGACAAACGCTCTCCCTCGGCCGCCAATTGGTTCCATTCGGCCGCCAGGGCGGTCGACTGCTCGTCGAGTTCGGCCAGGCGCTGCCGGCAGCGCCCGCGCGAGGCGTCGGCCGCGGCGACCTCGGTTTCCAGACCGCTGATCTGATTGCCCAGCGTGGCGAGCAACCGCATCTTCTCGATGTGGGCGGCCCGCTGCTGATCGTGCTCGGCCCGGGCCCGGTCGAGACGATCGATCAGTCCCGTCAACCCCCGCTCTCCCTCGGCAAAGCGCCGGGCGATCTCCCGATGGTGCTCTTCGGCGTCTTCGACGGCTCGAAGGGTCTCGGCCAACTGCTGCTCCAGATCGCCCGCCCGCAGGCTCATCGCCGCGACCTGCTCGCGGTATCGCGCGACCTCGCGTTCGAGGTCGCGACTCCGATGGCGCTCGTGTTCGACGGTCGACTCGGCGGCGGCGATCCGCGCCCGGTTGTCCGCGATTCTCGTCTCCGATTCGCGGATCGACTCGGTCACGTCGCCGATGCGGGTTTCGGTCTCGAGCAAATCCGCCTCGATCGCCTCGGCCTGGGCCACGGCGGCGTCGCGCGCTGCACCGAGGGCCAGGCGCCGGCTCTCGGTTTCGGCCAGCCGGTCGCCAAGTCGCCGCCAATCGACCAGTCCGACCTGGGTCCGCAACTCCTGCAGGCGGTCGGCATACTGTCGGTAACGCCGCGCCTTGCCTGCCTGAAGACGAACGCTTCGCAGTCGGTTGTCGACTTCGTCGACGATGTCCGACAGGCGAAGCAGGTTCTGCTCGACTCGCTCCAGCCGGCGGAGGGCCTCGATCTTCTTCGACTTGAAGCGGCTGATCCCGGCCGCCTCTTCAAAGATCATCCGCCGGTCGCGCGGCGACGACTGAAGCAGGACGTCGACCTTGCCCTGCTCGATGACGCTGTAAGCCTGGGTACCCATGCCCGTCCCGCGAAGCAAGTCGCGGATGTCGCGCAGGCGAGCGGGCTGCCGATTGATCAGGTACTCGCCCTCGCCGCTGCGATACACGCGGCGCGTGATGTGCACCTCGGGGGCATCGACTTCCAGAAACCCCCCGGAATTGTCAAAGGTGACGGTGATCTCCGCCGTGTTCGTCGCCCGGCGCGTGCCGGAACCGTTGAAAATGACGTCGGCCATCTCCTTGCCACGCAGGCTCTTCACGCTCTGCTCGCCGAGCACCCACTTGATCGCGTCGACGATATTCGACTTGCCCGACCCGTTGGGGCCGACCACCACGGTGATCCCTTCGGGGAACTCGAACCGCGTGCGATCGGCAAAGCTTTTGAAACCAACGAGTTCGAGGGCCTTGAGCATTGCGGAGACAGGCAGGAAAAGGGGCCTCGGTCGAGGCGAGATCGTAGTCTTGGCCGTTCGGGGCGGCGAAACGACCATCCCCGATTCGACCGGCCCGTCAAGGTCCGGCCAATCGGAAGTCTGCTTGGCTTGGGGCCGACTGGTACGCTCCCGATCCACGGCACCGGCCGGAATCGCTTCCCCTATTCCGGGGAGAACGAATTCCCATCGTGGCCGGGGCCCCGCTGACTTCGTGGCCTGCCACGTCGATTGGATGCGTCGATCAGTCGGATTCGCCTCGCCCCATTTTAGCAAAGAAAGCCTTCAGCGGATGCATCCTCTTGGGGGAATCTTCGCTTTTCGAGCTGCGCGAACCGGCATTTTCGGAGGAGGCCGATGCCACCCGATCATAGGTGCGTCCCGCCTCGGGAAGCGCGTCGATGGCGAATCGACTGCTCAGCACGCCTTTTTGGTGGGCCTCCTGCAGGGCCTGAACCACGTCGGGATAGGTTCCGCCCAGTTCGACGATTGCCCGGATCACGTCGTCGACCTGATCGGAGACGAGGCGCCTCTGGTCCAGCTCGCCAACGACAAACCGGCTGACGGCGACGCGACCCGGCGCCTCGCTTTTCACCATGATGCGGTTGCCCGCCTCCAGCACAAAGGGGGTGTTGAACCGCTGATTCGGGCCGAACAGCACGACTTCCGGACGCCGGCCGCGCGTGACGTGAATCATTGCCGGGCCTTGCGTGTTCAGCACGTGGTAGCTGAATTGATCGCCCAGTTGCTCGCCCATCACGGCCGGATTGTTGCGATTCATCTCGCAAAGGGCCCGGAATGCCCCGTAGCGGGTCTCTGCGCTGTCGCCGTTGAGCAACGCGACCAATTCCTCCTCCGAGGCCAGATCGTTCAGCAGGCTCAACGCCGCCAAGGCAAACACGCGGAAAGCGGGCTGCTCGCGGGCGGCTCGGGCGAGCGGCTCGGCCGCTTCGCTTCGGTCGAGGTAGGCCAGCGCCTCGGCCGAATAGAAGCGGACTTCGGGATCGCTCGACTCGATGCCCTTGAGCAGAACCTCGACGCCCTGGTGGCCCATCGCCTCCAACTGGAGTGCCGATCGGTACGATGTGATCGAGTCGGCCAGTTGCCGCTCGAGCATTCGGAGCCGCTCTTGCCGGCCCGCCTCCGACTCGCGCAGCGCGATCGCGCGGACGACCTGAACGTATCGGTCGATGTTCTTCGCGTATCGAGGATGGACCTGCAACTCGATCCGCTGGTCGGTCTGGGCTTTGGCCACCCCCTTCTTCGTCCCCTTGTAGAAGACGTGAAATCGCTTGTTCACCGCCGATTCGATCAGCGCGCTGTTGAGCACCGACTGGGCCTCCGGCTTCAGCACCAAACCCAAAGGCCTCGATTTCAGGGCGACGCCGCCGCCGAGCACGCGTCCTCGCGTCCGCAGCACCGGATCGGCCCGGTCGTCGGCCGAAGGGTCGACCATGATGGCCCCCTCCCCTCGCCCCCAGGTGTGGCCGCTGTGGAGCCGGTTGTCGCTGAGCAGCGCCATCTCCTTCAAATCGCTCTGCATGAGCCATCCACTCCGAAGGCTCGTCGTTTCGCTGCGGTTCGGGACGCGGACCTCAAGGTCAAACCGGTCTCCTTTCTGGATGCCGGGACGAAGCACCCCGCGAACCAGCACCAGCGCCGTGTTGGGCGACGCCAACACCGTGTTGGGCGACTGGACGTTGCGCGTCTGCATTTCGGAAAGGAGCATCTGACGCTCGATCGAGGGCTGCGGATCGCTTCCCGTCCCTCGCAATCCCGTCACCAGGCCCACCGACTCGACCTGCAAGGGGTGCAGCCCGAAGGGCACGGCCAGGTCGCCCACCGTGCGGACGCTCGGATGCGTCTTCTCCAGATCGTCGGGGCTCTGCGACCGGACGGTCATGCTTTCCCACCAGGAACAACCCGCCAGCGCCGACAGGGCGAACACGACGATACCGCACACCAGACGCATCGAACCAGACCTCATGTCCGTGCTCCTTGCCTTGCCCACACGACGAGCGCCGGTTGCCCCGCTCGCCGACGTACCGTCGGCCGGGATGACGAGCCTCGCGGCAACAAGAGGATTCGGGAAAGGGAGTCGTTAGCGGGGCGGACAATACTGGTTCGGTCCGAGTCGGTCAAGGCGAATCGGCGACCGCCCCCACAAAGGGGTGCTTGGCATGGTTTGCATTCGGTAAGGATGGTAAAACAATGCCGGCACAGGAGTCGATGTCCGCCCAAATTGAAGCCGGGGCCCGCAAAGCGGGCCGCCAGGTAGCGTGCCGTGCGGCCAAATTGGCCGCACCGTCGCACGCGGAGCGATTCAATGGGGTCCAGCCATACCCCTCTTATGGGCTAGTTCGCGTTGTGACGGCCAGAAAGCGAAGAACCTTAACCGTGGCTGGCCCGGTCGAGTCGACCGGGCCAGCGTGCCGTGTTACGACGTGTCGCCGGGCCTTTCCCTCCCTCAGCGGGGAGTTCCTTGCGCCGGGTCTACTTCGCGGCCGGGATGACAGGCAGCAGGATGTGCGAGGGGTGCTCGCGGTCGTGATGGATCGTGTTGACCGCGCTGATCGTCCGGCGATGCTGGTTCAACGGCTCGCCCGTGTTCGGGTTGAGGTCGAAACGGGGGAAGTTGCTGCTCGAGACGTCGATCCGAATGCGGTGCCCCTTCTTGAACACGTTCGACGAGGGATAGAGCTTGATCGTGATGGGGTAAATCGTGCCGGGCTCCATGAGTTTCTCGGCCTTAAGCGACTCGCGGAACCTCGCCCGCAGGATGCCGTCCCCGATGTTCAGGTCGAATCCGCCCGGGAAGTCGGGGCTGGGAGGGTACACGTCCAAGAGCTTGGCGGTGAAGTCGGTGTCGACGGCCGACGACGACGCCCAGAGCTTGACGCAGATCTCGCCGGTCACTTCGAGGTCTTCTTCGAGCGGCTCGGTCTGGAACACGAGGATGTCGTTGCGGGCGGAAAGGGGGATGGGGTCCTGGGCGTTCCAGACGTGCTTTCCGCCCCGCTGATCCCAGGCCCCTTGCAGCATGATCTCGTTGCCCGACGAGATGTTGCCGCCGATGGTGGGCACGGGGTTGCGGGGATCGTAGGTGAAGCTGGTCGACGACTGCTCGAGGTCGGGCCGGTCGGTCGACGCGCGCCCGTCGGGATGGAGGTAGAGTTCGGTGTACTGGGTGCGGGCAAGGGGCCACGCGTGCTCGTCGCGCCAGTAGCCGCCGTGGTTGAGCTTGCCGTCGGCGGTCTTGGTGCCGTCGCCGGTTCCCATGACGAAGATGCGCACCTTGGTGGCGAAGGGGGCTTCCTTGCCGACCGCGTTGTCGATGCCGCGCAGCCAGTGGTCGTACCACTCCAACCGCCAGGCCAACGGGTCGGGGATGGCCGCGTCGGGGCCGAAGCTCACTTGTCCGTGGGCCGATTGGCCCTGCGCCCCGTGGATCCAGGGGCCCATAATCAGGTAGACGGGGCCTTCGATGGTCTTGCTCAGGGCCATGAAGTTGGCGGTCGTGTTGCTCGCCCACGAGTCGTACCAGCCGCCGACAAGATAGACGGGGATGTCTTTGTACCGCTCGGGATAGTCGATGATGTTGTTTTGCTCCCAGAACTCGTCGTTCGCCCCGCGGCGCATGGCCTCGACGAGCCAGTCCTCGTATTCGGGAGTGAGTTTCAGGGGCGTGGTGCCGCGCCGGAGCGGGAGATTCGCGAGATAGGCGTGCCGATGGTCCATCATTTCCTTGAGCACGGCGGCCGTGCCGGGATCGCGCACCTGCCGGCTGCCGCGGGGGCTGGAGAACATGATCCAGTTCCAGAAGCGCAGCTCGAAGGCCCCGGCGTTTCGCATGCTGGCGTAGCCCAGGTTCGACATGGCGTCGACCGGGATGACGGTGACCAGCTCGGGCGCCTTGGCCATGGCCATGGCGTGTTGGGTGCCGCCGATGTACGAGGTGCCGATCATGCCGATCTTGCCGTCCGACCAGGGCTGGCGCCCGATCCAGGCGGCCGTGTCGACGCCGTCGGGGCCGTCGTCGGTGAGCATGTGCCAGACGCCTTCCGACTTGTAGCGGCCGCGCGTATCCTGGGCCACGAACGCGTATCCCCGGGCGGCGTAGTAGCGTCCGCTTCCGCGGCAGCCGTCCTTGTTGTAGGGCCTGCGTTCGAGAATCGTGGGCAGCTTGCCGTCGATCGGTTTGCCGTCCCTGGCCGGCAGGTACAGGTCGGTGGCCAGGCGCACGCCGTCGCGCATGGATACCATGATGTCGTTCTCGACGGCCACCTCGTACTCGGCCTCGCGGGCCCGGGCCGCCTGCAGCCCGAAGGCCAAGACAAGGGCGGCCACCAGGAGCGGCCCCCCCGCGAGGCGCGCGAAACGCACCGTCCATGAGTCAGGGCCGGTGCCATCCATCTTGCGAACTCGGCGTGTCGGAACGTTCACGGTGGTCGCCTCCTTCGGGGTGTAATGGAAATCATCAGTCCGTCGGCGGCCGCGGCGGTCGGATTCGACGTTCGCGACTTCCCGCGGGCTCGGCCGGCGGTTTTCACTCGGCCCACTATAGGGCATGGCGCGGTGGCGATGCAAGTTTGCGGAGGGCAGGGCCCGGCTCCGCGGAACGAATCGTGCGGCCGCCCCCTTGTTGCCTTCGGGCCGCGCGGGAATCGGTGCGCCACGTTGCGGTAATGCGGGTCTCGCGCCGGCCCCTACGTGTACCGGCCGCCGAAGCGATCCTCGACGATCTTCTGAACCTCCTTGATCTTCTCGGCCAAGTCGGCACGGCAGACCAGCGTGGCCCGGTCGGTGTGGATTACGACCAGGCCGCGGCATCCGATCGCGGCCACGAGATGCTCGGAATCGCTTGAGGCAATCAGGCAGTCGGCGGTCTCGTCGAGCACGTGCTTGCCGCCGGCCAGGGCGTTTCCGTATTCATCCTTCGGGCGCGTCTCGGCAAACGAAGGCCACGAACCCACGTCGAGCCAGCGCAGGGCCATGGGCAGGGCCGCCACCCGCACCGCGGGGTCGTTCGAGGCCGGCTCCATCACGGCGAAATCGACGCTGATCTTCTTCAGCGTTGGGAATACCCGTTCGAGCACGTCGTCGCGTTGCGCCGCCGACCACGCTTCGGCGATGGTCGCCAGCCCTCGGCGCACCGAGGGCTCGTAACGCTCGATGCAATCCAGCAGAGTCTCGGCGCGCCAGACGAACATTCCGCTGTTCCAGAGGAAGCGTTCGGGCCCCTGCTTGACGTACTCCTCGGCGACTTCCCGCGGCGGCTTCTCGCGGAACTGCTTGACCACCCTCGCGCCGCCGCCGATCTCCGCCCCGAGTTCCAGGTACCCGTACCCCGTCGCGGGCGCCGTGGGTTCGATGCCGAAGGTCACGAGCGTGTCGGGCGAGCGTTCGACCAGCTCGAAGCCCCGCGCGATGATCCGCTGGAACTCGCCGACCGGCTCGATGAGATGGTCGGCGGTGAACACGCCGATCACCGCGTCGCGGTCGCTCTCGGCCAACACGGCGGCGCTGAGGCCGACCGCGTTGAGCGTGTCGCGCCCGACCGGCTCGCCGAGAAAACGCGAAGCGCCCAGCGATGGCAACCCGGCGAGGACGGCCTCGCGATGGCGCCGGCCCGCGCACACGTAGCGGCACTCGATGGGGACCAGGCCCTCGAACCGCTCGTACGCGATCTCGAGCAGGCTTTTGCCGTCGATGAATGGAATCAACTGCTTGGGCAGCGCCGATCGGCTCATGGGCCACAGCCGCGTGCCCGAGCCACCCGCCATAATCACGGCGTATCGCATGGCAATCCCTGGGTCGTGACAGAGAATGCGTCACCGTCGAGCCACACCGCCCGACCGGCCGTTGTGGTGCAAGCGCCTCGCCCACGCTTTCGGCGCGGGAATCGCGCCGGTGGTCGCGTGGCCGACGAGAAGCCCGCACGACACGATTCCCCCAAGTTACCTGGGAACGCGTCTCAAGGCAACACGCATCGCCGACGGCCTTGTCACGGTTGATCGGCATGCCGCGCGCGACGTGCCCAGCCTCTCTGAATGGCCGCGCAGACCTCTTGCACGCTTGCCAGGGCCTCGGTCGCCTCGCACGTGCGCCGACGCGAGGCTGCCCGTTCCAGCAGTTCGGCGGCCTCGCTCAGCGTGGGATACCCGTAGCCGCCCCCCGCGCCCTTGAGCCCGTGGGCGAGCCGCTCGAGGTCGTCCATGCGTTCTTCTTTGAGGGCCTCGCGCAAGGCGTCCAACTGCTCGGGAAGGCGTTCGACGAACTCGGGGAGGATGTCCGCGAGTTGGGGATCGTCGGCAAGCTCCGACGCGATTTCCTCGGTTGGATGAGAGTGGACACCCCGGCTTGGGTTTGCCGTTGCCTCGCCAACACGGCCGGAGCGGGCGTAGCGTCCCACCGTTTCAATCAATCGCCTGCGGTCGATCGGCTTGGGGAGATGGGCATCGCAGCCCGCGGCCAGGCAGCGCTCGCAATCGCTCGACATCGCGTTGGCCGTCAAGGCGAGGATGGGTCCCTGGTATCCGCCGCCGCGCAACCTGCGCGTGGCCTCGTATCCGTCCATCTCGGGCATGTTCATGTCCATGAGCACCACGTCGAAGTCGCCCTCTCGAACCCGCGCAACGGCCGCTCTGCCGTTTTCGACAACCTCGACCTCGGCGCCCGCGTGACCGAGCACCGTGCGGAGGAGTCGCTGGTTGTCGATGCTGTCTTCGGCAAGGAGGACGCGCACGCCGTCCAAGGCGCCGGCGCGGGGCGCCCATCGCGTGGCCCGGTCGTCCTCGCAAATGGCCTCGCAGGGCGACTGGAGCAGGTCCTCTTCGGAGACGTCTCCCGCGGGAACCGTGACGGTAAAGGTGCTGCCCTTGCCGAGCACGCTGCGCACGGTCAACTCGCCGCCGAGCGCCGCGACAATCTGGCGAGAGATCGCAAGCCCCAGGCCGGTGCCTCCGTACTTGCGCGTCGTCGAGCTCTCGGCCTGCGAGAACGGCTGGAACAGGTTGGCCATCGCCTCCTGGCGGATGCCGATCCCCGTGTCCGTCACGTCGATGCGCACCGCGGGCTGCCCCGCGCGCCATTGCGGCAGGAACGACACGCCGATGCGTATGCTCCCGTTCTCCGTGAACTTGACCGCGTTTCCCACGAGGTTGACGACCACCTGGCGAAGTCGGATGCCGTCGGTGTGGAGGAACTCGGGCAGCGGGCCCGCGAAGTCGACCTCCACGGTGTTCCCGCGCTGCTCGGCGCGCGGACGCATCATGCTGGCCACGTCGGCGACGGTCGAGGGAAGGTGGCACGGGCCGGGCTCCATGCGCATCTTGCCCGCCTCGATCTTCGAGAGGTCCAGGATGTCGTTGATCAACTGCAGGAGATGCTCGGCGTTGCGGCGCACGGTCGCCAGATAGGTCCCGCGGTCGTCGACCCCGAGCGCGTCGTCCGTCAGGAGATCCGCGTAGCCCAGGATCGCGGTCATGGGCGTGCGGATTTCGTGGCTCATGTTCGCCAGGAACGCGCTCTTGGCCTGGCTGGCTGCTTCGGCCTCGATCCTCGCCCTGATCAGCTCCGCCTCGACTCGCTTGCGTTGGACGATCTCTCCGAGCAGCCGGGCCGAGGTGCGAAGCCGGTCTTTCGCGAGTTCGACGATGAAGGGGGGACGGGTCTCGTAGGCCTCGGCGCGCCGGCGCAATTCGTCCTCGTCCACGCCGAAAGCGTCGGCCAGCGCGCGCAGCTTCTTGGCATCTCTGGGCGGATCGCCGTAGCCGATGTTGATGCACCCGACGATGTCCGCACCCGCCCGAATCGGAACGGCGAAGAGGCGAATGCCGCCGGCGCATTCGATGTCGGCCGGTTCGCCCGTCTCGATCGCGGTCCGCGCCGCATTGCTCCAACACGATTCATGGCAAAGCCACTTGCCGCAGCGGAGCGCCGCGCGGTTGTCGTCCGTCCCGCACAGCGCGCGCGACGCGCTATCGAGGAACCGGCACCACCCGGAGGAGAAGATGCCGAATGCGTAGTCGCCGTTCGCCTCGTACACGGCCGAGGAGGTGCCGAGGAGCCCCAGGTAGTCGGCCACGACGTCGTGGAGCACCTGCGGTCCGACCGCGTCGAGGATCACGCGCGAGGCATTCAACGAAGTCAGATCGCCGTAAGGCTGGCATGACTCCGCTGCCGGCTTCCCTTCGGCGCCGGTGGCGGGACGCTTGGTCAGCATCCATTCGATGCGCCGCAACGCGTTCCGCGTCTTGCGCTCCTCGGTCTGATCGCGAAACACCAGCACGGCGCCGATGGTCTGGCCCGGTTCGTTGCGGATGGGCGCGGCGCTGTCGGCGATGGGACGTTCGGTGCCGTCGCGGGCAAGCAGCAGCGTGTGGTTGGCGAGGCTCACCACGGTTCCCTCGCGCAGCACGCGCTCGATGGGGCTGTCGACCTCGTGGCGCGTCTGTTCGTTGACGATGCGGAAAACCTGCTTCGAGGGCCTGCCCAACGCCTCCGCCTCGCTCCAGCCGGTCAGTTGCTCGGCCACGCGGTTCATCCGGGTAACGCAGCCCGCGGCGTCGGTCGAGATCACGCCGTCGCCGATGCTGTAGAAGGCCGCGCGGATTTCCTCCTCCACCTGCCGACGCCGGTGCTCCGCTCGGAACAGGTTCCAATAAAGGGTCTTCTGCCGATAGCTGAACAAAAAGGCGGCCAGCACGCCGGTCATGAGCACGCACAGGGCCGTGAACAGAAGAATCAGCCGGCCCCGGTACCGCGCCTCGGCGAAGATCTCGTCCGCGTCGACCTTGGCGACCATGATCCAGGGCGACTCCCGCACCGGCAGAATCTCCGCCAAAACGTTCACGCCCCGGTAATCCCGCCCCTCGAACTCTCCGGTCTGCGCGCGGGCCGCGCGCGCGGCCACGTCGTCGGCCGCCCCCGTCGGAATCCGCACCGTCAAGGCCGGATCGGACCGGTGGCGCAGTTGGTTCAGAAACAGCGCGCCCTCGCCTTCCCGGCGAATCAGCAGCGTCTCCGCGCTGCGGCTCGGCGCGGGCCACGATTGGATCAGCGGGTAAAGGTCCCGCTCGGGGTCCGCACGCAGGATGAGCGCGGCGACCGCTCGGTGGTCGGCATCGAAGATCGGCGCCGCCACGTCGACGTGGACCGCGCCGCAGTCGGCGCAGCGATCCAGGTCGCCAAAGACCGCGTCGCGGCGCGAGATGCTCCGCGCGACCAACTCCCGCGTTCTCGCTTCGAGAACGGTCAGCCGCGGATTGAGCGACAGGAAGATCCTCCCGTCGCAGTCGGCAACGACGACGTTCTCGTAGCCGTACGAGGTGCGCAGCAACTCCATGTTCGTCTGGAGTTCGGCCCCGAGCGGATCGGGCGCCTCGACCGCGGTTCTCGAATCGTCGCCCGAGTGTTCGAGCCACCGGTCGACCGCCGCGCCGAGCAGCGCCCGCACCGAATGGACGCGCACGTCGGCCAGACGCTCCTTACGCCAGGCCTCAATCTGGTGCGCCTTCAGCTCGGCGATGGCTCGCAGTTCGTTCTGCTTCTCGCTGCGGGCGGATTGCGTTTCCTGACGGTAAAGGCAGTAACCGCCGGCCGGCAGCGTCAGGGCCGCCATGCCGAACGCGCCGATCAGGCACCATTTCCATACACTGCTTCGTGGTCTATCGTGCATCACCGTGTCTTCTGAAATGCCCCGGTTCGCCGCCAAACCGGCATGCGCCGTCGACGGCGGCAAGGCGGAGTGCGACCCAACAGACGGTCCGCCGGGTGGCATTGTCGAGCGACAGGACGTGCCTGCTTCGCGCAGCTTCGCCAATACACCGTAGCATACGGTAGACCACGTTCTCGGGCCCGGCCCGACGGGGCCAGTGACGGGACCGCCCGACCCGGGCGACGCTCTCGCCATAATCCGAAGATTCGGCGCCGTCCCCGACCCACCCCCTAGCAGGCCTCGGCCACCACGGGGTTTCGCAGTATGCCCAGGCGCTCGATGTCGACCTCGACGACGTCGCCCGGCTTAAGCCATACGGGGGGGGTGCGCGCCGCGCCGACGCCGGGGGGCGTGCCCGTGAAAATCACGTCGCCCGGCGACAAGGTGCACACGCCCGAAACGTAGGCCACCAGCTCGTCGACCGGAAAAATGAGTTGATCGGTGTTCGAGTCCTGCATCACTTGACCGTTGAGGCGTAGTCGGATCGCCAGCCTGCCGGGGTCGTCGATCTCGTCGGCAGTGGTCAGGGCGGGCCCGAAGGGCGCGAACGAGTCGAACGACTTGCCCAGCAGCCACTGCCGGCCGGGCTTGTGGTGCTGCCAGTCGCGGGCCGACACGTCATTGCCGCAGCAGTAGGCCGCCACGTGCTCCCGGGCCCGCCCCTTGGCGATGTGCCGGCCGCCGACGCCGATCACCACGACGAGTTCGGCCTCGTAGTCGACCTGGCGGCTCAGCCGCGGCAGGACGATCGGATCGCCGTGGGCGCGCACCGTGGTGGGAAACTTGCAGAAGATGACCGGCTCGTCGGGCGGCTCCATTCCGCTTTCCCGGGCGTGGTCGGCGTAGTTGACCCCGACGCAGATCACCTTTTCGGGGCTGGGGATCGGGGCCGCCAGGCGCACGCCGTCGGCCGGCATCGGCTCGCCCGACTCCATCGCGGCCCGGGCCCGCTCCAGCCCCTCGGGCCCCTGGGCCAACAGTTGCTTGATGCAGGCGGGCACGCCCGAGTCGGCCCGGTTCAGGTCGACGTACCCCCCGTCCCGCGCGGCCGCCGCGCGCAGGCCGCTCTCCGATCGATAGGCCACGAGCTTCATCCAAGGCTCCTGTGGGTTCGCGTTCCAACGAGAACGACCTGCGTGATCTCGCCGCGCCGTGCCGCCGACGAACCCTACCCAGTGCGGTGCTTCCGTCCCTTGCCGCGACGCAGAACCGGCACGATCGACGGCGTCGATCATGGGCGATACCGCCTTGATCCTAGCGGGCGGTGCGCCATCCCGCAACGGGCCGGCGACCGGCCAGGCTAACTCCGCCTGGCCTCGAACTCGAGCGATCCTCAACGAGATTGCCGCTCGTTCCCTCCCGCTCGTTCCCACGCTTCCGCGTGGGAACGCACCGCTCGGCCGCTTTGCGGTTCTCGGGGGACGCGAAGCGTCGAAGCCCTCGGTTCCCACGCGGAAGCGTGGGAACCAGTGGACGCGATCTCGATCCGTGGCATTTTTCTTCTAGTATTCGAGTCCCCACCCCCGAAACCGCACGAAACCCCGTTTTTTACGGCACTTTCGCCGTTTCGGCACGATCGGCGATACCCCGTAAAAACCCGCCGAAACCGGGGGGGCTAGGTGTCAGTGACACCCGGTTCTTCGAGCCCCTGAGAGCCCCGCTGCCGCGTCGACCAGCCGGGCGACCCGAGCATCGGGCAGGGCGAAGAGAACGCGGGAGGTGGGACGGGGCGCGGCCGTCATCCCCGCACGTCTGCCTTGACCGCCTCGTACAGCTCGACGAGCCAAGCCCGTTGCCGCTCGACGTACATCCGGGCGGAAAACAGGTCGACCGGCACGACGTGCCCTTTCGCCCGATCGCAGACGCCGCAGCTCGCGACCCGATTCTCCGCGGCGTCGGGACCGCCGGCGCTCTTCGGCACCAGGTGGTCCCGAGCCATGAGCATGAACGTGGGGAAGTCGGCCAAGAGGTCGCATCCGCAGTAGGTGCACGTGAAGCCAGAGCGGAGGAAAACGGGATCGTCGACGTAGTGAGACGTTCTCATTGGGCTAGACCTCCAACGAAAACAGCCCGTGCTACTGCCGGTGTCTAGCGGCCAACCGAAGAAGGCCCCGGCAGCGCACGGGCTTTGTGCGTTCGACGTGGGGATGGTTGACCGCTAGACGCCCGCCAAGCTACCACGGCGGCCCCGAGCCCGTCAACCCCAGGTCGGGGGGGTCACTCGACCCGCACGAGCGCCGCGCCCCCGACCGGCCCCCGCCGAAGCCCGTACACCCGCGGCCCGCGCGGCGGCAGGGCTCCCGCGTCGCTGATTCCGAGCGCCCGCTTCGTGCGCTCTTCGTCGCTCCAGCCGGCCTGGAACCGCTCGCACGCGCGGCGGATCGTCTCGGGGGTGGGCAGGTAGGCGCCATGGTCCGGATCAGGTCGCGGCACGGTGTGTTCCTCCAGAAACGGGGGCGGCCCGGGCGGGGCGTCGGTGATGGTAATGTCCGCCCGGGCCACCCGTGGCTCGCTACGGTGGCGCGCTCGCCTTCGTGGTGATCGGCAGGCGCGCCAAGAATGCCTCCAGGCTCTCACGCATGGCGGCAATCTCTTCCGTCTGTGCTTTGGTCTCGTCAACCAGTTCTTCCTCGGCGGTCGCGCCGGTCTCGAGCGACGCCGCGTAGGCTTCCGCTGATCCGTACACCATCGCGGTCGCGCCCCGCCCGCGCAGGTCATCGAGCGATACGCCGGTCCCTCGGGCGCGGTCCAGTTCCGCCATGATCCCTTTCGTTTCGCGCGCGGCCGTTTCGGCGGAGATTTGCCCCAGTGTATAGAGCTTGGCGACGTCGGCAAGATCGGCACGGGCGCGCTCCACGTCGGTCATGTTTCGCTTCCGCATCGACTCGGCCTCGGCCTCCATGCGGTTCAGGTTCTCCCGGAGCTTCGCGGCCGGTTCGGTCAGATACTTTTCGATGCCCTTGCTCGCGGCGGCCACGCCGCTCTTCATCGCGTCCCCCAGCTTCGGCAACTCGCTCTTGATCCCCTCAACCAGATGCCAGCCGATGCCCTTGCCCGCGTCTTCCGCGCCGGCCTGTACCTTGGCCCAGGTCTCTTTGAACTCGTCATGCAGGTCTGACAGATCAAGAATCTCGCCCAGGCTAACCGGGTCTCGATCGATGCCCCGCTCCCGGCGGAACTGGAGCCAGGCATCGGTTTCGTCCGACAGCCCACGGATGCCTGTGAACTCCCGCCCCCGCAGACGGTTCTCTTGCTTCATCCGGGCGGCGTCGACGCCGGTCGTCTTGATCTGATCCGCGCGATGCCCCAGGCTCTCGACGGCGATCTGCCAGCGGGCCAAGTCGTGCACGACGCCGATTCCCGCCTCGGTCCACTTTTCAAAACGCGATAAGCCCTCCATCGGATCGACCTTGAAAAAGAATTCCGAAAACCGCTCGCCGATCGGGGCGAATTGTAGGGCCAACTCGCGCGACATGCCGACCCCCGTCGCCTTCATACGCGTCATCGCGTCGTTGGCCCGTTCGATTCGCTCGGCGTCGAACTCGCTGAACGTGAGCCCCAGGGCTTTCGCCTCGGCTTGCATCTTTTCCAAGCCGCGCGAACCGCCCTCCAACATCGGCAATAGCGCGGTCCCTTCCGAATCGAACAATTTGAAGGCGAGCCGCAGCCGATCCGATTCGGACGTGACTCCCATCAGCCGATCGGCGAGTACCTTGAGCGCTTCGTTGGGCGTCATTTTCGCAACGACGCGAGCATCGACGCCCAATTCTCGCAATGCCCCGCGTGCCTCGCCGCTTCCGGCGGCAGCCTCGCTCAATCGGCGCGTCATGCGTTGGAGAGCCATGTTGAGCGTGTCGGTGCCGACGCCGGATAGCCCCGCGGCGTGATGCAGCCCAGACAGGTCTTCGGTGCCGATGCCGATTCGTCGCGCGAACTTGGCGATCTTATCCATTTCCTGCATCTGCCGCATCGTGCCGTAGCCGATCCCGGCTATCGCCCCGCCTACGGCCATCATGCCGTAGCGCGCGATCTTGGCGACGCCGCTGAATTTGCCGAGCACGGCATGAAACTTTTCGGCGCGCGTCGTGGCGACGCCGTATTGGCTTGCCGTGGCCTTCAGCGCCCGGTTGTAGGTGTCTTGATCGAGAAAACCCTTCTTATGTAAGTGCGCGAGCCGCGCCACCTCAGCGTTGTATCGCTCCGCTGGCGTGCGTGTACGGTCGAACACCTGTTGCGCCTCGCGGCCCCACTTGCGCATCGTGCGGGTGTTGTTCGTGATGTCCTCGCTCATGCCCCGCACGTTGGCCTGCATCTTTTGCGAGCCCTTGCGGAACTCGGAGGAATCCATCCCGACTTTGACCGATACTTGGCCGACGCTGCCCATAGCTGGTATCCTTTCGTTTGTGGTAAAACCCCCAGGGGCGCGGCGTCCGGCCTGCCGCCACCCCCAGGGGGACCCCGACCCTCGACCGTCGGTTATCTCTATTGGGCCGGCCGGCGCTTGCGCGGCAGCACCAGGGGCTCGCCGTCCAACGTCTCGATCGGGCGGCCGGCGCGGTGGTCGTCGCGCTCGCCGTACTCGTCGACGAGTTTTTCGGTCGCGGGGGTGAGCCGCAATTCCATTGTTTCGACGTTTCTCAGGTCAAGCATCGTTCTGCCCTTTCGGCAAGAGCCTGGAAGTATTCCCGCGTCGGCTGGGATAGCCGAGAGCGAGTAATCATCGAATCGAAGTATGAGGCGAACCCTTCTGCGAACCATTCCCGGGCGTCGGTGCGCTCGTTACCGTCGGGAATCCGCCCCGCGGCAAGATCGGCGCGCCAGAGCGCCAGCCACTCGGGTGAGAGGGACGGAACGTCGACGGCGTTGTCGTATAGATGGGCGAACTCATGCAGCGTGACGTTGGCTGAATCGTCCAAGTCAAGTCGATCAGTGAACACTGCGCCAGTGAGCCCCCGCACGAGCCCTACCTTGTCCCGCGTCGAACAGTTCCGCCAACGGGTACTGCCGTTGACCCGTCGCGCTTCCAACGTCGCTCCCGTCTGCCATACCTGTTGCAGCATGGCCTGGGGAAGCTTCGCAAGCTCGGCGGCTATCTCGCGGAGCGTCGAGTCGTCGACGCCCCCGTTGATTAGCCCGCTATCGGGTCGGCCGAATAGCTTCCGCAGTTGTGCCCGACGGTGCATCAGGCGGTGGCCTATCGCTTGCTGGTGGTCGCGGTTCTGTTCGATTCGCTGGGCTGCCTTCTGCCGCAGGTGGACGACTTTCGCGCCGTGGCCAAACAAATCGGCGGTAGCATCCCCGCGAGAAACCAAGTCCACGCCGTACAACCGCGTGGCATTCCAGACCAAAGGGAGCATGTCGCCGCGCTCGTCAGTAAGCGGCACGTCGTCGGAGCCGCACGCCAGAGAGTGGCGCGACGACAACACGAGTGAGCAGGCGAGCGACGCTTGGTCGTGGCGCATCCGCTGCCCGAAGTATTCCACCAAATCGCCGTGCGGGCTCTTCCGGGCGGCCGGGTCGAACGCTAGATCGAACCGGATGCAGGGCACCTCGCACGACGTGCCCCGATCGTCGAGACGGTGGCAAAGGCTTCGCCGCGGGCGAATACCGCGGCCAAGGTGCCAGGTAAGCCGATCATCGCTCCCTTCCGCGT
>Ga0334895_1002201_pt1 | contig 17241 bp, 16 predicted proteins | sample GraSluR3_MG_7_FD_207229 | JGI IMG/M metagenome (GOLD analysis project Ga0334895, IMG submission 207229) | Sludge microbial communities from methane-producing bioreactor in Wageningen University, Netherlands - Granular Sludge_31_05-R3 | ecosystem: Engineered > Bioreactor > Anaerobic >... | reverse complement strand
ACGAATCCATAGACCAGCTTTTTTAATTGGGCATGAGGAATGCGATTGAAAAGCTTCAGTCCGAAAAAGGTTCCTGCGGCTATACCGGTCCATCCGGTAATGATTAGAGGAGTATCTGACCAATGCAGCGCCCCGTATCCCGTTCTGATGATGATGGTGCTGATGTTGGATAAGAGGAAATAACACTGAATGGTACTTAAATATGATCGTTTCTCCAGTTGTGCTGAAAGGAGGTAAATTGCTACCGGAGGCCCCCCGATACCAAAGAATCCATTTCCCGTTCCACCAATCACACCAAGAGCCATACCGTTTGCCAATGTTGGTCGGACCGTGATCCGTTCACTGAAGCGAACGGTGAAGATACTGATTACCACCAGGGATGTACCCAGAATAATTTGGAGACTTTCCTGGGGAAGCTGCAGGGAGCTTACAGTGACAATGGCTCCGGTGATCAGCGAGACGAGCAGGAGGGGAGCAAGAATTTTCCACTCGATATAGCGGAAAAATCGGATACTGAGAAAGGTGGTGCTGGCCATGGCTATCACCTGACAGAGTGCCACTGCCGTGGAAAACGGGAAGAGTGCAGGGAGAAAGATCATGGCAAGAACAGGAAAGCCGAAACCGATGACCGTCTGCAGAAAAGATCCTGCTACTGCAATGCAAAATAAGGCAATTAATGTGAACACCATAGGCATATCATAGCAGAGTCTCGTATTTCATGGTATGCTTTTTCTGCCGTTTAGGAGGCCAAACGTATGAAAGTATTAGCAATTGGTGCACACCCTGATGATGCCGAACTGTGTTGTTTCGGTACATTAGTACGCTGTATTGGTCGCGGTGATTCTGTAGTGATATGTTCAGTGACCAACGGTAATCAGGGACATCTGAAAATTGCTCCGGATGAATTACGGCTCATCCGTATGGCAGAAGCTGCGAAGGCAGCTGAGCTCATAGGAGCAACCTACAGTACCCTTGATGTCGATGATATGACCCTGCAATCGACTGACGAATCGGTTCAACAGAAAATGACAGCGATGCTCTGTTCGGTACGTCCCGATGTAATTATTACCCATGATACGGAAGATAATCATCCGGATCATATCCAAACGGCGCAGTTGGTGCTTCGTTGCCTCATACAGGCTTCCCTTCCACAAACTGACAATCCGCTTACCGAAAAAGTGACCGTGTATCATATGGATCGGGTAGGGGGTGGACAGTTTTCCCCTACCCATTATGTTGATATTACGGAAACCTATCCTCTCAAATCGGCAGCTCTCGAATGTCATGTGAGTCAGTTAGATCTCTTTGAGCAGGAAACACCTCGACTGAATTTACTGCGGGCGATGCGGATCATCAGTGAATATCGCGGATTACAGTGTTCCTGTCAGTACGCTGAAGCTTTCAGAATTTCAGATCAGCAGCAGGTCTCAGCGGTGCGGTTGCTTCCATAAGATTCTGCAGGCGTTTGATCGTCAGAGGCGCACTTCCTTCATAGTGGTTATTCACCTGTACATACACCAGACGACCGTCATCTGCCAGATGCGCGATCGTTCGGGCTACATGAGCAAGCTCACGGTCCTTTGGATGCACGAGCGTATTCCATATTTCTCCTGTTTCTTGCTCAATCTCTTTTCGATCTTCCCCGTGTAATCTGATACTTACCGTATCACCGATAAGCTGTTCGTATCGGTGTATCGTTTGCACGATATCATCCATCCAGTAACCTTGTATGAGCACGGGGGCAATGTTGTGATCTCGGAGAAAGGTGAACCAGGTGCCATTAAGATACTGCGGGTTCCGTATTTCAATTCCATAGGGGAAATCGGTATCCAGTGAGTCTAAAAAGGGGCCAAGCCGTTTTAAAAATGCCTGCTGGGATGGAAACATGTCTCGATTCAGATACCCGAATTGAAACATCAGCAATCCGATTTTTGGGGTTAATTGTCCCAGCGTTTCCACAAATGCATGCATGAGATCAGAATCGAGAAAGAATCTATTTTTTTTGCGTGATTCACCGGTTTTTTTTGGATGGGCATACCAGGTCAGTGCATTGGGACATTTTATGGTGAATCGGAAATGATCGGGAGTTGACGCATGATACTCTGATACCGTATTTGCATCGGGTAACGCTGCACTGTTGTAACCGAGCGACCAGAACCATTGGTCGATTTCCACCATATCATAATGAAGCGCATATTCGGCAAGATAATTGGTGCTATCAGACCGTCGGTATACGAGATGTTCCCAGGAGGGAAATTTCCATGAACAGGTACCGTATTTTACCATCCCCATGCAGATACGGTACTGTACTGGATGCCATTGCGCAAGACGAATTACTTTGACACTGTACTTGTAGAGCGTGTACTGTGTGCCCATGGCGTATCTGATTCTGATCCTGACGATGCTCTTCTTCTCATTATTTGCCCTCTATATTACCCGAAAGGAGAAACGGAGTTTCCGCAGCTGGATGAGTGAGAAACTCCTCAGATACAATGTGAAAAAGGGCTGGTTTCATGCTTCTGTCGATACGCAACAGTTTCTGGAGGAACAACGGAAAAAAAATGAGATTCCCTACCAGTTTCCTGTCGCTCTGAAACTGTTATGTGAAGTCAAGACCCTCACGCTAGGGGCCATTCCCAGTATCATACTGCATGAACGTGGGCCACAGAAACCGGTACACATCCTCTATCTCCACGGAGGGGCGTATGTGGAACATCCGATATTGCCCCATTGGCTGTTTCTCGACCGGATCAACAATCTGATCCAGGGAACAATTACGGTACCAATTTATCCCAAGGCACCCGTGCATACTGTAATGGAGACGATTGACCCACTCAGGGATCTCTATCGGAACATACGGCAACAGCATAAAGGACATAAGGTTATCATTATGGGGGATAGTGCCGGAGGAGGGCTGGCTCTTGCACTTGCTCAAGAACTTGTATTACGGGGAGAAGTGATGCCGAAAGAGCTGATCCTCATCTCTCCTTGGCTCGATATCGGGTTGCGCAACGGCGATATAGACCAGCTTGAGCCAAAAGATCCGATGCTCAACCGGCAGCACCTTCAGGTGATGGGAGATGCCTGGGCGGGAAGTCTGCCGAAAGAAGATCGTCGGGTCAGTCCAATCAACGGTCCAATGGAACATCTCCCGCCGCTATCTCTGTTTATCGGCACCCATGAGATTCTCCTAGCCGATGCACGTAAGTTCCGGATACTGTGTACCCGAAGCGGATCTCCCATTACTTATCGAGAGTATCCGAAAATGAACCACGACTTCCCGCTGTTCCCTATTCCTGAAGCAAAACAGGCTATCAGAGAAATCGTGGCCATAATCAACCGATAATTTACGCTTTTACATACTTCCCATCGCGGAACCGGAGCACATCTCCAATCTGCGAATTTTCAGGAATGTCCTCAAACGGAATATCCACAACTCGTCCGTCTGTGGAATTACATACTGCATAATCCTCTTCAAATCGTTCAATGGTGTACAAATTGTTCATACATCCTCCTTGTGTGGTGTGGTATAGATTGAGTAAAGGAAATTACCAAAATAATGGGGATAAGGGAAGTAAAATCTTCATTACATGAGAAATTTTCACCACTTGCAGCGGCATGACGGTGCTCATGTATGAATGTATCACGGGTCCAGGTGGTCGGATTAACTGCCATCGGGCCTCCTGCATCCAGTATCGTTGATAAAGCGGGAGCTGTCAAATAAGAAGTCCGTTTTTACTTTGCTCAACCTCAATCAAGAGGTTGTTGATTTTCATGTATAGGTAGCGTATGATATACGGTCATGAATGAGGCAAGTGCATGATTGATGTAAGAATCCACTCTTCTCGCCATCTTGAGACAAAAATTACCTACCCCATCCCCGAAAAGCAGTCATATGAGCGGGATGTGAATTATTATATCTTCACTCCGTATCAGTTGCACGTCTCTTCCGAATTTATCAGCGATGAGGCGATGCTGAGAAAGTTTCAAGCACATGCGCGGTACAGTTCTCCCCAGATTACTTTGGATGAACTGCTTGATCGGGAAAACAACAGCAGTCCCCTGGTATTACTTGAAAGTTATACCCAAACACGTACTACAGGGAAAGGATATATTACCGATACTCTTTTTATTCATGAGTTGCAGAGTCTATCAAATTCGTTCCGTCATGAATCCCAGATAATTCTTGCTGAATGCAGAGACCTTGCACAAGAGCGGCAGATCGAGGAACTCAAAGGAGTCCTTGGAGACTGGTGCAGAGAAACGGCCGAAGCAATCAGTCGACTCAGAGAACAGTTGCGTGCAATGCGTCAGTTTTATCCTACCGGAAATCGTATTGTTACTGCATTTGAGTGGGCGGATGAAGCAATCAGTCTGGTAGTTGAAAGTACCAGTTTGGAGATGTATCTCTCCCTTGAATCCATGTTTGGAGAATTACAGGATTCGGCATTCTCTCTATTGAGACTATCCAGATTTGAGTTGAGTTATCGGAGAGAACAGCACTATGCTTCAGTGGTCAGCAAAGATAATCGCTATTCATCGGAAGCCGTTGCATACCGTTCAGGTGAACTGAAGAAGTGGACGCAGTCAGTTCTCTATCTCACACCGGTTCTTTCCAAAGCCCCCAAGCGGGTAGCGGGTGTGCTTGCTGGAACTGCAGCGGCCATTGCCATGACCTTTGCCACGCTCGCTGCAATTTTTGCAGAAACTTTCTTTCTGAAAAACAGTATGCAATGGGCGTTGTTGGTCATACTTGCCTATGTTTTTAAAGATCGTATCAAAGAGGGATTACGAGCCTTTTTCATTCGCGTAGTTCCCCGCGTCTTGGCCGACCAGATATTTTCTTTCATCTCTCCACGAACCGGTAAGCGACTGAGTAGAATGAAGGTAATCATGCGCATTGTAAAAGCATCTCGAGTTCCGCTGCTGATTCAGCAGAAACGATCAAAGGGGGGCAATCCCTTCCAGGATCTTCTCCCTGAGGAAGATGTGGTTCACTTTACCCGATATGTGAAGATTTTTCGAACTCACCGGGAGCGAGCACTCGGGCCATGGATCAATGCCATCACCGTGATTACTCGTATTCGTATTGATGACTGGCTTAAAGAGATGGATGATCCGAGTGATGTGGTCTATGTCTCTTCTCATGAAGGAGATCTCGAACAGCAGAACAGCGACCGCGTGTACCACCTGCATCTGGTCATAACCGAAGCGGCGAAGAACAAAGAGATAGAAGAGATCCATTATTACCGCATTATCCTGAATAAGAAGGGGATTCTCAGGTTGGAAGCTATTCCCTCCTAGCCTATGCGAGATCCAGTTCTGCAGCGACTGTCCTCATACCCTCGATAGAGAGCTGAATAACCTGTGAAAGGTCCATCTGCAACATCTGAGCACCTTTAGCAATCAGATCACGATCAACTGCTGCACTGAAACCCTTGGTTTTCCACTTCTTTTTTACCGACTTGACTTCCAGGTCCACAAGACTCTTTGATGGGCGCATGAGCGCAGTGGCTGTGATGAGGCCGGTAAGTTCATCGATGGTGAACAATACTAACTCCATCGGATGCTCAGGTTTGACATCACTGCACAATGTCCAGCCGTGGGATAGCACTGCATGGATCATCTCTTGTGAAATCCCTGCCTCTGCCAGCATCTGCGGGGCATGTTGCAGATGTTCTTCCGGATACTGTTCATAGTCGATATCATGAAGCAGCCCGACGATTCCCCACCAGTCAGGATCATATCCCAGTTCCACAGCGAATCGGCGCATTACCGCTTCAACGGCGAGAGAGTGGCGTAGCAGACTTTCTGATGCATTATATATTTGATATAGTTCAAGAGCTTGATCACGGGTCATAGGATTCCTCCAGGAACAGTTGTACCATTTGTTCTGTTTTACGGCAATAACTGAGTAATTCTTTTCATCACCTCTTTATTACAGCGCTTGTTTGTGATAAGATTCACCTGTTCACCACACTGCCTTGCGGCGGTGTATCTGACCAGCAAGGAGGATGCTATGTCTGTTTCAGACGATGGCGGGAGTTTACGCTGTCGCCCCTATTCACCACATATTACAGCACTCCTTCCGAACTGCATGGTACATCTGATACGGTAAGACACTTTCCGTGGTTCCCAAGGAGTGGCAGGAGGAACCATGATCACCATAAGAAACAATATTGCCAGCCGCATTCCGGGTGACACTGCATATGCAGATGGGTACACATGGATTGATGCCCGTGAAATCACCCGAGACGATATCACCGAGTTGCAGGATGATTACGATATCAATTCAGAATTGCTCGCTGATATCATGGACATTGATGAGCAGGCTCGAATTGAAAAAGAAGAAGACTATGTAGCTCTCATTGTCCGTCTTCCCGCATTTGCCGATGACAGTCACGGAATCAATCAGTATTGTATACCGCTCGGTATAGTCATCAAGGACAGCACCATCATTACCATCTGTCAAAGTGATAGTGTTATCCTTGAGGATTTTGCCAGAAACCGTTTCCGTCAGTACCCGATTCAGACACAGGAAGGATTTGTGATCAGCCTGATGGGGAGAGCTTCAATGGTGTTTATCCGGTTGCTGAAGTACTTGAATCGGCAGAAGGGACTTATTGAAGAAGAGCTGCACCGTTCGGTGAAAAATGATGAGCTCATCCAGTTACTCTCCATTCAGAAATCGCTCGTGTACTTTACCACCAGCCTGACTACCAATGAAATTCTCCTTGAAAAGCTCCAGAAATCACCCTATTTCAAAGTCCATACTGAAGAAGAACGAGAGTTTCTTGAGGATATCATCATCGACAACAAACAGGCTATTCAGATGGCCGAGATTTATTCTTCAATTCTTACCGGAACTATGGATGCTTTTGCTTCGGTTATCTCAAACAACTTAAGTATTATCATGCGGCGATTGACAGTAATTTCCATTGCATTTATGCTCCCCACATTTCTTGTCGGGTACTATGGGATGAATATCAAGCTTCCTTTTGCACAGAACCCGGCGATGATGTTCTGGATCATCGGTATCAGTCTTTTTGCCGGTTTTCTCAGTGCATTTATTCTCAGTGATCACCGTTCCCGAAAGCGGGTGGATCGAAAGCTAGAATCAGAAAGAAAGCGACGCGATCGAAGACGTAAAATTGCGAAAAAAAAGGGGACGGCAACAAAAGAGGCTTGAAGTCTACCGGTTCTTTTCTCCTTTTCGTATCAATAAAAGGCATATAATCATGGCAACCGGATAGATTGTTCCTGTGAGCAGAGCGGTACGGAGAGGAGACAGCGCAGTGCTTTGTCCCAAAGTATCTGCGATAAACCCGATAAGCCAGGGCCCTATCGCGGAACCCGTATCACCTCCAGCAGCAAGTAGTGCAAACAACGAAGCTCCCGCTAAAGGAAATCGATGGGCAGCCATAGTGATGGACCCCGGCCAGAGGAGCGCGACTCCTAGACCGCTGAAAGCACAGGCAAGAAGGGAAATGAACGGACTTGGGGAAAGAGCTGCAACCACATAACAGATAGCGGCCAACACTGAACCCCAGAGCATTACATGCCACACATGAATACGTTTGCCGTATAGTCCATACAGCATCCGACCGATACCGAGAAGTAGTGCGAATAACACCAACCCCACCAGATCTCCTACCTGTTTTGAAAGGCCGAGAGTAGTTTCTGCATAGGTGCTTGTCCACTGTGATATGGTTACCTCTGCAGCTCCTCCGATGGCAATGCCGAGCACCAAGAGCAAAAAATAGGGAGTAGTGGTTAAGAGTTTGATTCCCGTTCGCTGATCATGTGCCACCTGAGGAGCGAGCGGTACCCGGAGAAAAGCAATAGAATTGGCCAGCGGCACCAATGCCCACATCACATATGCCCACGGCCAGTGTTCACTGGATAACAGTGAAAGCATGATGGTGGTGATGATGATCACGGCGATAAATCCCCATGCATAAAATGAGTGGAACAGGCTCATGGCCGCTGCTTTCTCCTCTCCGGGAATTGATTGAATAATTGCACTGAGCAGTAATTCAAGCAACCCGCCACCGCAGGAGAAGACAACCGTAGCGAGAAGCATTGCCGCATACGGTGATTGGACAATCAGTGACTCAGCAAACGCAAAGAGTATAAAGCCCAAGGCGACCAATGCATGTCCGGCAGCGATAAAAGGTCGAACTCCGTACCGATCTACCGGTCGACTGAAAACAAGGTCGGTAATGATCTGGGTAAAGAAGTTTACCAGTACCAGACGTCCGACCTGCTCGAATGAAAGGTCGTACTGCTGCATGAGGGTGACAAAGAGGAGGGGAGAGAGGTTGACCACCAGTGAGCCTACCAAATTCCCTACATAGCATGCACGAATTGTCGCTGTATACATGAAGGGGAGTATAAACTAGCGTGACGTTCGGTGTAAACAGCGCTATACTCGTATTATATGCAAAATAAACCAAAAGCAATGTTACTAGATCTTGATGGCACGATTGCCAACACCATTGGCGATATCACCGATGCAGTCAATACCGTAATACGCAGTATTCCTGCGCGGGAAATTACGGAAACACAGTGTATGCGCCATGTGGGAAATGGCTTGAAAAAAACGCTCCTGGGAGTACTGCAGGAGGTGGGAATAGTCCCCGATGATGCAGATCTCGAAACGTATCTGGATTTGATGATTGCTACGTATCGGGAACATCCCTGTGATCGTACCTATGTATACGAGGGTATTGACCGGTTTCTGCAAAAAGCAGTTGCAGGCGGAATACAGCTCGGGGTACTATCAAATAAGGATGAACAGTTGGTGCAACAGATTATAAACGAATTACTGCCTCATGTGCCATTTGTGAGTGTTCGCGGTGCGTCGGATCAATTTCCCCGGAAACCCGATCCCTCCCTTGCTCACCGATTTGCACAGGAAGTCGGTTGCGCTGATGAATCGGTGGTATTTATCGGAGATTCCGAGATAGATTACCACACCGCCCAAGCTGCAGGCATGCAGGTCGCACTGGTCACCTGGGGCTTCAGAAGTCGTAGTGAGTTGGAAACCAGTAAGGTCGGACCGCTGTATGACTCAGTTGAAGAGTTGGAATCGGAGGTGTTTTCATGGTAATGACTGAACAGGAACGGAAACTGATTTACCAAAAGGCAGAAGAGTATGTACAACATGAGGATGAGTTGCTCTTTCGCAAAGAAGTAGCCGATGCACTTGATGAGCATGCTGATGATGATCTGTACGATCGATTCTATACGGCATTGGCTTTCGGTACCGCAGGTATGAGAGGCGTCATCGGTGGTGGAACCAACCGAATCAATCCCTACATGGTCAAGAAGGTCACACAGGGTCTCGCCGATTATCTGCTCAGTCAGACTACGCATCCTTCGGTGGTGATTGCATTCGATTCACGAAATTTTTCACAGCTGTTTGCCCAGCAAGCTGCGCTCACCCTCTGCGCTAACAACATCCATGTCTATTTGTTCAGTGAACTGCATCCGGTACCGATGCTCTCCTTTGCGTTACGGAAATTGCATGCCACCAGTGGTATTGTGATCACCGCAAGCCATAACCCGGCCAAGTATAACGGTTATAAAGTCTATTGGTCAGATGGCGGCCAGGTAACCCCACCGCATGACGAAGGAATGGCGGCACGGGTAGCGGCTGTGGATGCCGGTTCAATTCGGACCATGAGTCTTGCAGAGGCCAAAGGGGCAAAACTCCTGGAGATGGTACCTCCTTCCATTGATGATGAGTATTATGCCATGGTTGTTGCAAGTCTCAGTAGACCCGATGTGCTTGCATCAAGTAAGACTACAGTTGCCTATACTCCGCTTCACGGGTCAGGTAACGTCCCGGTTCGCACCATTCTGGGAAAACTGGGAGTACACTGTGAGGTAGTACAGGAACAGGAACAACCTGACGGAGATTTCCCTACGGTTTCCATGCCAAATCCTGAAGACCCGCAAGCGATGCGGCTTGCCGTGCAACTTGGCATTGAAAAGAAAGCCGATATCGTACTGGGAACCGATCCCGATGCAGACCGCCTCGGCATTGCCATCCCTGCCGATGATGCGAAAACAAGTTATGCGCTTTTAACCGGTAATCAGATAGCCGTATTATTGTGCGATTATGTGCTGCATACGTGGAAAGATAAAACCCGCCGAAAGGGAAAACAACCGGTCATCGTAAAATCGATAGTTACCACCGATCTGATTCGACATATGGCTGAAGATCACGGTGCTCAGTGCATCGATGTGCTTACCGGTTTTAAATATATAGCTGAGCAGATGCAGCGGCTGGAAACCGATGCCGAACAATTTTTCCTATTTGGATGTGAAGAGAGTTTTGGCTATCTATCTCATGCCAATGTACGTGATAAGGATGCGGTCTCATCTGCGGTTCTGGCTGTGGAAATGATGAGTTACTATGCAGAGCATGATAAGTCACTCCAGGAACGCCTACAGGAGATCTATCGCAAATATGGATATTATACGGAAAAAGTACTCTCTTTCACCTATGAAGGCAGTAGCGGTAAGCAGAAGATGCGTGCAATTATGGAGCGGTTCCGCGCGTTAGGGGAACAGGAACAGTTTGCCGGATACACTATCACGAGAAAGGACGATTTGTTGGATAGTCAGGCAATCGGTCTTCCCGCTGCCGATGTGGTGATACTTACCTTCTCTACAGGGGAGAAAATGGTGATCCGACCATCGGGAACTGAGCCGAAAATAAAATATTATCTTTTCTTCTCTACCCCCGATGCACAGCGGGAACAGTTTGAAAAGAATCTTCAGTATCGTGTAGCTGCTATTAAGTCGGCACTGTGAGCGTATACGCATGAAAGGATGTTTTTTACTTCGCAGAGCCCATAAAGCACCACTGTACCTTACCCCGTTTGTTGATCCGGCTCAGGCGGCTGCGTGGGATGAGGATGAAGATATCCGGTGGTATGTTTCCACCGGAGTGCTTGCGCAGGAAAAAGATGAAGCGCTGCTTACGTTATATCGGCAGATTGACCGGGGTGTTGATCGGTGGATACAGGATGCGCGGTATATACCACGATTGCTGATCAGTGCTGGTGTCTTTTTACTCACCTATTTTTTCTTCTCTCTAGCCGTGCGTGATCCGATTCCCATGATAGATGAACTGCTTATTTCTGTTGCAGCTTCTCTGGTTACCGCTACGATGCTTGCCCGCCGTGATAAGAAAAGTGAGATGGCTATGAAGCGAAGACTCGCTTTGAAACAACAAGCATCTCAGTGTGATTTCACCGTACAGGAAGAACTCACTGCCTATGAGGATTATCTTGATGCATGCGATGCGATAGAGACCATAGATCTCGCTGAGCGGCTTACGCTCACTTCTGATGATGATCTTCCCGCTCTGCTGCATGCAGATGAACAGGAGCAAGAACACGTACATAGTCTGTTGCTGCAACAGGTGAAACTCTATGATAAAAATCTCTATCGACGCTATGTATCGGTGATGGAAGTTAGACATGCAGGTGTTCCTAACGAAGCATTAGCGGCTCATCTGGTGAAATTGGCGTTACCCGGCACGTTTGATTTGCCATTGTTGGCTTTCCTGGTCGCACTCGAGAAGTAATTTTCGGGTTTCTGCCGTACATCTTTTATGATCTCCAGTTTTGCAGTAGGTGAGGCGTGCGCACTTCTTCTTCCAGTAGTCATTTTGGATATCGGTCCCCAGGTGTTGACTCCTGTGCTCGCAACTATCTCATTAGTTACGTGTGGTGCGTTTACACTCGGTAACTTTACCTCACGTATTTTCTGCATATCTAGCATACTCGTCTGTTTTGTGTGCAGTATGATTGCATTCGAGCAGTATCAGGGGGAGCCGGAATTTCCTTACCCTCTGGAGACTATTGTTCAGATCCACGGGGTGCTTTGTAGTGATGAAAGTGATCGAATTGATGGGAGCACTTTTGTCACGGTTGCTCTGTCTCAAGCTGTCACATACAGAGGTGATACCGGCAGTGCTTCCGGAAGACTGCCTGTGTTAGTTGAGACCGATCATGATCTGCTATTGGCAGGACAGGAAGGTATGTTCTCTGGGCAGCTGATCAGTGGGGAGGATCAATCGCTTTTTATTGCCGATAAGATCAAGATGATTACTGACACGCGTTGGCATCATCTGCGACGGGCAGCAATTCAGTGGATTACGCAGCAGTTGCATGCCCTGAAAGAACCTGAATGTACTATTGCATGTGCACTGGTTATTGGAAGAATACCATCCTCTGCTTTACTATACGATCAGGCGATTGCCGCCGGCTGTGCCCACATATTAGCTCTTTCTGGAATGCATGTGCATATCCTGCTTGGAGTGTTTGCATTCGTGCTGTATCGGATAACCTCCCGAAGATACGCTTCAGTGCTGCTCATGCTCCTTGGTTGTGCGTATGTTGCGATTATCGGCCCGAAGCCTTCCCTCATTCGATCAGTGCTTCTTTTTGTGATTTCTCTCTGGTTCCCCTTTCTTTCTCTACGAACGAGGTTGAGTCTCTGCCTGGTCTTGCAGGTGATGTGTTTTCCTGCAACAAGTATCGCTGTTGGCGCTCAGCTTTCCTATACGGCACTCACTGCAATCATCCTCGCCAGTGGCCAGATAGCAAACCGATTAGCCGTTGTGATGCCGCAAGCTCTTGCAAAAGTTGCAGGGGTAACGATTTCAGCATCGCTTGGTACTGCCCCGCTGAGTTTTTCTCTATTTGGTGCATGGCGGATCGTAGGACTGGTCAGTGGTCCGTTGATTGCTCCCTTGGTGGCCATACATCTCCTGCTTTCCTGCGTGTATTTGGTCTTTCCCGCATCGATTTTTCAGATACTGCTGCACCAGAACGCATTACTGTTTTCCCGCATGCTCGACCGAGCTGAACAGTGGTCGTACCAGCATGAAACATTGAATGACGTCAGGGTCTTACTTCTCTGCATGGTGATACTGTTGACCTCTCTGATCATTCTCCAGTATGCTTGCCGAGTTACATACAGGAGGCATCAGAAAGCGTATGATGTGGGATTTTCCCTACGATTCCCCCCAGGCAATAACACATCTTCTTGGTGAATATGGCTATGCGCTATCGAAGAAATTCGGACAGAATTTTCTTATTTCCTCTTCAGCCCGTGAACGGATAGCTGCTCTGTTGCATTTAGAGGAGAACGAACACATTTGGGAAATCGGGCCGGGAATCGGTGCACTCACACATGCCTTGTTGCCGTATCATGTGACGATTACTGCCTTTGAGATAGATCATGGATTTTCCACCATCCTTCGAAACCGAGCCTGCGTCGACGAACCCAGATTTCATTTGGTGGAAGGCGATGTACTGAAAACATGGAAATCCCAATTTGATGAAGAGGGGACTCCGGATGCAATTTGTGGAAATCTTCCCTATAACGTTGGGTCGATCTGTATCGGTCGGTTTCTCGAATCTCAATGTCATCCCACACGTATGGTCTTCACCCTCCAAAAGGAGGTGGCAGATCGGTTGGCAGCGCAACCGGGCTCAAAGCAGTGGTCAACACTGGCAATTCTTGCACAGATTGATTATGACGTAACCACAGCGTTTCTTATTCGTCCCGGATCATTTTTCCCCCCGCCGAACGTTGATTCTGCGGTGGTGAGTATGCAGAAACTGGATAAACCGATGATCAGTGATCACTTGCGGCCGCTTTTTCTGCAGCTTACTGCTGATTTGTTTACTCAGCGTCGTAAAACCATACGAAATAATCTGCTGCGTGGTAAACTGATTCATCGGTATCCGAAGGAGATGATGCTCGAGGCTCTGTCAAAATCGGGTATCAGTGAACAGGAACGGGCAGAAAATCTCGGTATTGAACCGATCGCAGCGATTGCAGAGGCGCTGCATCATGGTATCGGTTAGTCTTTCCACGCATATGTCCACTGATTATGATGGTAACGACGATAGTTGAGCATGCCGCGAACTACAAGATCAGCTACCATACATCCCCAAGCAGCCTCAAGACCGAAGTTGAAGCCGATGATCAGAATTGATGCAGGGATCAGGCGGACTATCCACATACCGATCAAGGAGTTGATAAACGGCCATCGGGTATCTCCCGCTCCACGGAGAATTCCTCCGATGACGATACTGGTGGCGAAGAACGGTTGAGCAAATGCTTCGATACGCAAAACTCTGGATCCGAGCGCAATAACTGCAGGGTCATGCGTGAAAAAGCTCATCAACTGATGAGAGAATATGAACATCAGCACCCCGGTCGAACTCATCAGAATGATCCCCCATCGCAGACATTTTTTTGCGAAATCAAGAGCCATTTCCCGTTTTTCAGCTCCAAGAGACTGGGCTACGAGTGTGGTGGCTGCCATGGAAAATCCACTCACCGGCATGTAGGTTACCGACTCTGCGGTAATAGCAAGGTGATGGGCTGCCAGCGAGACCGTGCCGATCCGGGTAACGAGTACCGTAAGTACGATCTGTCCAACTGATAAGGTTGCCCGTTCAAGGGCCAATGGAGTGCCTAACCGAAATACCTGACGCTGTAGTTTCCAGTCGACTTTCCACGAAACGCCTCGGAACGGGGTACGTAACGGACCCTCTTTGAAAATCAAAACACCGAAAAGAATCAGTGAACTGAGCACCATCGCTCCCGCCGTGGCGATAGCCGCTCCCTGTACCCCCATGCCGGCTCCTGGAATGGTCACCGTTTTTCCGAGCAGTACCACCTGACGCGTAGGGAATATCAGGAGGAAATTCCCGATAATATTTGCCAGATTGGTGATGATATTACTGATCAGCGGACTGCGGGTGTCGCCGCTGCTTCGGATGAGGTTTGTCATGAACATAAACAGGATCATAAAGGGATAGGACGCTGCCACATATTGGATATAGATAATTGCATCGGGAGCGACTGCCGCTTCGACGCCGATCCAGAGAGGAAGCACTGGAGCTATACGCAGCATCACGGTGGTCAGCACTACTGCCAGGGCAACGACAGCCAGAAGAGCCTGTCGTACCGTGTGGTGTACTGCTTCGTGGTTTTTTGCTCCGATCTGGCGGGCAGCTAAAACGGCAAAAGCTGCACCAAATGCGTACATCATACCGTTTACAAGCCAAATAGTGGAAGAATTGGCTGCAACTGCTGCAGTAGCCACTGCGCCAAGAGAGCCGACCATGGCAGAATCAACATACTGTACCATGGTGTGAAAGCTCTGATCCAGGATAACCGGCCATGCAAGAGCCCAGATTACACGTGATGAAGAGTGGGGGGAGTCAATCAATGATGCATGCGAACGGGAATCCATATGGGTACCTTAGGCCTTTATGTACAGTTTCTCAGAGTATTGAATGTAGTGAAGTATAAAGAGGAAGGCAAGCTGCAGCACCGAGGTGCCGCAGCAGTTATGATACTATGCTCCTGCCTGAGCGAGCGTGATGGCACTGGTAACTACGATATCCTCAATACTGCATCCACGGGAGAGATCACTGACCGGTTTTGCAAATCCCTGCAGAATCGGACCAAATGCCTCGGCGCCAGCGAGTCGTTGTACCAGCTTATAGCCAATATTACCTGCTTGAAGATCGGGAAATACGAGTACGTTTGCCTTTCCCGCAATGGGTGAATTGGGAGCCTTGCTTTGACCAACTGATTCAATGATTGCTGCATCAAGCTGCAATTCTCCATCCGAGGCAATGTCGGGTCGTTTTTCCTGGAGGATTTTCAGTGCCTCTGTGACTTTATCCACCATGGGGCCCTTAGCGCTTCCTTTTGTCGAGTAGGATAACAGTGCAACGGCAGGTTCCACTTCAAGGAATGTCTTACAAGACTCGGCTGAAGCTTCTGCAATTTCTGCAAGCTGTTCAGCGGTCGGGTCAGGTATCGTTGCGCAATCACTGAAAATAAAGGATCCGTTCACACCGAGATCTGTCTTATCAGTTGCCATGACAAAGCAGGATGAAGCACTCTTGATTCCCGGCTTGGTTCTGATGATCTGAAATGAGGCTACCAGGACATTGCCAGTCGTATTTTCAGCTCCGGCAACCATGGCATCTGCATCACCCAGATTGACCATCATGGCTCCGAATTTAAGCTGTTCGCCGATCAGCTGATAAGCCTCCTCTTCGGTCATCCCCTTATGCTTTCTCAGTTCCCAGTAGTGATGGGCATAGGCTTCTCTCATTTCGCTCGTTTCAGGATCGATCACGTGTATGCCCTCAAGAGAAACTCCAGCTTCTTCTGCAGTGGAAATAACAGCGTCGGTTTTTCCCAGCAACGTAACCTGTGCCGCCAGTTTCTCATCAACAATGCGGCGTGCTGCCGCTACCGTCCGTGGTTCGGTTCCCTCCGGCAACACCAGGTTCTTCTGAAGCTGAATTGCCTTTTTCTTCATCTTTTCTGCAAATGTCATGTCTGTCTCCTGTAATACGAATTTTTCCCATTCACCAGAAGGATACCACATTGGGCGATTGAGTTGAATCCCTTTGCCGATTGTCTGTAATCGGTAAACTATGATACGATGCGCGCATGAATATTGGTGTGTATGGATTGGGAAGATTCGGTTCATTCTTTTCTGGTGAACTGGCAAAAGTACATAGGGTACTGGCATGTAACCGTTCTCAGGTATCGTCGCTGCCACCCGGGGTAAAGTTGGTGAGCAGGGATGAGTTGCTGTCGTGCGATACGATTATTCTCTGTGTAGCAATCTCTTCATTTCGGGAAGTACTTCAATCGTTTGCCGGTCAGCTTAAACCGGGTACACTCGTGATGGATACTTGTTCTGTGAAGATGTACCCAGCTCAAGTGATGCAGGAACTGCTGCCCGAATCTGTGGATATCATCGCAACGCATCCGATGTTCGGACCCGATTCAGGGAGTAACGGTATTGCAGGACTTCCCCTGGTCTTTCACCCGATCAGATGTTCAGCAGAGCGTGCTCTTCAGATGAAAGAGCTCTTCAGTGCGCTTCAACTGCGTGTGTTGGAAATGAGTTGCGAGCAGCATGATCGGGAAGCTGCCTACTCACAGGGAGTCACCCACTTTGTCGGTCGGGTTTTGGATGCATTGCACCTGACCGATACCGATATTGCCACCGTCGGGTACAAACAGCTCCTTTCCATCGTGGAGCAGACCTGTAACGATCCCGTACAATTGTTCTATGATCTGCAGCGATACAACCCCTATACGTATGAAATGCGCAGTGAACTGACCCGGGCAATTGATGATGTATTACAAGTGTTGGCAAAACAGGAT
>Ga0334895_1002199_pt1 | contig 17254 bp, 14 predicted proteins | sample GraSluR3_MG_7_FD_207229 | JGI IMG/M metagenome (GOLD analysis project Ga0334895, IMG submission 207229) | Sludge microbial communities from methane-producing bioreactor in Wageningen University, Netherlands - Granular Sludge_31_05-R3 | ecosystem: Engineered > Bioreactor > Anaerobic >... | reverse complement strand
CAATCCATGTCAAATTATCGCCACCACAATGGCTCAACGTTGGAACATGCCCTATCAATCTCCCAAGCTTCCTGGTATTTGGCGGGAGCTTTCGGCTTGGAGAAAGATGCATGTGCCAGGGGTGCCCTATTGCATGACTTCTTCCTCTATGACTGGAGAGATGAGAAACATCCCCACCATGCTACAATGCATGCTGGAATTGCCTTAAAGAACGCACATCGATATTTCAATCTGGATGAGATGGAGAAAGATATCATCCTTACACATATGTGGCCACTCTCGGATTCATTCTTCAAATACCGGGAATCAGTGCTTGTGAGTCTGGTCGATAAGATAGGATCTACGAGGGACATTTTCTCAATGATTAGTGGGATTAACGAGGAGATCGCGAAGTAATTAATTCATATTTCCTGGATTTGTGGTATCAATACGAGAACCTGTGACATTCTGGACAATCAGTTGGGCTGGATCCTGATTTTGAGGATTTTTCCTTTTGTGGTTGAAATAATTATAAGGCAATACGCTTCATTGACTTTCCCCTCTTCATCGCACACCATATGCAAGGGGTATGGTCAATATTAACTAGAGAATCGGGAGGTAAAAACAAAATGGCACGAGCATGGGATGTTTTGGAATCCTACCGGGGAACACTGTTCGAGGGAGACTGGCCTTCTATTCCCCATTTATTCCTCATCACGATGGAGAAACACGCCGGGAGTAAAGCCTTCACCATCATCAAAGGAAGTGAAAAGGTATCGCTCACTTACCAACAAGTCCACCAGCGTATCCTCGATGTGGCGACCTACCTCTTGTCGAAGGGCATCGGCAAAAACGATCGTATCATCCTCAACGGCAAAAACTCTCCGGAGTGGGCGATCGCCTACCTGGGCATTCTCTTCTGTAAAGCTACGGTCGTTCCGCTCGACAACCAGATGGCGACTGAACGGGTAGAGGCTCTCAGCGCGTTTAGCGAGGCAAAGGGCTTCTTCGGTGACCGTGATGTGATCGAGAGACTAGCGGGCGGAGCCTGGCCCGACTCGCAAGCCTTCTTCATCTACCTTGATGCCGAGGGCGATGAACAAGGTACCGGATTCGCGCAGATTCCCACTGGAGACACTTCGATCGAAGCCTCGGAGCTTCCCAGCGGTGAGGATATCGCCGCAATACTTTACACCAGCGGAACAACTGGCCATGAAAAGGGGGTCATACTCACACACGCGAACTTCACCAGCGATGTCTATCAGGCGGGAGACCCCGAGTTCCTCGCGATTTCCAGCGAAGACATCTTCTACGCATTACTCCCGTTGCACCACTCCTATACGATGACTGCCGTATTCCTCGAATCCCTAATGCACGGGTGCGAGCTCCTATTTGGCCAAGGGATCGTCGTATCCCGGGTGCTCAATGAGATGAGGGTGGGAAATGTGACGCTCTTCCTGGCGATCCCCCTCCTCTACAACAAGCTACTTGCCGGTTTGATGAAGAAGGTGCGAGAGAAGGGAATCTTCACCTATGTGCTCATCAGGAGCCTCATGTGGATAAATGGTAGGTTACGCAAGAGCCTTCACATCAACCTCGGCCGAAGGTGGTTCCACCAGTTGCTCGACGGGATCGGGATGATCGACAACAAGCTGTGTATTTGCGGGGGAGGGCCGCTTTCGCCGTCCACCTTCAGGCAGTATCAGCAACTGGGTCTCGATTTCATCCAAGGCTACGGCCTGACCGAGACTGCACCGATCCTCACGCTCAATCCAGTGAGCAGGTTCAAGGTGACCTCGGTTGGCAAAGTATTTCCCCTGGTTGACATGCGGATCGCCAATGCAGACCTACTCGGCGTAGGAGAAGTCCAGGTCAAGGGGCCAAACATCTGCAAAGGCTACTACAAGGATCTGGCGAACACCGCACAACTGTTCACTGAGGACGGGTATCTACGCACCGGCGATCTCGGGGCGCTCGACAGGGAAGGATACCTCTACCTGAAGGGACGCGTGAAAAACCTCATCGTCACCGAGGGGGGAAAGAATGTCTATCCGGAGGAGATCGAGGACCTCTTCCAGACCCATCCGCAGGTCGAGCAGGTGCTGGTACGCGCCTACATCGCGAACAAGTCGGCTCGCGCAGAAGGAATCGAAGCAGTCATATTCCCCGACGTAGAGCACTACAAGCAGCTCGGTTACAATGCACAACTGATCTCCCAAGATATCGACAAGGTGGTCTCCGAGGTGAACAAGAAGCTGATGCCTTACAAGAAGGTCACGCGAACAACGATCATCGACAAGCCGATGGCGATGACGAGCACGAAGAAGATCCAACGGGGTAAGGTATCCCGAACATTCGAGCGGTTGCGCGGAAATAGTTGAGATCGGCCCGCCTTGCCGACACCCCCCTTCGATGTTTACGGCGAAGCGTCTTGGGACTTTTCTGGAAGATCTTTCCCATCATCATGCTGAACTTGTGCTTAAATATTTGCAATCATAAAACTAGGGTTGTATCGATCGTTTCTCTATAACATATAACTAGTTATTGTCTTTCTAGCTAAGCATAGATAGAAGTATTTAGCAATCCTCTCAGAGAACGAGCGACTGCTGTTATCGTGGCCCACAACCACCCTAGCGGATCTCTTAATCCCAGCCCTCAGGATCTTCAGGTAACAAAAAGGCTCATGCAGGCAGGAGAATTATTGGGAATCCAAATACTTGATCACCTTATATTCAGTGATGAGGCTTTTCGTTCGATGCTTGAGGAGAATGAGTTGTCGCAGCAATGATGGGTATCAGTATTGATATTAAAGCCTGAGAAAAAAATTTCTCAATATGGATAAGTTGGAAATCTTTCCTGGAAATTTGATCTCCGAAGACTCCACCATTCTGCCAAATTTCGCCCATGTATGTGGATGACGAGGATTTTCTTCCTGGGTCCAATATAACAGTTTGTCGATATACACTCACATATTTTCTGCTTAATATGTGATTTATATCACAATGTTTTATGTTAATATGTGATTTTCCTTGACTCCTCACCAAAGCATCCCCCATACTACGATGGAACCTAGGGAGCCTCGCATGGAACGAAATGCAATGCAGTCTTTGATCGCTTGGAAACAATCCCCTTATCGCAAGCCCCTGATTCTCCAAGGAATCCGACAGGTGGGGAAAACGTGGCTGCTCAAGGAGTTTGGCCGCAGGCACTATGAAAGAGTCGCCTATTTCAATTTCGAAGAACATCCTGAATACCGACAATTCTTCGAATCGACCAAGGACGTGAACAGGATTCTGGACAATCTCCAGTTCATCATCGGATTCCCTATCACCGAAGGGACCACCCTGATCATATTCGATGAAATCCAAGAGGCTCCCAACGTGCTGAATGCGTTGAAATATTTTCATGAAAATGGAAACGCTTATCATCTCGCCTGTGCAGGTTCCCTGCTGGGGGTAACCTTGGCAAAGCCCTCATCCTTCCCTGTCGGGCAAGTGGATTTTCTAAAGATCCACCCAATGACCTTCAGCGAGATGCTGGGTGCGGAACATGAAAGGGGATTGCTGGGATATTTGGATGCCAAATCTGATTTCGATCCGATCCCGGAAGCATTTTTCACACCCCTGATTGAACACCTGAAAAGATATTTTCTGATGGGTGGGCTGCCAGAAGCCGTTGCCCGTTGGGTGAACGAACGGGACAGCGGTCAAATAGATTCCATCCTGTATGCAAGCCTCCAAGCGTATGAACATGATTTTGCGAAACATCCGGAACCGAGGGAGTACCCGAAACTGATTCAAATCTGGCGTTCGCTTCCTTCCCAGCTGGCAAAGGAGAACAAGAAATTCTTCTATCAACTCGCACGTGAGGGAGCGAGATCCAGAGAGTACGAGGATGCGCTGAATTGGTTGGTTTCGTCGGACATTGTCAAGAAGGTCTCTCGTTGCACCAAACCTGCACTGCCTCTCTCTGCGTACGAGGACCTGTCCGCCTTCAAGCTGTACACGGCTGATGTCGCATTGCTCCGAAGGCTTGCCCAGCTTGACAATTCCGCGTTCTTACACCCCTCACGCTTGTTTACCGAGTTCAAGGGGGCTTTCACCGAGACTTACATCCTGCAATCATTGTCAGCTTCCTTTCCCGGATCGCTACGCTATTGGACCAGCCGCGACAACCGCTATGAAGTTGATTTCCTCCTGCAATACAAGGATCTGGTAATCCCCATCGAAGTCAAAGCTGAAACCAACATCTCCAGCCCTTCGTTGAAAGCCATCAAACGTCTCCATGGTGAAGACTTTCCGCTTCGCATTCGATATTCGTTACAGAACCTCAAACTTGATGGGGATGTGATGAACATACCACTGTTCATGGCTGATTGGAGCGAGCGGCTCATCAACCTTGCCTTGGAGCTGGTCCTCTAGGTAATATTGCGATACATGGACAGGACAACAAGATCTGGAATAGACAATATGAAGTGACCCCCAGTTTGCAAATCGTGGATTCGCCGTGAGCAGTAATATTAAATGTCCACCTAAAAATGGAGGAGGAAAAGAGAACGAGAAGTCCCAAGGGTACCGTGTTAAGATAGGTTTCCCAACTAAACAAACAGAACACGGAGACACCATGGGACGCACACAGCTTACACGGGAAGCACATTGCAGGGGAAGTCATTTCACATGGGATGAACGGTTGAGGTTGCAATACCACTATACGGGCAGTAAAGAGCGCAGTCCCACGGTATTGGAAAAGAACTTCCAGAAGAGTCCCAAGACGATACGCAGGGAACTGGGCCGAAGGATGGTGGAACATGTGCTGGGTGAACTACCCTTCATACTTATCGAGTACAATGCCTTGCACGCCCAGAACGATGCCATGGAGAAGATGGAAGGCAAGGGACTGCCGCCGAAGTCGGGCAAGCACCACGCGCTGGTGCGACGGATCTCGTCCCTTATCCTGGAGGAGCACTACAGTCCCTACGCCGTGCTCGTCCAATTGGACAAGGAGCGAGCTTAGCCGAAGGACTTTGGTACAGAAATGTATCCATGGCCTTAGAGAACAATACGGGTGTCCCCATCGCGTCTAACCTGATGCATCTCCTCCATCTTGATCAGTACTGGGATCATATACCGTCGAGAAAGGCCGGTACGTTCTTTAGCTTCCGGTATTGAAAAGACATCTCCTGCTTTTCTGCCTCTGAGAATTTTTTCGGTGATCTCGTCGAACCGTTCACGGGAGAAATAAATTTCACCCTCTAGCGGAACGACCTTCTCAATTCGTACCAGATTACGCAATTCCTTACGTGCCCCGGGCTCGGTGATTTCTTTCAACTGAAGTCCCTTATCTCTAGTGGATTCGAGCATCGTCATGATCTTTTTCCCCAGTTTACTCAATGCATAATCACCCCCGAGTTGATCGGGAGTCATATAGACTTGATCCCTCTGTGTTATCTGATACGTCGTAAGTGCCCGTTCTATCAGGTATTCATCTACTACGTCGGGAACAGAACCTCCCTGAAGGAATTCCGCACGAGTTGTCCCACCGGGAACGGCTGCCATTTGAGCCAACCGTTCTGCCTCTGCAAGGAGAACTTCCTCAAGAACTGTTACATCTTTGATAATTCGATGGTTGATCTGCTCTGTTGCAAGAAAACGCTTGAGCGCTCTTTTCTGTGTTGCACCTGAGGTGGTAATCCATCCATTGATCATGAGATGAAGCACTGATTCATCGGCTATACGCTCTCCAATCGGATAAGAGGCAACTATCTGGGCAAACTTATTTCTGAAATGCTTACCCGTAGCTCCACTCCAGATAAACCGTCCTTTACCGAGGATTCGATACCCGCCTCGCTGAATAAACAGACAGGTATCGAGCCAGGAGATAGCAATAGGCTCATCAAGGACAAGTCGAGCATACCCCGGTGTCTTGAGAAAATGAATCTTCCCGATATAATGGCCGGTTCCTGTGGCAAGCTCTATTTCCATGTGATTGCGAATCCTTCTGTTGTCCATGACCGCAAACTGGATGATAAATTCTTTTTCAACCTGAAATTCATGCGCGTCAACAGCAGCGATACAGCCTCTCGATACTTCTTCAGTCTTTACTCCCTGCAGGCTCAATGCAACTCTACTGGTCGGCAAAGCTGTCTCAACTGCATGATAGTATGATTGGATGCCTCTCACCTTTGTCGTAATACCTGTAGGAAGAATCGTCAATTCATCTCCTTGTGAAATAGATCCACCTGAAAGGCTTCCTGTAACAACCGTTCCCGATCCCTTGATCGAAAAGGCTCTATCGATGTGAAGATAGCCCGATTCGTGCCGCTCAACTCGGTCATCGTTGTCTAATAGTGAAAGGATTTTCGTCTTCAGCAATTCAATACCTTCTCCTGTTACGGACGACACCCCGATTACAGGAATATCTGTATGAAAAATTCTAAACAGCTCTTCTTTGGCCATCTCAGAGACCAGATCAACCATTTCTGCATCTATGAGATCAGTCTTGGTGATAGCACAGATAATATGTGGAATCCCCATGGATTCAAGGACACGAGCATGGTCTTCACTCTGTTGCATCCATCCTTCGGTGCCGGCAACAACCAAAATGGCCACTGATAGTGACCAGGCTCCTGACACCATATTCCTGATAAACCGCTCATGCCCAGGTACATCGATGACTCCCACAGGATTTCCGTCTGCATCAAAAAAATGAGCAAAACCGAGATCGATAGTCATGCCTCTTTTCTTCTCTTCAGGAAGTCTATCAGCATTGATGCCGGTAAGAGCCTCAATTAGTGCTGTTTTGCCATGATCAACATGCCCAGATGTACCGATAATATGATACATATGCTAACTCACTTGAGTAGTAGGTGCCGAAAATCGATGAGATTTAGCTGTCCATTCACGTCCTGTTGATATCATGTTTCTTCCTTTTTCGCTTCTCCATACAACAAGATAAGAGTCCGTTTGTCACGTATTGACGTAGCTGTGCAAAGATCAACGGTACCTGCATCATCATACGGAAGAGGGAGGAATCGAACCTCCCGACGCTTCTACACGCCCAACGGTTTTGAAGACCGCGAAGACCACCAGATCCTATCAGCTTCCACTTGGATAGTAGAATCCCCTTGCAGTTGATGTCAATAAAGATGCATACGAAAAAAGTAATGAGAATCATTATCAAAAGTAGATTCATATATAAAACCACACTCATTGCAGGATTGCCTTGCAATGTACAGATTCCTTTTTTATACTGAGAACAACTAAACATCTCTCTTCGTTCGTTGAACGATGGAGAAAAGGAGTAGCTAAATGCCCGAAGAATTCAAACCGGGTTGTCAGCGACCTAAAAGTGGGCCCGTCAGTGTTGTTTCCGAAGAAACACCTAAAGGCGAGCAGACAACACAGATCAAGGAGGAGATGAGCATGATCAAAGTTGGTCAGAAAGCGCCTGACTTCTCAGCGCCGGCTTATCACAAAGGCAAGTTTGTCGAAGTGAAGCTGTCAGATTACCTCGGCAAATGGGTAGTTCTCTGTTTCTATCCAGGTGATTTCACATTTGTCTGAGCGACAGAAATTTCGGCGGTCGCCGAAAAGAATCCCGAGTTCGAGAAACTCGGAGTCCAAGTACTCTCAATGAGCGTGGACAGTATTTACACACACAAGATGTGGAATGACCATGAAATTTCAAAGATGGTCGATGGAGGGGTACCGTATCCGATGCTCTCGGATGGTGGCGGTGCTATCGGAACTGCCTATGGAGTATATGATGCTGCAGGCGGAGTCAACACGAGAGGAAGATTCCTGATTGATCCGGATGGAGTAATCCAGGGGTTTGAAGTTCTCTCACCACCTGTTGGACGCAACGTAAGTGAAACAATCCGTCAGATTCAGGCATTCCAGTTGGTACGCGAGAAACAGGGTACCGAAGCTACACCTTCCGGATGGAAACCAGGCAAGAAAACGCTTAAACCAAGCCCGGATCTTGTAGGTAATGTATGGAAAGAATGGAAGGCAAAAGACGCTTTCGATGAATAAAAAGTACACATAATCACATCAGGAGCCGCCGGATAACCGGCGGTTCCTTTTTGCCGGGCAAATGAACTTTCAAGAGAGTAAGGGTTGTTTATCACCTCTTCTCTTATCGAGAAAGTCCTTGATACAATAAAAATATTTCTCACATCCCTAATGACTATGCTTTCATTTGATTTTCCATATCGCCGCTATCGAAAAGCTCCCATCCTTCGGCAATTTTTCCGTTCTCTATTCTGAAGGTGCTGATACAGGGAACGCGCAGGGCGTTTCCTTTCGGCTCTATATCTCCCCATTTACCGGTGTGTTTACCAACCAAAGCAAAATGGCAGTCAACGGTGGTACCTTCTGCAACCATAAAATCAATTTCAATCCGAATGTCACTGAATACGCTAGCTAGTACCTCTTCGTTCCACTGGCGAACACCCTCAGGCCCCTTCGGCAGGCTCGGAAGAAAATGATGATCATAGTAATCATCTGCCACAATATCATTCATACCGGGGCAACTTGGGGTTGTTGACACTTCATAAAACCGACGGACTAATTCTTTATTGGATTCAAACATATTCTCATCTCCTGTAAGACAGCGTTGTGCTTAGCACTCTTTTTGATATTTAGAGGAAATAATTGTCTATATTTCCCCTACCAATAACTAGTAAACTCCTTTTCTTAGTCGATCATTCCTCCGTGTATTATCGTTGATTTTGATATAACTGTGCATAAGCTGCACACGACAACGCCTATTTTACGTTTGGCATGCTACTCATGTTACCAGCTCATCATATGTAGTTAATGGGGGACTTGAATAATTTGTCAGAAAGATCAGGTATTCAGCAGGTTGTTCCTAATAGCATTTTCAGCCGTTTTTTCATTGGCAAATAGATGGGTAATTAACCCAGTACTCAAAGCACCTTTTAATGCATTCGCACTCACATTACCACTACAAACACCAATACGAATCTTAATTTTTCTCAGTAAATCCAGTGGAATTCGCACAACAACATCATGTTCTTCATGGATGAAATTCCCCTGCACATCGAAGTAGTAGGTAAGCATATGACCAACAGCCTTCTTGTTTGCTAGAATATTTCCGAAACGTGAGGCAGTAGCAAGATCGGGAACTGATGGATGATTATCAATTTGGAAAATTGCTACGTCAAGATTCCCCCAATGCTTAAAAATCTTACTGTATGATTCTGTTCGAGTGAGGAGGCTGTAATCATCGATTGATTCAACCAAAGCTGGTGCATGAATGTAGTTGGGAGTGAAACCAGTTATTGCGCTGATGTTGCGGCAGAGGCTATCAGTGTGATAATTTCTATTCGCTGTGTTCGAATTTCCAATAAGAGAAGAAACCTCACCAGGTATACTCGGTTGTTTGAATTGCTCTTCCATGATACCAACAATTGCACTTATCGTATTTCCCCAACTCAAACCAAGGTGAATATCTGGCTTCAATGATTCTAGGAGAAACTGTGCTGCAGATCTTACAATGAGGCCTTCGGAAACACTGGGCTGCCCAGAGGAAGGTATCAAGTTCCCTCCCTGAATACCATAACGGTTCTTAAGTAAATCTATGACGAGGTCGTCACTTTCCAAAGGTGATTTTATGGAAATAGTGACAATACCTACATCACGTGCTTCTGCCAGGTATTTGCTTATCAGAGGACGAGACAGGTTGAGCTCTTTTGCAATCTGATTTTGAGTCATACCGTCGAAATAGTATTTTTTCGCCACTTCAATCAGTTTGTTAATTTTTTTTACATCAAGTTGTGTAAATAGCGTCATCGGAGCCAAGTCCTTTATTTTTACAGGTTACCATAAAACAAGTTTTGTTAAACATTCCCTGAACAATATTTCCCCTATCGGAGAACATCCTCATAGACCTTTTTCACCAGGAGCATGGAACACCATTTCCTGATAAACCTTTTGTTATATTTATACTCATGCAATCTACAACAGCATCACCTATAGACAAGAACCATTGTCACGATATGATTCTCCAATTCATCCTTTCAGCAGATCAAGCTCACTTAGCATAAAATTATCTCTTATGTACTCACTTTCCTTTACAGGAAAAATATCACACTATTACATGCTATCACAAGTCTGCTGACTGAGCACTGAAAGTATCATAGATATTTTCTTCCCAAATCTTTCCCATGAATTTACTTTCTCATAAATTATTCCTAATTCTGTCCCTTCAAGTATGCCTCCTTACTTAACTATAGATATTTTCCTCTGGTACTGGAGACTATCCAAGATAATTGCAAGTATCAAGAAAGCTCCTTTTGCCGTTATCTGCCAATAGGTCTGTACATTCATTAAGGTCATCCCATTGTTGAGAATTCCGATAATAAGCACACCGAGGAATGTCATGCGCACGGATCCTTTTCCTCCAGCAAGTGTGGTTCCTCCGAGTAGAACGGCAGTAACCGCATCCAGAGCATAGGATTCTCCCACGTACGGCATCGCCGCCCCTCCAATGCCGACAGTAATCAACCCAGCTACCGAAGCCATGAAACCCGACAGCACAAATAGAATGATCGTATTCTTGGTTACATTGATACCGGCAAGACGGGCAGCAGTTCTATTACCACCTGATGAAAACACTTGTCGCCCAAACACGGTATTCCGCAGTATGAAATCAAGCAGTACAAAACTGAATAACACAATGATAATGGGTAAGGGGATTCCCAGCCATCGTGCACGTCCTAAATACAACAGGCGGTAGTCATTAACAAATTGGGCGGTCCCATCCACAAGAATAAAACTTAAACCTCGCACTACATTCATCATACCAAGAGTAACTATGAGTGAACTGAGATCAAACTTCACTATAATTATTCCATTCAGGAAACCAATGAATACACCTACAATAATTGCAACGATCATGCCGACAAACCAGGGATATCCATTCATTAATACGAGATTAGCCACAATACAACCGGACATTGCAACGATGGCTCCTACCGTTAGGTCAGGCCCTCTCCCGATAATTGCCGCAGTCATTGCGGTGGAAATCACTCCAATTACTGAGACTGCAATGAGAATATTTTTCACATTACTGAACTGAAAAAAGTATTGAGTCCTGAACGAGAAAAATAGCACCATCGCAAAAAAGATCACGAATAGGCCGTATTTAATGAGAAAATCTATCGGGTTCTTGAGATAATATTTCATCTCCGTGATTGTGTTATTCTTTACTTTATCCGCCATGGTTATTTGCCTCCAAAATGTAGAAATTTAGCGACGGCATATTTCATCAGAGTATCCTGATTTGCCTGCTCGATTGGAACTTCTGCTGTGATATCGCCTTCACACAATACATAAATACGATCCGAGATCCCTAAAACTTCCAGCAATTCCAATGAAAAAACCAGAACAGCAACACCGTTATTAGCAAGTTCTTCGAGTATCGTATAAATCTCCGCCTTAGCTCCAACATCAACACCTCGTGTCGGCATATTGAGAATCAGGAGTTTGATATCATTACTGAGCCAGCGCGCTATCATTGCCTTTTGCTGATTTCCTCCACTTAAAGAACTGATCTGTTGTTCTTGATCCCTACATCTGATATGCATCCGTTCTATCCAATCTTGAGTGACCTTCTCTTCCAACTTTCTCTGGGTAAACAGGTGATACTTAGCCAGTTTTTTAAATGCAGCGGTGGTGATATTTGAAGTAAGACTCATTGCCGGTAAAAGTCCTTCATGCTTTCGATCACTGCTGACATACCCTACTCCTTTTCGATTGGCCTCTCGTAAGTTATTGATGATAAGCTTCTCTCCATTTAGATAGAGCATACCTTTTCGGACTGGTGGATCACCGATCAACGCTTTACAGATTGCCTCCTGACCAGCACCCATCAACCCAAAAAACGAAACAATTTCACCTCTACGAATATGGAAACTGATATCCTTAACTCTTTCGTCAATAGATACATGTTTAGCCTCAAAAATTACTTCACCGGGTTTGACTAAATGCCTCGGATAAAGATCCCCAACATCCCGGCCAACCATCATTTTAACGAGGATATCGTTGTTTACTTCATCAGAATTGACCGTCCCTACGGTTTGACCATCACGGAGAACCGTTATGCGATCTGACATTTCAAACTGCTCTGAAAGACGATGGGTAATAAAGATTACGGATTTGCCCTTATCCCGTAATCCTCGGACAACATCAAAAAGCTTACTCGTTTCCTGATCACTCAACGCTGCAGTAGGTTCATCCATGATGAGTATTCGAGCCTGCTTGCTGAGTGCCTTTGCAATCTCGACCAACTGCTGTTCGGCTACAGAAATATTGCCGACAATTTCTCGGACATCTACTTCTATACCCAATTCAGCAAGGAGTTCTTCTGCCCAACGGTTCATCTCTTTTTTATCTACGAGCCCGAAGGAATTCCGGGGCATTCCACCAATATAGATGTTTTCTGCTACGGATAATGTTTTCACCAGATTAAATTCCTGATAAATCACTCGTATACCTAACTCAAGAGAATCAGCCGGCCTGGTGATATGTTCTGGTTTCCCATCGATCAGAATTTCTCCACTATCCATGGAGTAATCTCCAGCCATAATCTTTATCAGAGTAGATTTACCGGCACCATTCTCGCCAAGCAATCCGTGAATCTCTCCATATTTCAAGTCAAAGGACACATCACGCAATACATGAGCTGTGCCGAATGATTTATTTATTTTCCTCGCTGATAAAACATAATCCATGTTTTCGGTTCCTCATGTTACCTTGTTATTTCGCACACATCGGTTAACTCTCAGGGAATCCCAACTGACACGGGTTGTAGCAGGCTCCCTTTTCTTAATTTTTAGATGGGAAACTCCCTAGTAAAGGAAAGTTCCCATCTGCATAAAAACCACAAGCACTTGTTATAGACTCACTAAAGCTTATGCTTTTATATCCTTAGGTTCGCGGATACTTATTGTCTACAGTGTCTGGGGTTAAGAACTCGTAGGGAGCACTGATGATCGGATCAAGGTCAACACCATTTTCCAAATAGTCAATGATCATCGGAAGTACATAGTCTCCCCATCCCAACCAGTTCGAATCGATACTTCCAACCAGAATTCCATCAGGATTTCTGAGCATATCGAGCATACCTACGTTCAGCCCACCACTGACAATTAAGCCATTTTCTTTTCCAACTGTGGTTTCTATTGCCGCAATCATGCCTGCGGTAACATCATCAGAGTGTGTCCAGCAAAGGAATTTCTTGCCAGGATTATTCGTCAGAATATCAACTGTTCTCTGCCGGGCAACTTCTGCACTACCGGTAGAACTGGTTTCTACGTATTCAATACCGGGGTAGACCGATTGCATACCTTCCAGAGCACCCCTACTTCTCTCAAGAAACACTCCACCAGCTTCAAGGAATCCCATGCTGATAAAAATCAGATCCTCTTCTTCCCAACCGAGGTCTTTTGCATATTGACCAAGATATGAAGCCGATTCGTATGCTAAACCATAATTATCTTCCATTGAAAAAATCAGAGGTGCGGTCGTCCCATCAGAGGCTATCGCATCGGTTGCAATGGTCAGCACAGGAATTTCTGCCTCAACCAGGATATCCATGATCTGAGGATTTGATGCAATGTCGTTCGTGTACAGAATATAGAAATCAACATCACCGGCAGAAACAGCAAGATTTGCATTGGTAACCATTTGTACCGGATCCAACTTGTTGTCCATTACCCACAGATCCACACCAAGTTTCTCCGCAGCACTTTCAAAACCCTTCGCGAGATCACTGGCAACGGGGTTTGTTCCATTAAACTGTGTAAATACCACACGATGGGTATCTTCCGTCTCACCTGCAGCAAAAGCAGTTACAGCAACCAGTAGCAGAGCCATAACCAAAACCATTGTCCTAAACCTTTTCATAGATCCTCCTTAAGTGTTCTCAACACTTATGTTTTATTCTGCAGAGGGTTACAGTAACTCACTGCAGGAATTATCATTACATCATGCAAAGAGAGCAGTGAAAAATGCATATGATTTGCACTTCATAACTCCATGATTTACCAAAACCAATTCATATCATCATTTCAGGTCGCAGTAGTATTCATAGGCCTGATCCACTGAAAAATTGTGGTGCACTACTTTCCTGATCGCCTGAGCCATGGCAGACGGGTTTTCAGCCTGAAAGATATTTCGCCCCATATCCACGCCAAGCGCTCCACCATCAATAGCCTTCCAGGCTAAATCCAAAGCATCTTTTTCTGCTACTTTTTTACCCCCAGCTACAACAATCGGAACCGGGCAGGCAGCAGTAACTTGTTCAAAATCATCGCAATAGTAGGTCTTCACGATATGAGCACCGAGTTCCGCAATCATTCTTGTTGCCAGCAGGAAATACCGTATAGTTCGCTCCATAGCCTTGCCGACAGCAACCACACCCAGAGTAGGAATTCCAAATCGATTCCCTGCATCGACAGTATCGGTGAGATTCTTAATGGATTGCATTTGTCCCTCGCTACCGATGAAAACCTGAACTGCCATACAATCAGCACCCATACGTACAACCTCTTCAATGTCGACACCTCGATTCTCAAAAGAGAGATCATCATTAAGTATCGAAGAACCGGCACTTGCACGTACAACCACGGCTCTTCCGTGAGACGGTTTCACACAACTTCTCAATGCCCCACGAGTAGCCATCAAAGCATCTACATGCGGGATTAATGGGGGAACCACCAGGTCTAATCGTTCGAGTCCACGAGTAGGACCCATAAAGTAGCCATGGTCAAATGCCAGCATCACGGTTTTACCGGATTCTGGGTTGAAAATTCTCGACATTCGGATTTTTGTTCCCCAATCGTAATGATCAATTCCCTTTAGAAAGAATCCTTCAGATTGAGCAAATGGTGTATCCAACCCATAGTTTTTACCATCATTCATGCCATCTTTATCTGCCAAAATAATCCTCCAGTTGAAAAACATATCTGAGATTACGGTTATATACGCTTTATATATAAAGCATTCAGTGCAAAAACAAGCCTCTACAAACACATATCTGAGTTCAATTAACTACTGCATCTTAAATATATAACTTCTTATAAATTAGTGATTAACTTTTATAATAGGGGGTATTTGAATACTCTTTCCAATAGGAGAGAAGTTCATCATCCATTCGTGCAATAAACAGCTGATATCCACCTGTTTCTTGAACGGTGAGGATTTCTCCCACCATGTTAGCTACTACTTCAATTCCTCTATCTTTAAGGAAATTTACTGCGTCACGATAGGTAATAAGCTGCTCCATCAGCGTGGTTGCACCGCACCCATTAATCACACACATGAGCTTCTCACCCTTTTTAATATCGAGATCTTTAAGTAACTCCTCCATTAAAAGAGCAACAGTCTCAGAAGATGTCTTCACGGGAAGTTTGTATCCTCCACCTTCACCATGTTGCCCCATTCCAACACCCATTTCATCATCATTGAGAACCGCAAGACTTCCGCCGGTTACCGGGTGAGTAGCTCCGGTAAGAGAAACAGATATTGCTGCCATATTGTCGGCAAACTTCTGTGCTATTGCTGCCACCTCTTCGAGAGATTTACCCTGAAGTGCCGCACCCCCAGCGATTTTGTACAATGGAACACATCCAACGAACCCCCGCCGGTTTTCCGCATCCTCTCGCGGTGCTGTGGTTACATCCTCCTGAGTGACAACCTTTACTACCTGCAGATTTCTAGCTTTTGCTGCCTTCATGGTAAGATTTGCAGTAAGCATATCTCCCGCATGATTCAGTACAACAAAAAGAACACCCTTGCCCCTATCTGCCATTTCTAATGCTTTAATACAGCTCTCTGGACCTGGGGCTGCAAAAATATCGCCGCATACTGCAATATCAGCCATACCTTCTCCGACAAAACCCTGCAGAGCGGGCTCATGACCGGTTCCACCGAGTGTGACCACGGTTACCCGGTCAGCATCCTTAAGTTTTTTATTCACTACAAGGTTGCCATCAACGAGTTCAATTATGTCCTCATTAGCCATGGCCAATCCTTCCAACAGCTCTTTTGTCAAATCTTCCGGCTTGTTGATAAACTTTTTCATCATGGTCTCATCCCCCTCAGGTCTCCCTGTAATATTTCACTGAACTAATTGAGCCCAGCAGCAAATCCTGAAATCAGTGTTGCTAATGAGCAAGCTCCTGCATCCATGGTTCCAATAGTTGCTTCCTTATGAAATCGTGCTCTCCCAAATTTCGCCTGAAAGAGCTTCGTCCTTTCTGCCCCTTCACGAGCAGCTTCCGCTACTTCATGTAAAAACTCGGGTAATGCTTTCTGGCAGGTTTCTGCCTTCCGACAAGCGGCAATCAAGACATCCATCATGGTTTTATCGCCTTCTTTCGCACGAGAAACCAGGGCGAATCCATCCAACGCTCCAGCAAACATAGCCTTCATTTCGTCTCGGCCGATTTCACTCACACCTTCCAAACCATCAGCAAATCCTTCAAATACTATTCCATATAAAGGACCTGCGCTACCACCATTAACGTTCATAACTCTTTTACTCAGATCTTGAAGCATTTCAGAGATAGAGCGGTAATCCATGGTCGCGGTAACAGCAATTTCCTTGCTGATACGTTCCATGGTCACTCCATGATCACCATCCCCGAACAATGAGTCTATTCTGGAGAATTCATCAATTTTCTCATTCAATGCAGAACTGGCAGAACCTAACATCTTCTGAAACTCTTTCATGGTTATTTGCATATTCACTCCGCTCAAACTTGATCACCTGCATAATCTTAAAATTACATTTGTTCTCTTTCTCTAGTTACATATGATAATTCAGCAAATAGTATATGTCAACAAAAAGTTTGCTTATTTTTAAGACATTGCTTCTGGCGATAAAAATGCTTATTATTATGTTATAATATAATAAATAAGGTCTTTTTTAATATAACGAAGGAGAAATAATAATTTACCATTTCACTTTTAATTATAACATTTGTAATGGGGAAAGGTTGGTATATGGGGTAATTAAATTATCATATGTAACTGCCTCCCCACGCCATAAGGGAGACTTCTGATCAATTTCAGCTGAATACATACCACCGATCATGGGCACTCAGAAGTCAAAAAAATAGATCCAATATATCGACAGATGTTCAATTCATCCTGGATTCCCGCGACTCATAACGAGGATGGCGGACTGAAGCCCAGCTTCTCGTAAATCACCTTCTGCTTCTCCAAAAGTTCACCGCAACGGAGTC